>Ga0209514_10003019_pt1 | contig 24857 bp, 24 predicted proteins | sample Subgrocontami58m_FD_187452 | JGI IMG/M metagenome (GOLD analysis project Ga0209514, IMG submission 187452) | Subsurface groundwater microbial communities from S. Glens Falls, New York, USA - GMW37 contaminated, 5.8 m (SPAdes) (version 3) | ecosystem: Environmental > Aquatic > Deep subsurface >...
TTTGCATGCCCGGCAGGATCGCCGTCGCGGACAGCAGCGGTTCGTCGAGCTCGGCGAGCAGCGCGTGCGCGACCGGATGGTCCGGCACGCGCAGCCCGATGGTCTTGCGCCGCACGTGCAGGATGCGCCGCGGCAGCTCGCGCGTCGCCTCCAGGATGAACGTGTAGCTGCCGGGGGTCAGCGCCTTGAGCAGGCGGAAGCGGGCGTTGTCGACTCGCGCATGGATCGCGACCTCGGAAAGATCGCGGCACATGAGGGTGAGGTGGTGACGTTCGTCGAAGCCGCGCAGGCGGCGCAGCCGCGTCATCGCGCCCTTGTCGCCGGTGCGGCAGCCGAACGCATAGCACGAGTCGGTCGGATACGCGATCAGTCCGCCATCGCGCACGATGCCCGCGGCCCGCGCGACCAGGCGGTGCTGCGGATGGGTCGGGTGGACGGCGAAGTACTGGGCCACGGCGCGTCAGGATGGGGAAACGTGGAATCGACGGCTCGCGCGAAGCCGCGGCAGCGGCCTATAATTGCTGCCAGACCGGCTTCAGTCCTTCCGGGAGGGGAGGCATGCCGCCCAGCTCTGCCCGGCTCTCGCCGGGTGCGTGGAAATCCGATCCCCGCGAGGCGAGCATTCCGAACTCGCGCGCCAGCGCCGCGAATTCGGCGCACTGGTCCTGCGAGTGGCTGGCGGTGACGACCTCGATCCCCAGTCCGCCGGAGTCCGCGAACTCACCGAGAAACCGGCGCGCCACTTTTCGCGAGAATCGGTAGCGTCCCGGGTGCGCCACGACCGCAATCCCCCCCGCCCCCTTGATCCACCCCACCGCATCGGCAAGCGCGGCCCACCGGTGAGGCACGTAGCCCGGTTTCCCGGAGACGAGATAGTTCCGGAACACGCCCTTCAGGTCGCGCGCATAGCCCTTTTCCACCAGGAAGCGCGCGAAATGCGCGCGACCGACGAATTCCGGATTGCCGGCGTGGGCCATCGCGCCCTCCAGGCTGCCCGGAATTCCGCGCCTTTCCAGCGCCGCGGCCATCGCTGCGGCCCGGCGCGGGCGATCGGCTCGCACCGCTTGCAGTCCCTGCGCGAGCCGCGCGTCGCTGCACTCTATCCCGAGCCCCAGGACGTGGACGGCGAAATCATTCCAGGTGACTGAGATCTCGACACCCGGTATGAAGCGCATTCCCAGATCGCGCGCCGCTTCGGCCGCTTCTTCGAGCCCTCCGGTCTCGTCGTGATCGGTGAGCGCGAGAGTCGTGACACCGCGATCGCGCGCGCGCGCGGCCAGTCCGGCCGGAGCGAGCAATCCATCGGAGGCGCGCGAGTGACAGTGCAGATCGACGTTTTCCATGCGGCGGCGATCATAGCACGCTGCGCCGGGCGAACTCCCCGGCTGCGCGGCGGAGGGATCCGCCGGTGCAGCCGGCGCTCAGCCGGCCGCGGCCGTGGCGCACCACCCGGACCACATGGCGCGGTAGCGCTCTTCGAGCGCGAGCGTGAATCGCTCGGCGTCGCACAGGGGCGATGCGGCGAGCCGCTCGCGCATCCCCGAGCGCATCGCTTGCAGCCGATCCAGATCGCCTGCCAGGCGCGTGGCGATGGCCACGTAGTCCTCGACGCTGGCGGCGACCATCTCGCCGAGCCCGGCCGCGTTGAGCAGGCTCGTCCCCGCCCTGCCGACGAACGTGGCGCCGTAGAGCGAGACCACGGGCACGCCCATCCACAGCGTCTCGCAGGTGGTCGTGCCGCCGTTGACCGGGAAAGGGTCCAGCGCGATATCGACTTCGTGGTGCGCGGCGTGAAACTCGCGCATCGGCATGCGGCCGCGGAACTCCAGGCGTGCGGCATCGATAGCACAGGCGCCGAAGCCCGCGAGCAGGCGCTCGCGCGCCAGGCCTTCGGAAATCGTTGCGATCATCAGCCGCGACTGCGGCAGCGCGTTGAGGATCGCGCCCCATGCCGCGATCACCTCCGGATTGATCTTGGCGGCGCTGTTGAACGAACCGAAGCTGACGTAGCCGCGCTCCAGCGCCGGCGTCGGCCGCACCTCCGCCGCGCTCTCCGGGGGCCGGTAGCACCAGGTGCTGTGCGGCATGCGCACCAGGCGCTCGGTGTAGTAGCCGTCATCGGGGCCGGCCGGGTCGGCATGCGCATCGGTGATGCGGTAGTCCATCGCCGAGAGGCCCGTCGTGGCGGGATAACCCAGGTAGGTCACCTGCACCGGCGCGGGCTTGCGCGCGAACACCATCAGGCGGTTTCCCGCGGTGTGTCCGGCCAGATCGACGAGGATGTCGATACCGTCCGAGCGCACCAGTTCGGCGACGTCCTCGTCCTCCATGGCGACGATGTCGCGCCATTGGTCGGAAAGGCCGCGCAGCCGCTGCGTGACCGGGTCGACGATCCGGCCGTTGTAGTAGCAGAAAACCTCGAATCGATCGCGGTCGTGCGCGCGCAGGATCGGCTCTATGAAGAAGGCGACCGCGTGCGCGCGCAGATCGGGCGACATGTAGCCCACCCTGAGCCGGCGCCCGGGCTCGGGCGGGTTGGCATGCGGCTTGCGCCGGTCCGCCACCCGCGACTCGAAATGCGAGACGATGTGGCAGTGCGCCTGCGAGATCGAATCGGAGGTTGCGCCGGGAAGATAGTTGGATATGTACAGTAGGTTGCTGTAAGCAAGCATCTCCTCCGGACGCGCGGCGGCCGCCTCGCGGTAGTGCTCGATCGCTTCCTCGAGGCGCCCCTGGTCCCTGAGCGCATTGGCGAGGTTGTTGTGCGCATCGAAATAGCCGGGGCGCAGTTCGAGCGCGCGCATGTACGACCGCTCCGCCTCGACCATGAGGTTCTGCGCGTGCAGCACGTCGCCCACACCGCAGTAGGGCTCCGCATAGCCGGGCTTGAGCGCAATGGCCTTGCGATACAACGACAGCGCCAGGGCCTTCTGGCTGCGTTCCTTGGCGACGATACCGAGCGCGTTATAGGCCTCGGCGAGGCCCGGTTGAAGCTCGACCGCGCGCGCAAGCGCCGTCTCCGCCTCGTCGAGCCGGCGCAGCTCCAGGTACATCGCTCCTTTGTTGAAGTGCGCCAACGCCAGCGCAGGGTCGAGCGCAAGCGCGCGCTCGTAGCATTGCATCGCCTTGACGAATTCCCATTTGCGCCGATACGCGTTGCCCAGGTTGAGATGGGCGTTGGCGCAGGCCGGGTCCCGCTGGAGCGCTTGCTCGTAGCAGAGAATCGCGGCATCGGTGCGCCCGAGGGCGTCCCAGGCGCTGCCGAGGGTATTCAGGTATTCGGGCTGCGGATCGTCCGCGACAGCGAGCCGCACCAGGTCCACGGCGGTTTCGTGCTGGCCTGCGAGATACGCAACCACGCCTGCGCCGTGCAGCGCGACGCAATTCCGCGGATCCTTTTCCAGCACTTCTCCGTATATCCGGCCTGCGCCCTCGAGATCGCCTGCCCTTTGGCGCGACGACGCGAGCTGCAATGCCGCGGCGACGTGCTCGTGCTCCGACGTAGACCGGCCTTGAAGCATGACGCCTCCTGATTGCAGGGATGCAGGGCGCCTTCCGCCGTAACCGGAGGGGCGCGGATCAGGATCGATTATGTCCGGCGCCGGACGGACCGAATAGCCAAACAGACCGTGAGATGGCGCCCTTTTCGCGCGCTGGTCTCAGTTGCGCCCCGCGCCCGATGCGAGCAGGAAGTCCTCGATGATCGCCGCGAGCAGCTCGGGCTGGTCGTGGTGCATCATGTGCCCCGAGTCCGGTATCACGTGCTCGACCACGCTCCGGAAGCTGGCCTTGCGCGAGTCGCGGTCCTCCGCTGAGATCCTCAGCGCGGAGGCGTTCTGCGAGTCCTCCCCCAGGACCCACAGCACCGGCGCGCTGACCTTGCGCCAGCAGGCCTTGACCTCTTCCAGGCGGTAGAGCACCGGGTTGACCCGCTTGTGCGCCGGATCGCTGCGCAGGACAACCCGGCCGTTCGGCGCGACGCTGCCCCAGTGCCGTGCAAGAAACTGCGCCCGCGCGGAGTCGAGGCGCCGGTTGTTTTCGCGCAGCCTCCCGGCCAGATCGTCGAACGAAGCGTAATCCCGAAAGCCCGTCCCTTTCTCGATCTCGGCGAGCCAGCGGGCATAACGGCGCGGCGCTTCCTCGGCGCGCGCGTCGTTCAGCCCGAAGCCTTCCAGATTCACGAGGCGCGCGACCCGGTCGGGCCGGATGCCCGCGTACATCGATGCGACGTTGCCGCCCATGCTGTGCCCGGCGAGCAGCACCGGTTCATCGGGCTGGAAGTGCGCGAGCAGGCGGTCCAGATCGGCAAAATAGTCCGGGAACCAGTAGCTGTCGCTCCCGCCCCAATCCGACAAGCCGTAGCCGCGCCAGTCGGGCGCGATGACATGCCAGGGATGTCGGAACGAATCGACGAGAAACTGGAACGACGCGGAGACATCCATCCAGCCGTGCAGCAGGAAGAGCTTAGGCTCCGCGGGGCTCCCCCAGCACCGGCAGTGGTACTTCAGCCCGCGGATGTGGAGGAAGATCGATTCGCTGGGTTTCACGCGCCGCCCTATAGACTTGCAGGGCGGCAATCATAGCAGCCGGCGCGCGGGCCGTAGCGGCCGCGCCCGGCCTCAGGCGGTGCGCGTCGCGCCTTCGCTGCCGGAGTCGACCGTTACGCCGACCTTGGATCCGGGAGGCACGCCGAACTCGACCAGCATGCGCTCGTCCTCGACGGCTTTCACGCCGATGACCAGCTCAAGGCCGTGGATCCAGACGGTGATGTCGTGCCCGGGCGTGACGGTTTCCTCGAATTCGCGTCCCATGACCCGCAGCCGTGCGCAGAGCGAGTCGCGGCCGGTAGGCAAGACGGACAGTACGCCGGCCTGATCCAGGTTCTCACCGGCGATTACGATGCGGTCGTCGAACGACACCCAGTGCCTGCGCAGACGGTGGTTGCTGCGCGGGTTCCACAGTTGAACCACGTTACTCATGTCGCCTCCTTCGCATCGCGTCCGGCGGGCAGGGCTCTGCGGGCGGGTTCGACCCGACGCCCTGGCGCACCGTTCTAATCGATTATCGGCAGCCGGGAGGGAATCATTAAGCCGAAATAGCCGGTTGTTTACGCCCTATTTCACGGTTGACCGGATGCTTGGCGGCGGCCGGCAACGCGTCTGCTATGGTCGACGCTGCATCCTGAGCCGGCAGGGCGCGGAGCGTTGCCGTGATTTACCATCCCAACTCTCCCTATTTTGCACAGTTGCAACTTCGCAACTGTGCAAAATAGGGAGACCTAAATAGACCCAAAACCATCGTCAATTCTGTCAACATCCGACAGATAACAGACTACCGGTCAGCCGGTTCAAGCAGATATGGCGTTCTATGCACTCGGCGAAAGAAGGGTCGCCCTGCACGGCAACGATTGGTTCGCCGCGGAAAACGCGACGATCATCGGGTCGGTGACGATCGGCAGCCAAGCGAGCATCTGGTTCAATGTCGTGGTGCGCGGCGACAGCGAGCTGATCACGATCGGCGAACGGAGCAATGTCCAGGACGGGTCGGTGCTGCACGCCGATCCGGGCTTTCCCCTGGCCATCGGGCGCAACGTCTCGGTGGGTCACATGGCCATGCTTCACGGCTGCACGGTCGGCGACGGCAGCCTGGTCGGCATCAACAGCGTGGTGCTCAACGGGGCGTCCATCGGGCGCTCCACGCTCATCGGCGCAAACACCCTGATCCCCGAGGGCAGGGCCATCCCCGACGGCGTGCTCGTGCTCGGCTCGCCGGGCAAGGTCGTGCGCGAGCTCAGCCAGGCGGAAAAAGATTCCCTGCTCGAGATCGCCGAAGGCTATGTGGCGCGTGCAAAACTCTTCCGGGAGCAGTTGCAGCGCGAGCCGCTTTGATCGCCGGCCCCGCCGGCCCGTCCCAAAGCCCTGAAACGGGGCCTTTTCCCCTGCCTTTTCCTCGGCCTACGGGGCCCGCCGGGGTCTAGCATATTCGCAACGCCGCCCTTCCCGGGGCCCGAAGAATCGCCTGGAACGGGAGGCGACGCTAAATATTTTTGGTGAATCTCCGATATGCCTGTCTAACGGCGGTCTGGACCCGGTGTGGTTCCGATTGTGGCCACCCCCACCCGCCGGGTTACATAAACACTTAACAGGAGATTTACCATGTCGATGGTCATCAACACAAACGTTGCTTCGCTGAACGCGCAACGTAATTTGTACGCCAGCCAGAACACTCTGGACCAAGCACTGCAACGCCTGTCCTCCGGCCTGCGCATCAACAGCGCCAAGGACGACGCGGCAGGGCTTTCGATCGCGGAACGCATGAGCGCCCAGATCCGCGGTTCGGACCAGGCAGCCCGCAACGCGAACGACGGTATTTCGCTCGCGCAAACTGCTGAAGGCGCGCTGACCCAGGTCACCGCCAACCTGCAGCGGATTCGCGAACTCGCGGTGCAGGCGGCAAACGGCTCGAACAGCGCGGCGGACCGCATAGCGCTGAACTCCGAAGCGTCGCAGCTGATCGCTGAAATCGACCGCGTCGCGACCTCCACCCAGTTCAACGGCGTCAACCTGCTCAACGGCACGTTCACGTCCCAGGCGTTCCAGGTCGGTTCCAACGCCAACCAAACGATCAGCATCACTTCGATCGCCAGCGCGCGCAGCAACGCCCTGGGCGTCGGCGCGGTGAGTTCCTACTCGGCATCCGTGGGGGGCTCGGCCACCGGCGGCCTGGGTCTGACCACGGCGGGCGCCATGACCATCAACGGCGTGGCGGTCGGCGTGACGGCCTCGGACGGCGTGTCCAACATCAGCGCCTCCGGATCGGCGATCGCCATTGCCGCGGCCATCAATGCGGTGTCGGGCAGCTCGAACGCGACGGCGACCGTCGCGGCCACGACCAAGGCCCTGCAGGTAGCACCGGCATCCGCCTCGGCTGCCACTGTGACCGGCTACACGATCAACGGCGTGTCGATCGGCACCGTTACCGTCGACGCGACGGCCGGCGCTTCGTCAGCGGCTACCGCGAGCAACTTCGCCGCTGCGGTCAACTCCGTCAGCTCGACCACGGGTGTCACCGCCACGATGACGTATCTCGGCGTTGTCACGCTGACCGCCGCGGATGGCCGCAACATCTCCATCCAGAACACCGCCGCGACCAGCGCGACGGAAGTCGGCGCGATCGGCATTGCGACCTCAGTGACGACTTCGACGGTCACGCTGAACACGACCAGCTCGGCCGGTATCACCATCGGCGGCACGGCAGCCGCGGCGACCGCCTCCGGCGTCGCGATCGGGTACACCGCAGCGTCGACCTCGACCTCTTCGGGCGTGTCGGCACTCGACCTGACGACGATCGCCGGCGCGACCACGGCCCTCGGCGTAGTCGATTCGGCGTTGAACAACATCAACACCTCGCGCGCCTCGCTCGGTGCGTATCAGAACCGGTTCGGTTCCGCGGTGTCGAGCCTGCAGACCACGTCGGAGAACCTGTCGGCTGCACGTAGCCGGATTCGCGACGCGGACTTCGCGGCGGAAACCGCTGCATTGACCCGCGGCCAGATCCTGCAGCAGGCCGGCATGGCGATGCTCGCGCAAGCGAATGCGTTGCCGAACCAGGTCATGACGCTGCTGCGTGGTTGATCGAAGCAGTAATCCGTCTCGTCGGGCACCGGGGCATCGGGCCTGACGAGGGGATAGGGAACCCGGACCCGCCCGCGATTTCGACGGGTCCGGACAGGAGACAAGCATGGACATACATGCGATTGCTGTCGCCGCGGCACCCGCGGGGCAGCCGGAACCGCCCCGCGCAGTACGCGCAGAGGCGGTGTCGGCGCCTGCACGGCAGCCGGCGCAGGACCCCCGGCAGGTGGCCCAGGCGGTGGCAGTGCTCAATCGTGCCATGGCTGCTCTATCGCGTGAGGTGGAATTCACGTCCGACCAGCAGACAGGCCATACGGTGGTCAGGGTGCTGGACCGGGAGACGCAAGAAGTGATCCGGCAGATTCCCTCGAGGGAGGTGCTTTCCATCACCCACGCGCTGGACAGATTGCAGGGGCTATTGTTTCAGCAGAAGGCCTGATCGTTTGCGGATTCTTCTGCTGCCCGGCGCGGAGCGAGGGGATGCCTCGCCCGCTGCCGGCTTTATTGCATTGTTGAAGAGCGGAGGCTGATATGACCATATCGTCACCCGGGATCGGCGCGAACCTGGACGTAGCCGGCATCGTTTCCCAGTTGATGCAGATCGAATCCCAGCCGCTCACCAAGCTTGCGCAGAAAGAGGCGAGCTACCAGGCGGAGCTGACGGCCTACGGCAGCCTGAGCGCGTCGATGTCGTCGTTCCAGCTCCAGATGTCGGGCCTCGCCAGTGCATCGCGCTACACCGCGGTCACGGCGACGCCCTCCGATACGACGGTGCTCACCGCGAGCGCCGCGAACAATGCCACTTCGGGCACCTACTCGGTCGAAGTCACGGCCCTGGCGAAACAGCAGAAGCTCGTCGCCGCAGGGAAGGCGAGCATGTCCACCGCGCTCGCCGCCGTGGACAGCACGCTCACTTTCGATTTCGGCACCATCAGCGGCACGCTCGATCCGGGCACGCTCCATTACGACCCCGGCGCCACCTTCGTCTCCGCCGGCGCGGGGACCAAGACGGTCACCATCTCCGCCGCCAACAGCAGCCTCTCGGATATCCGCGACGCAATCAACGCGGCGGACATCGGGGTCACGGCGACCATCGTCAACGACGGCTCGGCGACGGTACCCTACCGGCTGGTCCTCACCTCCGATACGCCGGGCGCCGCCAGCAGCATGAAAATCAGCGTTTCGGGCGACGCCACCATCGACACCCTGCTCGCCAACAATCCGGAGGGTGTGCAGAACCTCTCGGAGAACGTCACCGCGCAGAACGCCGCGCTCGAGGTGGATGGGCTGGCGGTCTCCAAGGCCACCAACACCATCGCCGACGTGGTTCCCGGCGTTACGCTGAACCTGCTCAAGACCAACGCCGGTTCCCCGATCACGCTGACGACGACGCGCGACACCTCGGCCGTGCAGACCGCCGCGCAGACCTTCGTCGAGGCGTACAACGCGCTCGGCAAGAACCTCAAGGGCCTCACGTACTACGATGCGACGACCAAGCAGGCCGGCGCGCTGCAGGGGGACAGCACCGCGCGCAACATCGCCTCGGCCATCCGGCTCACGCTGTCCACGGCCCTCGACGGGGCTGGAGGCTACACCAACCTGTCCCAGCTCGGCATCGTCATGGAGAAGGACGGCACGATGTCGCTCGACACGGACAAGCTGGCGACCGCGATCACCAACAACAGCGCCGACATCGCAGCGGTCTTCGCACAGACCGGTCGCGCGACCGACGGCCTGATAACGTACACCAGCGGAACATCCGACACCACGCCGGGCAGCTACGCGGTCAGCATCACCCAGTTGGCGACGCACGGCGACAGCGTCGGCTCGGCTGCAGTCGGCAGCCTCACCATCGACGGCACCAACGACACGCTGGAGGTCGCGCTCGACGGCATATCGGCCACCGTGACGCTGGCCCACAGCACCTACCCGACGGCCGCCGCGCTGGCGCAGGAAGTGCAGTCCGCGATCAACAGCATCACCGCGTTTGCCACCGCGGGCAGCTCGGTCACGGCCTCGGCATCGGGTGGCAGCGTGATCACCATCACTTCCGCCAAGTACGGATCGAGCTCGACGGTCTCGGTGACCGGCGGCAACGGCCTTGCCAACCTGCTCGGCACCCCGACAGAAACCGCAGGCCTCAACGTCGCCGGCAGCATCGGCGGCGTGCCCGCAAGCGGATCCGGACAGTACCTGACCGGGGCCAGCGGCAGTCCGGCCGACGGGTTGAAGCTGCTCGTTTCCGGAGGCACGATCGGCGCGCGGGGCACGGCGTACTACTCCAACGGCTACGCCTACCAGCTCGGCCAGGTCGCGTCCCGCTTTATCGGCACCGACGGCCTCATCGCCAACCGCACCGACGGCATCAACGCCTCGATCACGGATATCGAAAAGCAGCGCGACGCCCTCAACCTCCGCCTTGCGGTGATCGAGGAGCGCTACCGGGCCCAGTTCACGGCACTGGACACGCTGATGTCGAGCCTGCGGAATACGAGCACCTTTCTGACCCAGCAACTCGCCAACCTGCCCTCGACCTCGAGCTCAAACAACTGATGAACTTCCGCGGATTGCCGATAACTCCTTCAGGAACTCGTACTTGGAGAGCTGCACATGAACCCGTTTCATGTAGCATCGGCGCGCACCTACCAGCAGATCGGCCTGGAGACCGGCGTCGACAGCGCCAATCCGCACCGCCTGGTGCTGATGCTGTTCGACGGTGCGCTTTCGGCGATCGCCGACGCACGCCAGCACATGAGCGCCGGGAACGTGAGCGCCAAGGGCGCCGCCATTTCGCAGGCGATTTCCATCATCGGAGAGGGCCTGCGCGTCTCGCTCGACATGGAGCGCGGCGGCGCGATTGCGGCGCAGTTGAGCGAGCTCTACGATTACATGACGCGGCGCCTGGTCGAAGCCAACCTGAACAACGCCCAGGAGATGCTCTCGGAAGTGTCCTCGCTGCTTTCCGAGCTGCGAGCCGCCTGGGTCCAGATCGGCGTGCGCGCCGCGCCCGCACCGGCGGTCGCCGCACCCCCGCCGCAGCAGGAACGCCGCGCCATCAGCTACGGAGCCGCCTGAGATCATGACTGGAACCCTTTCGCATTACGAAGCCGTGGCGAGCGCCAGCGCCGACATGCTTGCGGCCGCGCAGCGGCAGGATTGGGACGCGCTCGTATCGGCCGAGCGGCGCTGCGCCGGGATCATTTCCCTGCTCAAGGCCCGCGGTGACGACGCGCGCCTCGATGCACGGTCGCAACAGCGCAAGGCGGAAATTATTCGCCGCGTGCTCGCGGACGACGCGGAGATCCGGCGCCTGATCGATCCCCGAATGCGCGAGCTCGAGCGCTTGCTCACCGGAGCCGCGACCCGACAGCGCGTCAACAACGCCTATCGGGCCTGAAGGCAATACCATGGACCGCCAAAGGGCCGCCTGGACCGACGCACCGACGATCAGCCCGATCGGCGGACCCGTGGCACCGCTTTCCCGAATCGTTCCCATCAAGAAGCGCCGGCCCGACCAGCCGGCGCCTCGAAAACCGGCGCCGGGAGACAGCAAACCGAAGCCGGCCTGATCCCGGGACGCCACCGCGATGCTGCACGCAAATCTCGTATCGGTTTTCCTGCAGCTACAGAATAGCGGCGGGGAAGCCGCTCGCGCCTCCGCGCCGCAGGCGTCGCAATCGTTCCCGCAATTGACGGTCGGACAGGCAGTGACGGCGACCATCGTCAGCCGGCTGAGCGCGAACCTCTATCTCGCCGACATCGCCGGACAGCAACTGCAGCTCAATCTCCCGCCCACGGTGGTTCCGGGAGAGTCCCTGTCATTGCGGCTGCTGCGCATGGAGCCGCAGCCGGTGTTCGAACTGTTGTCGCACGCACCCGGCGGTGCCTCCGCCCCGCTCCCTGCGACCGCGGCGACATCGAGCCAGGGCAGACAGGTGATCGAGGCGGTTTTCGCCGAAGCGCAGCCGGGCCGCGCGCCCGCGTCCGCGTCGTCTCCTTCACCTGCGCAATTGTCCCTCGGCCAGACCGTCAGTGCGACCGTGCTCGCGCGTATCGGTCCCAACCTGGTTCTCGCCGACATCGATGGCCAGCGTCTGCATCTCACATTGCCGGCCACGGTATCCGCCGGCGCTCCGGTTCTTCTGCGCCTGCTGCGGCTCGAGCCGCAGCCCGCATTCGAGCTTGTTTCGCACACGCTCCCGGTCCCCAATCCGCTCGCGGCGCTCTCGCAGGGCGCGCAGATCATCCAAACGGTGCTCGCCGATGCGAGGGGAACGCAGGCCGGGCCCCCAGTCCCGCTCTCGTCCTCGGCGCCGCTCCTGCCCGCGGCGCCTTCACAGGGAACCCCGGCCGAGTCCGAACGGCTCGCGGTTGCGCTGCGCAACGCCATTGCGGGTAGCGGCGTGTTCTACGAGTCGCACCTGGTCGCCTGGGCGCAGGGCCGGCGGATGCTTGCCGAACTGCAGCGCGAGCCGCAGGCCGGCTGGCGGGCGCCGGCGGCCGACGCGGCCGCGAACCAGGCCCTCCCGTCGAGCGGCGAGGCCGCGCGCGCCGCCGCCCCTTCGAGCGGCGACGCCGCGCGCTCCGCCGCCGCCGCGCTGCCGGAAGAGGCCCTTCCGATGCTGCGCCAGCAGATCGATGCGCTCGAGAACAACCGGCTCACGTGGCAGGGCCCGGTATGGCCGAACCAGAATGCATCGCTCACGATCGCCGAAGAGGAACCGCGGCCCGGCGAAGAGTCGGCGCCACTTCCCTGGCGAACGAGCCTCGCCCTCACGCTTCCGCGCCTGGGCGACATCCGCGCCGAGCTGGCGGCGCAGGGCCCGACGCTCAGCATTTCGATCGCCTGCGGCGAAAGCGATTCCGCGCGCGTCCTCGATTCCGAGCTGCAGGCACTGGAGGCCGGGTTGCGCGCCGCCGGCCTCGAACCGCTCACCCTCAAGGTGACCTCCCATGCCTAACCTGCGCCAGGCTGCTGCGGCGCTGCGCTACCGCGAAGGCATGGATGCGCCCGTGCTCGTTGCCAAGGGCCGCGGACTGGTGGCGGAGGAAATCGTGCGCCGCGCCAGGGAAGCGGGCGTCTACGTGCACGAATCCGCCGAGCTGGTCGGGCTGCTCATGCAAGTCGACCTGGACGAGCGGATTCCTCCCTCGCTGTACCGCGCCGTGGCCGAGCTGCTGGTCTGGATCTACCGGCTCGAGCACGGCAGCGCCCCGGCACCTCTCCCCCTGCCGGAGGAACGATGGCCCACGATACGGACCTAGACCAGGACGTCGAAGAGCGATTCACGCTGCGCTCGCGCCCCGAGATCGTCTCGGTGCTGCGCGGACTGCAGCGGCGGCACGCGATGATCACGATCTACTTCGACCAGGGCCGCGAATTCATCCTCACCAGCATCCTGGCGATCAATCCGGACTTCCAGGAACTGGTGCTGGATCTGGGGCCCGATGCGCGCGCCAACAATCTGCTGCTGAAAGCGACGCGCCTGGAGGTCGTGAGCTTCGAGGGGCGGGTCAAGGTCCAGTTCGGCGCGAACCGGGCGGAAGCCACCATCCACGAAGGGCGCCCCGCCTTTCGCGTGCGCATGCCAAGCTCTCTCGTTCGGCTGCAACGACGCGAGTTCTACCGCGCCGAGGTTCCGAACGAGCGCCCGATCAAGGCCTACCTGCAATTGCGCAGCGATCGCCCCGACGAGCTGCTCGAGGCCCGGCTGCTCGACATCAGTTGCGGCGGCATCGCCCTGATGTCGACGGAGAACGGCGAGCCGCTCAAGAGCGGTCGTGTCTATCCGGCGTGCAGCATCAACCTCCCCGGAATCGGGACGGTTTCCGCGCCGGTGGAATTGTGCAACACCGGTGACATTTCATGGAACAACGGCAAGCCGCACCAGCGCCTCGGTTGCCGGTTCGTCGATCCGTCCGGCCGGATGCAGACCATGATCCAGCGCTACATCAACAACGTCGAGCGCGCAAATCGCGGGGCAAAGCGGTAGCGGCCGACTTTCCGTGGACCGCAGGCGCATTCGATCATTTCTTGACGCCAAGCCGTCCCGGCTTGACGGGTGCGCCCATCACGAAATCGTTCTTCGCCGCCGGTCCGATCCTGGCGCGCAGAGGCCTCGTTCCCATGGCTTTCGGCCGATCCGCTCCGGCGGAAATCCGGTGCCGCACATTGGAGGTGAAATCCGCGGCCGTCGATCGCTTGTCAGCGCCGCCTCCGTTCTTGCCGATCTCGACCAGCAGTTCCGCAGCGCCCAGCGGGACATTCCCGATCCGTCCCACCTGACACGCGGCCGCCAGGGAGCCGAGATAGACGCTTTCCCAGATCGGCCGTCCCAGCGCCATCGCCATTGCGGTGCACACGAGAAGCGAGTCCCCGGCGCCTGCGGTGTCCTTGGGCGCCGTGTTCAACGCATCCAGGCGGTCGGTGAGCCATTGCCCCTCGCCGGTGACCTTGGCATGGATCAGGAGTCCCTCCGCGCCGAGCGTGATGACGATGTTCCCGGCGTCCGCGCGCCTCCTCAGTTCCTCGGCAAGCACGACCAGGCCGTCCTCGTAGTTGCCCAGCGCGATGCGGGCCTCGCGTTCGGTCGGCGTGAGAAGCGCGGTGCCCTTGAAGCGCGACACGTTGCCGACTTGCGACGAAGATTGGCTGTCGGCGACCATCATGATGCCGCGCCGCGTGCATTCGCCGGTGATCTCGTCGACCAGCTCCTGCGGCAGCACGCCATAGTTGAAGTCCGAAAATATCACCAGGTCGGTGCCGGCCACGGCCTCCTGGAAATGGTCGATCACCTGCCGCTGCAAGGCCCGGCTGATCTTGTGCTGCCGCAAATGGCTCACCCGGAGCAGGGTCTTGCTCCCGGCCCGGTAGCGCTGCTTCAGGGTCGTCGGGCGGCTGTCGTCCGTTATCAACCTGGAATTCACGCCGTACGAGCCGAGCTTCTCGGCGACGTACCGGCCCGCGTCGTCGCCGGCGGTCACGGAAACGAACTCGACGCACCGCGCACCGAGGTGGCGGGCATGCGCGGCGACGATCGCCGCACCGCCCACGAAGCGTTCCGTCAAGATCGGGGTCACGACGATCGTCGGGTCTTCCTGCGACATCCCGAGCGGGTCGCACTGGATATACTCGTCCACGATCGTGTCCCCGATCACGCACACCTTGAGCGAGCGCATCCGGTCGAGCACCGATTCCAGGCCCGAGACGCTGAACCCATGCCGATCGATGTACTCCTTCGGCTTGACGATGGAGGAGTAGTTGATCAGCTCGGTCTCGTTGCGGATCAGCTCGAGCGAGGAAAATATCGTGTCCCCGGAGCCGAAAAGCAGTTGGCCCCCATACGACTGGACGGCAGCGAGCTCGGGGTTGCTGCGGTTCTCGTGCTCCTTTCCCTTGATGACGACCGCCGGGCGCAGCTCGGCGATGAACGCCTCCGGGGCGTCGTGCAGGACAAACCCCCGATCGACCCAACTGATCGCGGTCACGCCTTCCAGGCGCAGGTCATGGCTCAAATGCGCGCTCGACGCCAGCCGGTCGCTCAGGACGCCGATGACGAGGAAGTCGCCGCACTCGGCGGCGAAGCGCAGCAGCCGCAAGTGGCCGGGGTGAACGATGTTGAATGTTCCGGACACGAACACGATGCGCTTCCCGGCCCCGGCAAGGGCCCGGAGGTCTTGTATCGCGGAGAGAGATTCGGGATGCAAGGCCGGGCCCGGCACTAGTCGGCCATGCGGATCATCGCCCGCAGGACGCGGCCCTCTTCCAGGTCGGCGAGAGCCTCGTTGACCTGATCGAGCGGGTATTGCACCGTTTCCAGTTTCCCGAGCGGCAGGCGGCCGGCGAGGAACAGGTCGACGTAGCGCGGGATATCGACGTCGGGCCGGCTCTCACCGCCCCAGGTGCCCACCAGGCGCTTGCCGCCGATGAGGCTGTAGGGGTTGACGCGCAGCGTCTGTCCGTGGGGTGGATTGCCGGCGACGATGCACAGTCCACCGCCGGAGATTACCGACTCGAACGCGGCTTCCATCGCCGCGACCTGCCCCGCGCACTCGATCGCGACGCGCACGCCTCGGCCTCCGGTGAGGCTGCGAATCGCGGCGACCGGGTCGCCTTCGCTCGCGTTCACGGTATGCGTTGCGCCCAGCTCCCGCGCCTTGGCAAGCTTGCCGGCGACCAGGTCCACGGCGATGATCGGCGCGGCACCGACCGAGGCTGCGCCCATGACGGCGCTAAGGCCCACGCCGCCGACGCCGAACACGGCGACCGCGTCGCCGCGCGCAAGCCCGGACGAGTTGAACACGACGCCCGCTCCGGTGGGAATGGCGCAACCCAGCAGCGCACCGAGTTCGCCGGGCATCGATTCCGGCACGACGGTGACGCGGTTCTCGCAGGTGACGGTCCGACGCATGAACGTCGATATGGCACCCGAGTTGATGGGTCCCTCGCCGCTGTCGTAGACCGTTCCCGGGACATCGGCGCCGCTGCCCTTCAGCCACGACAGCACCACCGCGTCGCCCGGCCGGGTCTTGGCGACGCCCGGGCCGACGGCGACGACCGTTCCCGCGCCCTCGTGGCCAAGCGTGTGCGGAAGATAGCGGTCCGGGCCCTTGTGGCCCCGAACTTCGTTCAACTGGGAGTGGCACACGCCGCTGTAGGCGATATCCACGAGCACCTGGCCGGGCCCGAGGTCCGGGATCGTGAGCTCCAGGATCCTGAGCGGCCTGCCGGCCTCGAACAGGACCGCGGCTTTGGTCTTACCGAGCATAGCGTGACGTCTGACCTGTCAATGGTGCATCGGACGGCATGGCGACAATCCCCATCGTACCCGCGATGGTCCGGAATGCATCCGGCGAATTGCAGGCGCGTAGCCCCGCAGTTCCGTACTAGATGGCGCGCAGCTTGCCGCCATTGACGTGGAAGCACGATCCGGTCGCCCAGCCCGACTTGTCCGAGGCAAGAAAGGTCACGAGGCCCGCAATGTCCTCGCCCTCCCCGACCCGGCCCAAGGGAATCTTAGCAGCCTCTTCGCGTTCCACCTGCTGCCATGCCGACTCGAACGGGATGTTGCGCTCGATGGCCACGCGGCGCACGTTCTCGTCCCACGACTCGCTGTGGACCGGCCCGGGACAGACGACATTGACCAGCACGCGGTCGTTGGCCAAATAGTCCGCGAGATACCTGCTGAGGTTGATGGTCGCGGCCTTGGTTGCCGTGTAGTGGGGGTTGAAGCTCCCGGGCTGCACGCCCGAAATCGAGGAAATATTGATGATCCGGCCGCACTTCGACCTGCGCAGGTGGGGTTCCGCGGCCCGGACGAAGCGCACCATGCTGAGCACGTTCAGATCGAATGCGCTTAGCCAGTCGGTGTCTCCCAGTTCCCGGAAGCCGCCGAATCTTCCGGCCCCGCCGACATTGTTGACCAGTATGTCCAACGCGCCGTGAGCATCGATCACCCGCCCCACCGCGGCGTCGACGGCCTTGGGGTCGGTGGCGTCTGCCGCTACCGCGAGTACGTTCCAGGCGGACAACTCCCTCGCCGTGTCCTGCAGCGCCTGCGCTCCGCGCGCCGTCACCGTGACCCGCGCCCCTTCCTCGGCCAGCGCCCGAGCGATGGCCCGGCCGATTCCCTTGCTGCCGCCCGTAACCAGCGCGACGCGGCCGTTCAATGCCAGGTTCATCTCCCCTCCGCGGCCCCGCCCGCCATCGCGGCCCAGTGGTCCTGGATCGTGAATCCGCCGTCCACGACGATCGCCTGTCCGGTGATGAAGCGCGCCGAATCGGAACACAGGAACAGTGCGGCATCGGCCACGTCGTCCGCACGGCCGACGTCCCTGAGCGGATGGCAGGACTCGGCGCGTGCGCGATAGCCTGCGTTGTCGTCCTTCATGTAACGTCCCCGATGCTCGTCCTGAACGATGAAGCCGGGCACCACCGCGTTCACGCGCACCCGCTGCGGGCCCGCATTCGCCGCGAGATACTTTGTCAACTGCATGAGTCCGGCCTTCGCGGCATGGTACGCGGGAGATTCGAGCGACACCAGGAACGCGGCGACCGAGCCGATGTTCACGATGCTTCCTCCCCCGTGGCCTGCCATGACGGGAATCGCCCGCTGGGACGCGAAATAGGCCGCCCTCAATCCCACCGACAGGGTCAGGTCCCAATTTTCCTCGGTATCCTCCAGCCACCCCTGGCGCGCGCCGGCACGCGCGTTGTTGACCAGGATGTCGAGCCGGCCCCATTTCTCCGCCACCTCCGCCACCATCCGCTGGGGTTCGCCGCGCTTCGACAGGTCGACGGGGAAATACTCCGCCTCGATCGCCGCATTGCGCAACTCCCGCACGGCGGCTTCGGCTGCCTCCCGTTGGATATCGCAGATGGCCACCCGGGCGCCCCCGGTCCCGAGAGCGGTCGCGATCGCCTTGCCTATGCCGCGCGCGCCCCCCGTCACGATGGCAACCTTGTCCTCGAAGGCCGGCCGCGTGCGGGCGTCTTGCGGGGAGGTCATGCGCTCACCTGTCGCGTGACGCTCTCGAAGGCGCGTGCCAGGTTCTCGGCCGTGTCCCAGGTTCGCAGTACCCGCTGGCCGGGCAGCGCGAACACGTAGCGGTCGGCATCGCCGAGTTCCATCGCCATCTCCTTTGCATGATGGTCCGGGTGCTTGAAGATCAGGTACGGATTCCTGCCGAAGAGGGCCATGTTGGCGGGCCCGCTCATCATCCCCATGAACAGCCCTGCGGCCTGTATGAGGGCCAGGTAGCCGTCGATCGCGATTCCGTCGTCCTGCGCGAGCGTCACGTTCGGCAGGCTGCGGAAGGCCGCATTCACCGCATCGTCGCCGATCAGGAAGAAATGCGCCGGGTGCACGCGCCGGCACTCCGCGATGAACGCAAGCCACGCAGCGGGATCCGCGTTGCTCTGGCCGGATGCCTGGTTCTTCAGGTGCACCGCGACGGCCGGTCGGCCCCCCGCTTTCGTTTCCAGGTAGCGCTTTGCCCACGCCAGTTGCGCCGCGCCCACCGACAGCCGGGGAATATTTCCGGCGCGCAGATGGAATTCACGGATCACCTCGGTGCTGTCGTAGTTGTGGCCACCCCGAATCAGCCTTTCCGGATCGGGCCACAGCACGCAGCCGCTTCGCGTGAGGGCCAGCACGCGGTCGACGGCTGCCCGGTCAAAGCACGCATGGCAATCCGTGATGCCGGACATGGCCCGAATGACCGCCGTCGCGGCTGAAACGTTCCCGCTTCCGCCAAGGCCCGGCCCGCCGCGCGCGTCGGAGTGCTCCGACGGCATGCCCTCCAGGAGGTGCCTTGCGTCCACTACGACAACGACGTCCACCTGCTCCGCACGATGGGTCTGCCGCTGAATTTCGAGCTCCTCGAGCAGGATGATCAGCCTCCCGAGCGACCCGCCCGAGCGCGTCAGATCCCAGATGCCCGCGATCCTGTTCATGCCTTGCGCGCCTCCGGCGCGTGCCTCGCATTTCAGCAGTCGATGACCCGGAACGCCTCACCGTAGGGACCAAAGGCGAACAGTCGCTCCTTGCGGAACCCGGGGTGGGAGGATTCGAACTCCGCGAGCGCCTTGCGTTCGCCGTGATTCGGGTCCCCACCGAAGGCATTGTAATCGTCGAACATCAGGATCGTGTTGCTGGTCATGACGGAATCCAGGAACGCCAGCACCTCTCGCGCCGATTCATATAGGTCGCAGTCGATCAGTATGATCCCCGGGACGGGAAGTGAGTGCCGCTCGGATATCTTCGTGAACAGCTCCTGCGAGTACCAGCCCTGGTGCAGGTGATACCTCAGGGGCATGCCCCACTTGGCCAGGCTGTCCTGGACCTGTTCGAGCGAGCAGGCGTAGCTCCCGGCCGACCAGTTTCTGTGGATGTCGACGACCGATTGCGGCAGGCCCTGGAACGAATCGAAGCCGTGAAACTCCATCTTCAGCCCCATCTCGTGCGCCAGGTTGTTGGCATACCAGAAGCTGAATCCCTGGTACATCCCGAATTCATAGAACCCGATTTCCTCCGGCTGCGCCGGTCCCGCTCGAAGCGTCGAGAGCGTTTCCATTGCGCGATAGAGCCCGATCAGCAGATTGGGATGCAGGGTATGAAATACATTCCGCGCCGGCGGGCGGGCGGTCTCCGGTGCCGGCCTGCGTGCGTTTGAACCCGCTACTGCCCTCAAGTGACGCTCTCGTCCCATCTTGTCCTCAACGGTTGAACTCGCGCTCCGCGAGCACAGCCACGCCGCGCGGGCTGAGGCCCACGGCCTCGCAATGGTCTTCGTAGGAGCCGTAGCTCCTGACGAAGGTGTCCGGGATCGACGCGGACGCATACATCACGCTCGGCAGCTTCCGGGTTGCGCGAAGGACGTCGTCCCCCAGTCCACCCGAGCGCATGTGCTCCTCGAGCACGACGACGCGCCCGGTCTTGGCGACGCTGGCCAGGATCAGCTCTTCGTCGAGCGGGCGGATCGTATGGACGTAAAGGACTTCGGCGTCCCATCCACGCCCGGCCAGGACGCTGCGCGCGCCGAGCGCCGTCTTGAGCTGCGGCCCGGTCGCCACGAGCGTGAGATCCCGGCCGTCGGCCACCTTGATGCCCTTTCCGAGCCGGATATCTCCGGCGGAGAACTCGACGCCGTGCTGGCTGCCGGGCACGCGATAGACGGTCACCGCGCCGTTGCGGTACGCCTGGCGGAACAGGGTGTCGAATTCCAACGGGGTCGAGGGATAGGTGATCTGCACGCCCTGCAGCGTCTTCAGGAGGGCGAAGTCGCCGTAGCAGTGATGCGTGCAGCCGAGGTAGGCATAGTCGAATGCGCTGCCGACCGTAACGATGTTTCCGTGCAGCCCGTGATAGCAGAAATCCAGCTTGATCTGCTCGAACGCGCGCTCGATCAGGAACGGGGCGATCGTGTGGATCACGGGATACAGCCCAGCGCGCGCCAGGCCCGCGCCCATGCTCATCATCGTGGGCTCGAGGATTCCTGCGTTGTAATACCGCCCGGGGCACGCCTTGGCGAACGGCTGGAGGATTCCGTGGCTGATGTCGCCGACCATCACCACGAGCTCGGGGTCTTCCTGCCCCACGGCCAGCATGGTGTCGGCGAACTGCTGGCGAACCTGCTTGGCGCTCACGACAACTCCTCCATGATGCTTGCGTACTCTTCGGCGTTCGGTATGCGGTGGTGCCACATGCCGTGGCCTTCCAGCATCGGCACGCCCTTGCCTTTCGTGGTCCGGGCGACGATCACGGTCGGGATTCCCTTGCTCGCGAAGCGCACGCTGTCGAACGCCGACTTGAGATCGTCGTCGTCGTGGCCGTTGACGACGATCGTGTTCCACCCGAAGGCGCGCCACTTTGCGGGCAGGTCGTCGTGCGGCAGCAATTGCATTCCCGACTGGTTCCAGTCGACCACCACGCACAGCTTGCCGAGCTCGAGGTTGCGCGCGACATGCGCCGCTTCCCAGACCGTGCCCTCGTGCGACTCGCCGTCGCCGATCAGCACGAATATGCGGTTCTGGGCGCCCTTGATGCGCTGGCCGAGCGCGATTCCCACCGCGTAGCTGAATCCGTGCCCGAGAGAACCGCTCGACGCCTCGGCGCCGGGAACCTTGTTGAAATCGGGATGCTCGCCCAGGATGCCGCCCTTGCGGCAGAACCGCGCGATGTCATGGTCCGTGATGAAGCCGCGCCGGTGAAGGTTCACGTACAGCGCGAGGCAGCCGTGCCCCTTGCTGAGAACGAAATAGTCGCGCTGGTCCCATTCCGGATTCTGCGGATCGACGTTCAGGACCCGATCGTAGAGATGCGTCACGATGTCCAGGATCGAGAATGCGCTCGGGATGTGGCCGTTGTTCCCGGCCACCACCATGTCGACGATACGGCGGCGCAGGTCGCGGTTGAGCAGCCTGCCGCCGCTATAGACTGCCTTGATCGCGTGACTCATTGTCCGAAATACCCCCTTCCCTGTCCGCCGTCGATTGGCACGATGCTTCCGGTATTGAAGGAGGCGAGCTCCGAGCACAGGTAAGCGACGTAATTCCCGATTTCCTCGGGCTGGCCGAACCGGCCGATGCGCTGACGCTCGGCGAGGAACTTGCGCACATGCTCGGGGCGTTCCCTCGATGCCTCGTCCCAGTAGCCAGATTCGGTGAATACCGCCCCGGGCAGGACCGCCGAGACGACCACGCCGTCCGGAGCGACGACGCCGCCGAAGCTGCGCGTATACGCGGTCAGCGCGGCCTTGATGGCGCAATACGTCACCGGCCCGTGGTTCTCCATGGCGGAAATGGACGACACATGCACCACGCGGCCCCAGCGCCGACGCTGCATGGCCGGGACGATCATCCGGTTCAGCTCCACCGCGACCTCGAAGTTGAACCGGTAGACGCGGCGCCAATCCTCGATCGGGCAATAGGGATCGGCGACACCCAGGGTCCCGCCCATGTTGTGCACCACGATGTCGATCGGCCCGAAGCCGGCTTGGTTCAGGCGATCCAAAAGCTGCCCCGGTGCTGCATCGGGAACGAGGTCCATCGCGAGTCCGACGTGGCCGCCCGCCTTCCCTCCTATCTCCCCGATCAGCGACGCGACGTCGGCCTGGGTGCGCGATACCGCAGCGATCCCGGCGCCTTCGCGCGCCAGGCATTGCGCGATCGCCCGGCCGATCCCGCGGCCGGCGCCGGTGACGAGCGCGCTGCGTCCTGAAAGCTTCAGATCCATGCCCGGATCAGTCCTTTACGCCGACGCCCACCGCGAACAGGTAATGCGCCATCGGCGCGTATCCCGTGTGCACGACCTCGTCGTTCATGGAGAAGCTGAAAACGTTGTGGAAGCGCCTTCCGAGGAAGTCCCGCAAGGTCTCCGCGCTCTTGAGGTTGATGTGCCCTTCCTTGCTTGCCGGGCTGGCATGCTCGTTGGCCGCGATGTTCGGCGTCCCGAAGATGCACACCGCCTGAGTCTCGAGCGCCGCGCAGATGTTGTCCAGGAACGCATTCTCGCGCCGGGCCGGGACGTGCTCGATCACGTCGAGGGAAAAGGCCGCGTCGAACCGGCCCGGTACCGGCTTCGCCGCCACATCGTGAACGGCGAAGCTCGCGCGATCGATGCCTTCCCTCCGGTAGCGCTCGATCGCATCGGCGAGCACGAGCGGCTCGAAATCGATGCCGTGAATCGAGCCCACGGTCTGCAGCACGATCGGCGTTCCCACGGCGTCGCCGCAGCCCACTTCGAGCGCGCTCGACTTGCCGGCCAGCAGCTTCGCGACGAACTTGTACCGGGAGAGAAGAAAGCACATGTGGCGGGGATCGGTGCGCCAGATGTGGCTGGTCCACGGCCCCAGCGTGGCCGGACCCAGGCTGCGAAACGCCTCGATTTGAGGCTGGTTCTGGGTTTCTTTCGCGCTGATGACTGAAGCCATTCGTCCTCCGTTGCCCATGGGTTGGCCCGATACTCAGTAGTGCACGCCGCATTTCACACGGGTCTGCCTGCGATGATGGTCGAGCTCCTCGAGGGTGAAATTCATCATCCTCGCGACCTTGGCGGTCTTTTCCGGCGTCTTGAAGTTGATCCGGTCCCACTCGAACGATCTCATGACCATCAACTCGAAAGGCGTGAATTCCTTGGTGGTGATGAATCCCCGCGTCGTTCCGTAGAACTCGGGGCTGAAGAAGCTGAAGTTGTCCGGCAGCAGCTTTCTCGCCTTGGCCTGCGCGTACAGTGCGGTCTTCGGATACGGCGTGGCAATATGGAACACCACGAGGTCCGTGTCGAGGGACTCCGCATAGCTGAACGTGCGGCGGATCTGCTCCCAGGTCTCGTCCGGAAGGCCGATCACGAAATGCGCCGCGACGCTGATGTCCAGCTCCTTGCACTTGGCGACCACCGCCGGCGCCTTCTCCAGGATCTTGAGCGGCTTTCCGATCAATTCCTTGAGCACGTACGGATCGCCCGATTCGATGGACGGGCTGATGGCCGTGCAGCCGGCCCGTTTCATCAGTTCCAGCAGCGCGTCGTCCAGATGCCAGAGCGCTACGTTTCCCATCTGCCACACGATCCCGTAGTCGCGCTCGATGATGGTGCTCAGGATCGCCTCGACGCGCTTGCGGTTGGCGAGGAAGTTCTCGTCGACGATGGTGAAGTTCCGCACTCCGTGCTGATTGATGTAGAACTCGAATTCGTCGATGACGTCCTCGACCGGGCGAAACAGCACCTTGCCTCCGGTGACCGTGCGCGAGGCGCAGAACGAGCAGTCGAGCGGGCATCCGGTCGAGGTCATGATGTTCGCGTTCGCGCCGTGGACCGAATTGCTCAGGAAATCCTGCGACTTGTGCGTGACGTACCCTCCGACGTCGAGCAGCGAAAAATCGGGCTTCACGACCTGCCTGTGGAATCCGGTGTGGGGATTGATGACGGCTTCCCCGTTTCCGTTCCGGTAACCGATGCCGCCGAAGCTGCGCAACCGATCCTTGTCGCCGGCAAAGATCATGTCGATGAACTCCGGCAGCCTGCCCTCGGCCCGGCCGATCATGATGAAATCCACATTGACGTCCTGCATCGCTTCATCGGGCATCAGGGTCGGAAAGATGCCGCCGAAGACGGTGATGCAGTCCGGATTGGTCTGCTTGGCCAGTTCGAAGGCCTTTCGATACTGCTCGTGGTATTCGACCGACAAGCCGGAGAGCAGAACCATGTCGGGATAGGCGCCCTTCAGACGTTCCCGGCTCTGCTCCATGGAAAGGTTTTCGACGTTGGCATCGATCAGCGACAGATCGACCGCGTCCTTGAGCAGCGCCGTCAGAATGGCCATGACATAGGGGACCTGCATCCAGGGACGCTTTCCGTACCAGCGGGTATTCGGGATGAAAAGCACGGCTTTTCTACGGTCGTTTGCCATCTTGATTCCCTGCGCTACATGACCTGAAGCGGGTTGAGGATATGGCGCGGCCGATTCGCCAGCAGCCGCGTCATGATCGGCTGCACGTTATCGATCGCAGTGATCAGGACCGAAGCTTCCGAAAGCCGCGTTGCGCGACTGGGAAGCATGACCTTCACCGGAAGGTTGGAATAGCCGATTCCGTCCTTCTCCGGATCGTCGTCGAGCACCGCCGCGAGCTGCCCGAAATCGGTCTTCATGTGATAGGCGAGGACCGGCAGCATCTGCGCCGCCCCGTAGCCGTAGATCGGCGCCCCATGCAGATCGGCGAGCATG
>Ga0209514_10003022_pt1 | contig 24832 bp, 26 predicted proteins | sample Subgrocontami58m_FD_187452 | JGI IMG/M metagenome (GOLD analysis project Ga0209514, IMG submission 187452) | Subsurface groundwater microbial communities from S. Glens Falls, New York, USA - GMW37 contaminated, 5.8 m (SPAdes) (version 3) | ecosystem: Environmental > Aquatic > Deep subsurface >...
TGTCCCCACACGCGTGGGGGTGAACCGGACCTACAAACGGAAGCGGTGCGAAACATCATGTTGTCCCCACACGCGTGGGGGTGAGGTAAAATGGAGGAGAGTCGACCATTCACTATCCCCACATAGTATCACCTGCAATCCAGGCCGGCTGTCGCATTCCGTGAGGATAACCGCCGGGAGGCAGCATGGCTACAAGGTGCTGAGGCTTCCTCTCAGCAAAGGGCTCAGCGATCGTCCACGGTTTAGGTTAATGCCCCGGGGGTACGCACCTCTAACGGAACGAACGTGTGCTAAGCGTTGGCGATCTCTGCGTCGATCGCCAGGACCCGAGCGTAAGCCTGGAGGTGGACGAACGCCCCACGCGCCAAGAGGAGCTCACCAAGTCCCTCTTGCCGCAGACCACGGGAAAGAAGGAAACTACCGAAGGTGCTGTGGCCCCAGCCCAACTCGAAGGTCTCGTTCGCCTTCTGGAGGTAACCCAAGGCTGTTCGGAAGGAACGCTCAGCCTCCCCCGCGTCCCCGATGCGCTCGTTGACCAGCGCACGCACCAAGTTGGTCGTGCCCAAGGAGTACGGGTCATCTGATGACGCGTTTTCTACCGCCCGCTCGGCAGTTTCCCTCGCCTCCTCGACTTGCCCAACGCCCAGCAGCGCTTGAGCCAATGTCCGGTAGACCTCGGGAGCGACGCTTGTAAGCCCGTGCTCACGGCAGATGATCTCCGCCTGACGAAGCTCGGCTATAGCGCTCTCGAAAACCCCTAGTTCGAGGTCGACTTGGGCCCGGAGGAGCAGGCTGCGAGAATACATCGCGCTATCTCCAGATCCGCCGGTCAAGCCCACGCCTCGTTCGGCGAAGACCCGAGCCGCTTCTATGTCTCGTTGCTCCAAATAGATCTGGCCCACGTTAAGAAAAACGGAGGACAGGGCGCGCTGCTCGCCCAGCTTACCAAAAACCTCTGACGCGGCTTGGAGCGACCGGAGAGCGGCTCCGACGTTGCCTCGAGTCTGTTCAACCCGGCCGAGCATGAGCTGAGTGGTAGCGATGCCTCTGCTGTCTTGAATGGCTGAGTAGATCTCCAGCGCTTGCTGGGTAGCCAGAGCGGACTGATCTAACCGTCCCTGATAAAGGTACGCAACCGCCAGCAGAGTGAGCGACCTTGCCTCCGCCGACGGGTCTCGGATTTGCTGGCTGAGCACCATGGCCTCCCGGCTGACCTGCTCGAATTCGACCATGCTCGCCCGATCGGACAAGACCTCCGCCACCACCAGGAGGGCGCGGGCTTGGCCGCCCTTATCCCCCAAGGATGCGAACACGCTCGCCCCCGCCCGAGCGCTCTCCTCTGCCGTGTCCAACTCTCCTTTGATACGAAGGAGCCGGCCTCGGTGCAAGAGCGCAGCCGCTTCAAACGCGGCCAAGCCGGCACGGCGGGCGTCGCGCAGGACGGTCTCTAGGTCTTGCAGGGCCTCATCGTAATGAGCACTAGGCTCGAAGGCCTGCGCTCTTGAGAGGAGACGCTCCAGTCCTGCCTCCGTCATGCTATCTTTGTTCCACCTTGAGGGCACCTACGAGGATCGCGGCTTGGGAACAAAGTCCCGCCAACACGCGCTCGTCTTCTGCACTAAACGGGCCGCTCCGCTTGTTCAGTACCTCAATCACCCCCACAATGGTGCCCCTCGGATCATGCAGCGGCATGCATAGGACGGATCTGGTCAGATAGCCAGTATGTTGGTCCCACTCAGGGTTGAAATGGGGACACTCGTACGCGTCCGGCAGGTTCAAGGCTTCGCCGGTAGTGGCCACATGGCCAGCTATTCCGGCTGCTCGGGGCATGCGGATCTCAGTGATGGTCAAGCCTTGGGCTATCTTGGACCAGAGCTCTTGCGTGGTCTCGTCCAGCAGAAACAGCGTGCTGCGCTCCGCCCCCAAGAGGCGCGTGGCGTTGTCCACGCACAGCCCCAGCAGATGCGTCGTGTCCAACTCCACGCCAAGAGGAGCCATGAGGTTCCCGAGTTGCGCTCCGGTGTCATTCTTACTCATTGGCCCTTGTTATTACTGCAATTATTCGTGTGATGTTGGCATTCCGAGTCAGGCCGGAGTCAGGCCGGAGTAAGCCCAAACTGCCCAGGGCATTGTAACTTTTATGATCAGGTTAGTAAATGAAGTGTACTCGTTCAGGTGATCCATTACACTTCACTCCTTCAGTGTGAAGCGTCACTTCTCCACTTGATCCCGATTACGATTGCGCCATATAGCGGTGAACTACTAGAGTTGTGATGTGTCTAGTTTCGGAGTACGCCCAGCGCTGGGCGCAGGCCGAAGCGTACATGGCCAAGCGTACCGCCGAGGCGTAGAGCCCGCGGGAGACTACCTGTGCCTTGAAACGGTTTATCTTGCGGGCTTTCTGCCATCGATGGCTCGACTGTCTGGACCGGCAAGCCCTAGCGACTACCCCAGAAGCGGCGTAGAATACCAACTGAACATTCCCTCGGGATAGGCACTCGAACCAGATTGTTGACCTAGAGGCGTCACTTGATGTCACCTACCCTACGCTAAAAGACATGAGGCTAGCTCCACAACACTCGGCTGGAATCACCTGGCCTTTGTTGCCCGGGGTGACTGCAACCCTCACGGACCGAGCCCTCGTCGTCGAAAGCAGTTCGCCTTTGTCAGTCCTGTCCTCGGCTGTCGTGGGTGGTGGATTTCGCCGGACTCACCACATCGTAAACTACCACGTGCCCCGGACCTACGATTCGATCCACCCACAAGTTGACCTAGTGGCGTTTGCTCGGGACAGCGGCATTCCTAGGCCGTTCATTGGACTCATGACTGCAGTTCCGATGGATCGGACGCACTTGGTAACCAAGACAAATGATGGGATAACCGCAGCTGTGCTGGCCACAGTGGGGTTGGACAACCTCGCATCGCCCGGATTTACGATCCCCGCCAGCCGGCGGCCTGGCACCATCAACCTCATCGTTCTTTTGGACGCGGCTTTGACGCCCTCTGCTCTCGTAAACGCGTTGACGCTGATAACAGAAGCAAAGACGCTATGGCTGCTGGAGCGCTCATTGACCGCCACCGATGGTCACTGGGCAACAGGAACCTCCACCGATGCGGTGGCCATCGCCTGTACTAGGCATGGTCAACGGGTGCGGTACGCTGGACCGGCCACGCCCGTGGGCTGGCTGTTGGGCAGGTGCGTGCGGGAAGTGCTCGAGCAAAGCCGTGACAGCAAAGAGGAGCCAGATGACTCCTAAGGCACACGATGGGGACATGGTGCTGGTTCCAAACACGCTCAAATGTTAGGCTGATAAACGAGGCTTGTCGTGGACAGCCTCCACGGTATTCCTCGGTCAGTGAACGGCGTTGCGGAAATTGGAGAGGGCAATGCACAAAGGAAAACAAGTCGCTCAGAAGAAACATCGTTTGAAAGCCAGGAAACTACGTGAACGACGAGGTCCCGCTCCGCTGGCGGCCAGGCTTGTTCCGCGGCCGAAGCCTTTCGTCTATGAGGCTGAGACCGCCGCGGCTCAGATTGCAGTTCCTGTTCCAGACCTGCTGCCCGGTCCTCCGAAGCGAACTCGTCGCAAGGCTGTGGCAACGCCCGCGGAACCCGGACCCAATTAACGACCTGCCTCTCCCCTCCAGTGTCCGCGAACGGGAGGAGCTTGTTGCACCCCGTTGGCTGCTTTCCTCGCTTGTTTCCGCTGGGAGCTGAGATGATCTTGCAAGGTAGCTATCTCTTGACTGTAGAAGGGAATTGGAGGCAATCATGAAATTGCCTGAGCCGAGTTCATGCGTAGGCACATTCTGATACTGCTGCTCTTATTCATTGGGCTGTCGGTAGCGACAGGCCTCGTCGCTGCAGTGGCAACCGTCGTCAATGCGCCCATGGCATCTCTTAAGGCCTTGGATGAGCAGTGGTGTCGCGCATTCCAGGGACAATCCGAATCCTCCTACGCGCTCGAGAACGAGAACGAGTCAGAGCTCTATATCATCGACTCCGATGGGAGTAATCCGCGGCGCCTCGGAACCGCGGGCTCTGATCCACGGTGGTCATCCGATGGCCAGAAACTGGCATTTGAGTGGCGGGCGCCCGGGATCCCTAACCCGGGCATTGGCGTAGTGAACGCGGATGGCACGCAATCCAGCCGCCTAGTGCCAGAGGGATGGGGTCCGGCATGGTCACCCGCCGGCGCGACCATTGCCTTCCGTAGGCGCGGCCAGGTGGTGCTGATGAACGCAGCGGGGAACGAGATGCGTGAACTTGGCAGTGCAGGGAACCGATGGACGTGGGCCCCTGATGGCAGCGCCATATTGGCATTCTCGAACATCAGCGTCACGCGGGCGGAGGTTGAAACGGGTGAGGTTCGCAAAATCGCTTCCTTCAAGTCGGTGCCCGGAGATCCCAACTCTTGGTCTCCGGACCGTCGGAACATCGCTCTGATGAGCCGGTCTGCTGAGCGATCCGGCCCCGGCCACTATCAAGAGTTCCGACTCGCCATCTTGGAGCCGGAAACGGGGACCACACGCACTATAGCAGAAGGGGTAGGCACCATGTCGCGTAGTCCCTGGTCCCCGGACGGCCGGAGGATCGCCTACACCTCCTCCGATGGGCGGATCACTATCGTGAATTCCGATGGCACTCGGCGGGAGCAGTTCGAGCAGGGGCGCGAACCGGTGTGGTCCCCGGACGGTAAGCAGCTCGCCTTTCTTGTAGACCATTGTGACTCGGAGATTTACGTCATGAACGCTGATGGCACTGGCCGCACCCGTCTTACCTACAGCAGAACCAACGACTACGCACCGGCGTGGTCGCCTGATGGCACCCACATCGCCTTCACAGTCCAGCGGTTCAGCCGGCCTTTGACGTAGTTTTCTACAGAGAAGGGAAAGTGGCCACGTCTGAAGATCTATGCAACGTTATACTCAGAACCTGCCTGAATATAACATTTACATATGGATGATGTCGATGCCTTATTGTGGCATACCGTCGATGTTCCTAAGAGAAGGAAAACCCAGCACCATTGCGTCATCGTGGGTTGTGTGTCTACGAGTCATGATCGTCCTTTCGAGGCTCGCGGTATCCGTTCTGGTCGTAACGCTGCTGTTTCGGGGAAGTGCTCGGCGGCAGGTGTGCCAGTTGGCCGAAGTAACCGTGCTGCGCGATCTGTTTCGAGGCGCGCAGGACCGCGTCGCCAAATTGCATCCCGCACCAGGCTAGCGACGGGTAGCCTCGCCAGAAATGCAGAGTGGCGATTTCTGGGCGCGGCTTCCCCCGGGAACATCGGCTGAGTGGTTTCCGGGCCGGCCAATAGAACGACCGCCGTGTTCAGGGTGGGTGTGAATGGCTGGAATCGTGTCTTGTGTGGGGGCAACGGGGGTTTGACCCACAACCAATGGGGCGTATATGCTGACACCAGTCGATTTGGGCCCCGCTGAAGGCGTGAGGGCAGCCCAAATGGGAAATTCCGGAACTAAGCAGGGGTTGTATGAACACAGGTCCTTTGGCATCCCTGAGCGTAGTGGAGTGGGCGGGCGACGTTCCCGGCACGTTCTGTGGCAAACTGTTAGCCGACCTAGGCGCCGAGGTCATTAAGGTTGAGCCCCCGGCCGGCGATCCAATAAGGCAGATGGGTCCCTACCGGGATGATAAGCCCGATCCTGAAGCCAGCGCGCTTTTTCTGTACCTGAATAACAACAAGCTCGGCGTGACCCTTGACATGGGAACAGCCGATGGGCAGCGGATTTTTCATCGTCTGCTGGACCGGGCCAGTATTTTGGTCACCGACCATCCCGTCTCACAGTTGACCAACCGTCATCTAGAACACGAGGATGTCCTCCGAGCGCATCCCAACCTAATCTTCACTCACATTACGCCCTTCGGATTATCCGGCCCCCATAAGGACTACAAGACGTCAGAGCTGATAAGCTTTCACATGAGCGGATACGGCCATGCAACCCCTGGCACGGTCGATGACCCCGCGCGCGAGCCGCCCCTCAAGGCAGGAGGGCGGCAGGCTGACTACTCGGCCGGACTTACTGCCGCAATCGGCTCCATGCATGGTATGTTCACCTCCCTCCAAACTGGACGCGGTCAAGTGGTAGATGTTTCGAGACAGGAGTCGCTAATTTCCTTCAACATTTCAAATTTAGGTACGTATTCCTTTGCAGGTCAGACTCCGGTGCGCCACAAGGGTGGCAAGCGCTCCGCACTGGCGATCACGGCGAATCTTCCGTGCTCAGATGGCACAGTATTCTTTGTGGCGATGGCAGATGAACAATGGGAGCGACTGATTGAAGTCCTCGGAAATCCGGATTGGGCCAGGTGGGAAGTATTTAGTGATCGCTTTGCACGGGCCGAAAATTGGGACGCGCTGGAACCCTTGATGTTTGAAGAGACTAGGCGTTTTAAGATGGATGAGTTTGTGGCCATCTGTCAGGCGAAACGTATTCCTTGCCTGCCTATAAACTCAATTGCAGATGTAGTTGAGTCGCCTCAGCTCGCGTCAAGAGAATTCTTCATAACGGTTGAACATCCCGTTATGGGCGAGGTTGTTGTCCCCAGGAACCCGCTGCTTTTTTCGGGAACTCCTCTCTCCATCATCCGGCCCGCTCCCTTGCTGGGCGAGCATAACGACCTCGTCTTGAGAGAACGACTGGGATATGAGGACAACGACATCTCTGCGCTGCGAGCAGCAGGCGTCATTAGCTAGTGTAGTGCGTCCGACATTCCATACCTTACCCAACCTGGCTAACCGGCTACTTCGTGGCGGTAAGCACGCCCGAGACCGGTCTTGGATAAAGTATCATCTGCTTGACGCACTACACTAGTTACTAAGCGAGGAGCCCATACATGACGCTCATGGCATTGTCTGGTGTTAGAGTTGCCGACTTCAGCTGGGTTTGGGCGGGGCCGTTGTGCACCCGTTATATGGCTTCGATGGGGGCAGAGGTTATCAGGATCGAGAGCAAACAACGGCCGGACCAGTGGCGTGTGGGTAGCGGGAAAGACGAGAATGGCGAACCTCTCTGGAATCAAACCCCCAACTTCAACTTGATAAATTACTCAAAGAAAAGTGTCAGTCTGAATCTTGGCAGGCCGGAAGCCATCGAACTTGCGAAGAGAATCGTGGCCATCAGCGATATCGTCGTGGAAAATTTTGGCGTCGGCGCTATGGAGCGTATGGGCTTGGGCTACGAGGACCTGAAACTGATAAAGTCTGATATCATCCTGGTCTCTTCCTCTGGATTCGGTCAATCCGGTCCCCTGGCGAACTATGTCGCCTACGGCTCGGCAATTCAAGCGTATTCTGGGATCAATCACGTGACGGGGTATCGCGATGAACCTTCTCGGGGGATCGGCGGAGGGTATTCGGACCCACTGACCGGCACGACTGAAATCCTTGGTCTACTGGCTGCCCTCTATCATCACCGAGTCACCGGCCAGGGGCAACATATCGACCTCTCGATGGTGGAAGCGACTGCTTTCCATCTTCCCGAGGCTATCCTCGATTATCTGGTGAACCACAGGGATAGGGGCCCTCAGGGAAATGAAGACGACATCAAGGCCCCTCATAATGTTTATCCCTGCAGTGGAGACGACCGCTGGATTGCGATAGCAGTGGGGACAGAGGATGAGTGGATGGGGCTGTGTCGAGCGCTCGGCAACCCCACCTGGGCGAACGATCCCAGGTATGGCAGCGTTTCGTCCAGATGGCAGAACCGACAAACGCTCGATGAGCACGTTCGGGAGTGGACGAAAGGCCGAGACCGCCTTGAGACCACGGAGCTGCTACAGAGCGAGGGAGTACCCGCGGGGCCGGTGCAGGACGCCCGCGATGTCGTTGAAGACCTTCACATGCGAGCGCGCGGAGCGTTTGTAGAAATCGACCACCCGGAGCTGGGGCCGAAGCTGTATGCCGGACACCCCTGGAAACTACTGCCCGATGACAATGCCCGGTATGAGCCGGCACCGCTTATCGGAGAGCACAGCGAGTATGTCTGCAAGGAACTCCTCGGCGTGGAAGATAGCGAATTTAATCGTCTGGTAAAGGAAAAGGTGATCTATTAGTAAATTCCAATGCCGAACTTACCCAAACAAGAGGCCAAACATTTAGCAACAGAAAGGGGAGTCGAAATGGGTTATTCCACATTGAAACCTCTTGGGGTGATAGGGTTGCTTCTAGTCATCTTGGGATCTCTCGCATGCGCGTCTGCAGCTCCGAAGCCAACCCAAACAGAGGTGGCGTCAAGCACCATAACCCCTAAATACGGTGGAATGCTCCTCAGCTCCCTTACAAGCGACCCGCCTAGCTTCGACGCCCAGCAGGAGGCGACGACTGAAACTGTGTTCACGAGCTCACCAGCCTACGACCGGCTGCTCCAGTTCGACGACCAGGATGACGCCAAGCTAGTCCCGGACCTGGCGGCGCGCTGGGAGTGGAGTCCTGATGGGAAGTCATTGACATTCTTCTTGCAGAAGGGCGTAAAATTTCACAACGGGAGCCCCTTCACGGCAGACGATGTGAAGTTCAGCATGGATCGTCTCCGCACTCCTCCCAAGGGCGTACTGAGCCCTCGTCAGGGGTTATTCGAGCCAGTCACCGATGTAGTGGTGGTGGACGACTCCACGGTGAAAGTGACCGTGAAGCGGCCGTATCCAGCCATGCTCTCCTTTGTCGCAGGCGGTTATATGCCCATCTACGATAGGGAGTTTGTCGAGCAAAGGGGCCAAGACATTCCCAAAAAGGAGGTCATGGGCACAGGTCCGTTTAAGTTAAAGGAGTACATACGGGGCGTCAGTTTTGAGCTAGCAAAGAATGAGGACTACTGGGTGAAAGGGCGGCCTTACCTGGATGGCATAAAGTATTACATCATCCCAGACCCGGGGACCACAATTGCAGCATTCCGCTCAGGCCAGTTGCTCATGGGCGAAAAAATCAATGCAAATCAGGTGGAGCGGATAGCGCAGGAGATGGGGGAAAAAGTCCGTTTGACGGACCCGGTTGTAGGCTTCGGTCCCCAGTTTCTTAGTGTTAACGTCAACCGCCCGCCCTTCGATAACATGAAAGTCCGTCAGGCGATTAGTTATGCGCTTAACCGTACAGCGGCGGCAAAACTCCTTAATTATCAGATTGGGGGAGTCTTTGCGCCGCCGTGGAGTCTGTCTCAAGAGGAGTTGGCAAAGTTTCCCGGCTATGGCAATGATGCGGCAGGGGATATTGCAAAGGCAAAACAGCTGCTCTCCGAAGCGGGATATCCAAACGGGCTTGCTACGACGATGATAACTCGCAACGACGTCAGCAGCTGGCAAGACATGGCTGTCTTTGCCAAGGACTACCTGACCAAGGTTGGTATAACGGCAGAGCTGTCCGCCATAGCCAGCGCTCCGTTCTACGACATTGCCAATACGCGGAACTTCAACATTCTCGCCGCGGGTGTTGGCCTCAGCTTCGGCGACCCGGATGCATTTTATGCGGAGTTGTGGGCCTGTGATTCGCTTCGTAACTACGCCGGCTATTGTGACCCTGAGATGGAGGCTTTGTTTCTTAAGCAGTCGTCAACACTTGACGCCGGCCAGCGAGCTCAACTCGTGTTTGATTTAGAACGTAAGGCCCTGCAGAGCAACTCGAAATTCATCGTCGGGTATGGAAGGGGGCGGCAGCTTACCTGGAAAACGGTGCAGGGATACTATCCGCACCGGAGCACCTACAACAACAAAAAGATGTTGAACGTTTGGCTAGAGAAGTAAGCGGGTTTCCTTTCGTGTTACGGCTTATCATCGCTCCTCCGGATGATGAGCCGCTTACGATCGTGTGATGGTGGCAGTTCAGTCTTCGCTAGGGGATTGATTCCTCCGGCGAAAGCAAACGCCGAGCGCCAGTCGCTCGGCATGTAGCTAGCAACTAATTTTAGTGGGTGTCCAAAAGGCCTTGGAACTCCTTTACCTTTGCTTTGATAGCATCCCGTTCAACAACGGCAGGAGGCCTTAGGTCTGTTGCTGGAGGCAAGCTACCATTCAGCAGGCAAGCGATCAGCAGGACCTCGCCTTATTAGCGGTAAAATTGTTGCCGCCGATAAACAGACCATCCGGGCTTGACGAGGCAAACCCTTCAGGGTTTCTCGATTTACGGTGGCGACCGGCATGCCGCTTGCCGCGGCGACTCCACGGGCGGTTGCTGCATCGATTGTGTCCGCGTATGATCTTGGTCAAACGCAAATAGTTGTGGAGGGGCAAATTCCAAAGAGCGGGGCCCGAGTCTGGGCGATGATGCGAAGGCCACATTAGTGCGTGCGGTCGTGTACAAGCCGGGGCTGCCCGGTGATTTTTGGAGAGCATGGTTCAACAGGAAAAGTAGAAGAGGAGGCAAACATGGCACCCACAGCCGACGAGGTACGAGGACAGCAACGGGAAACATGGGATAAGTTCTCCGCCGGGTGGAAAAAGCGCGACACTTTCGTCACCCAATGGCTCCAACCAGTGGGTGACAAGCTCGTAGATTTGGCTCAGCTGAGGGAGGACTCTGTTGTGTTGGATGCTGCGACAGGCACCGGCCAGCCAGGGCTTACCGCCGCTGGGAAGGTGAAGAACGGAAAGGTTATCGGTTCTGATATCGCTGCGAAGATGGTCCAGATTGCGGAGGAAAAGGCCCGCATCGCCGGCATCAAGAACTATGAGGGCCGAGTATGCGATGAGTCCTCCTTACCATTTGGCAACGACTACTTCGACGCCGTGGTCTGCCGGTTCGGGGTCATGTACTTCCCGGATACCCTTACAGGGGTCAGAGAGTTGGTGCGGGTCCTCAAACCAGGAGGGGCGCTAGCGCTGTCGGCGTGGGCGGAGCCTCAAAAGAATCCGTGGGGAACTACGGCTGCAAGAGTCGTTAGCGAAATGCTTGCTTTGCCATCACCCGCCGCTGACGCGCCAGGGATATTCCGCTGCGCCACGCCCGGGACCTTGAGCGCCCTGCTTCAGCAGGCAGGTCTGAGCAGCGCCAGCGAGGTGGAGGTCACCGGGAAGATCCTCTTCGAGTCTCCGCAGCATTATTGGGAGTTCATTACCGACGTCGTCGCTCCCGTTGCCAACGCGTTGGCACAGATCGACCAGGCCAAACGTGAAGAAGTGAGACGAGCAGTCGTAGAGGCTGTACAGCCTGACGCGGGTGGATTATCCGTCGTTACCCTGGGCTGGAGTGCCTGGGTAGCAAGCGGCGTGAAATGACCCACGAGGGCGGGCGCAGCGTGCTACTCACTTCTCTAGCGCCCGCTTGGTTTGCCGCCGCATGTAAAGCGCAGAGCATTTCCACCAGGATATCAAGTTGGTTAGCCTCTTTGGTAGTCCAACTCGTGTTAGCCCACGCTATGAAGTCATGGTGATCCTTTCGCGAGCTCTTAACTGAGGTTTGTACTTATCGAGAAGCAAATCAGCCTCCAAACATAGATGTTTCAGCACCGCCAATAGTGAGAGGTTCCGCCCTCCGAATGCTTTCTACCTCTTCCCTCTCACTTAGAAAGCCAGAAGGTGTCTAGTCGTGAATGGTTGTGCTCACCGTTCAGGACACATTATTCACACGCGGGATGGCAAGATAGAGCGCATTGAAACGGTGAATCAACGGCTTATCGCCAGGGACATTCTGGCTGCTTGGCCCGAATAGCCCGCCAGGCGGAGGAGAAAACATCGCAACCTGAGGACAGGACGCAGACATATTGCCTGGAGGCGGCGTAAAATAAGCTCGGGAGGATGTGACTTACGTTACGGACAATTAGTGATCACTGGTGGACGTTGGCATTGCGCGGCGTTGCAGCTATCCTCTTTGGCGTCATGGCCTTCGTTTGGCCCGGCTTGGAGTTGTTATTCCTCGTTTTCCTTTTCGGGGCTTACGCGCTTGTCGATGGTGTGCTTGCTTTGGTTGGTGCCATCCGCAGCCATGAATCGGGCAACCACCGTGTGCTGATGGCCCTCGAGGGACTGACAGGAGTAGTCCTTGGCGCGGTAACCCTTGTCATGCCGAGCATTACGGGCTTTTTGTTGCTTTACCTGATTGCCGCCTGGGCCTTCGTTACCGGTGTCATCGAGGTATTTCTGGCCATACAGCTACGGAAGGAAATCCAAAATGAATGGGTGCTCATCCTGACGGGGTTTCTTTCTATCGTATTCGCTGCATTCTTGGCGTTCAGCCCTGGTTCCGGTGCCTTAGCGGTTGCATGGCTGATTGGGAGTTACGCTATTTTCTTCGGCGTGCTCATGGTAGTGCCGGCCTTTGCAGTTCGGAACCATCCTAACCTCGCCGCGACATGACATTTCGCCAATCTGAACACGGCCCATGCGTCTCGGATTACTGCACCGGAATCGGGGCCCTTTAGCAGGCTGTTGAAAAAGGGTCTGGCGGAGCATAAACCGCCCGAAATTCGTGCCTGTCCGAAGGCCGCAATCGGGCCAAAATTGAGAAAATCAACACCCTGTTAGAGGTACGGCTCGACTATCCGAGCGGCACCGTCGTAATCTCCCATGAGCTGTAACGTCTCTGCTTTTGCCCGCGCCACTAGATTTCGACTCAGCCCCGAACGTGTCCCGGACATAGAGAAGCGTCCACCCTTGTCTACCGCGCAATAGACTGTTGAACTATCAGCAGTCCCCTTCCTTCGCAAGGCTCTTGCGAGATTCTGTATTTCAGAGTTTCAAGCGGCCCTCACCAAGGCCAGCATAAGCTGCTCCTCAAGGGTGAACTCGCTCCCTGCGCTCGCTCGCCTCGCTGCGCTCGGCCCTTGACCAGCAGCTTGCGTGAGATGTGAGTTCGGGCCGAGGGATGCCTCTTGACCCAGGTTCCCACATTCACGTTATGTCGTAGGCATCGGGCTTCGCTCGCTTATCGGTCGGGCAAATGCCACTGACATGCGGATGGCGATTATCAGCGATATTCTGGTTTGAGGTCTTCCGTCGCCAGGGTATCTCTACGTAGCCATTTCTGATAGCCCTCGCGTGTGAGCACCTGCTCGGCGAATCTGGCATCCTTGATATTCTCGAAGTAGGTTTTCAGAACGAGAAAGACTCCTCTTTCTTCCGGCGTCTTCTCCACGTGCATTGTATCCCTCCTATTTCACCTGGTGCTTCGAGAGCTGTTGTCCCACGTGCGGTCCTCCACGCTTGACCGCGGCTCAGTATGCTTACGCCTCTCGTATCTATTGGGGCGTCCTTCGGCGGACTTGTTCATCGACCTCCTGCAGCGGTTCTTGTGTAGGCGCTTCCCCCGCGAGGGCATCCAGGCCACGTGTGATGGCTTCGTCAGCGAGATCCGATATGGTCATCCCTAAACTGAATGCAAAGAATACCAATCGACGGTGTACTTCGTCGGAGACACCCACGTTGACATGCGGTTTCTTGAACGGCATCCAGTCCTCCTTCCTGGCTACTCGGACGGTTATAACGTTACAGCCTTTTAGCAAGCCCTTCCTAACGTCCCCCAACTCGTCCTACGCTCATATCAACGAAGCTGGGAGGAAATGTGACATGGCTGAGTACGAACGGCAAAGACGTCCACGCCGCCGTCATGCGGAGAGCCGCGAAGCGACCCAAGACGCCGCCGACCAGAAGCTCAAAGGCGAGATCGTACGGACGCTGCTGCGTGAATTGGTGCCGGTGTACAAGAAACGTGACCCCGATGGCTTCATCGCGTGGGCAAAACAGATGATCAACCTCGTGCTGCTGGCAGACGTGGACCCTATGACGCTGGCGGTGCAGAACGGGGTCCAGAACGACGCGGAGTTCCAGCGGCGCATGAGAGACCTGTATCTGGAACAGCGCGAGTGGGAGCAGGCACGGCAGCAGCCCGCGCCGCCACCAAAAGAGGACGAGTTCGGGAAGGTGGCCAGGGCGTACCTGGTGCAGCGACTCGCCAAGAGCGACCCAGAGCGAGAGTGGGGAGCGTTGCTGTCGGCATTTGCGCCCGATGGTGCCTTTGGTCTTCTCCTAGGGTCGTTAGCCTCGGCTAGCAATGGTTCCACCGTGCATGAGGAGACTGTGTCGGATGTTTTGCCACCTAGTATCATAAGTCCCCACCTGGAGTGACGCTCGACTGCGCCAGTTGATAGGCGCGACGAATCGAGGCGATGCTGGGCTTGACCTTGTGGCCGCTGGAGGACTTCACCGGCGCATGGGCCAAGGAGATCTCATGCCAGCTGGCACCGTCTGCCCGTAGCCGCACCACCAGGGCGGTATCGACGCGATCGGCGACGGTGGGCCGCCCGATAGCCTTGCCCTCGGCCCTCGCCTTCTCCATGCCGAGACGGACGGCCTTGCCTTTGCGGACGCTCTCCTGTCGGGCCAGCCAGGCGAACAGCGGAATCAGGAACCCCGCGAAGGGCCCCGTGGTATCCAGGAAGGGTTCGTTGTAGCTGTAGAACTGGAAGTGCCAGTCCTGGAACGCGGCCATGACGCGGCTCACCGACCATTCGCCCTCTCTACTGAAACGGTCCATGCTCCAGACCACCAGCACGTCGAACTTACCCTTGCGCGCCTGCTCCAGCATGGCCTGGAACTGGCCCCGTGGCCGCTTGCCGTAGGCCGACTCCTCGACCTCGTAGACCTGGACAACTTGCCAGCCTCGTTGTGCACAGACGCGTTCGAGGTCGGCGCGTTGGAGCGCGGGGTCCTGGCCTTTCGTATCGGTGCTGACGCGGAGCCAGAGGCAGGCCCGCCCCCGTCGCAGATGATCATCGTTCAACGTTGCGTTGGTCATGTGGATACTGTGCTAGATCAGGACGTAGTGGTTCGGCTGACGCAGTCGGAGAGATTGGCTGCGGTGTGAAGTGGATGAAGGCGTGATCCGGGCCCGCCGGCAACGTGCGAGGTTGAACTCTGACACATTGTTCCAATGCTGCCGCCTCCACGTAGACGCCACCCCGACCTCGCTTGGCTGCCAGTTGCGTCGTCATCTTGTTTGTTGCAACAGCAGGTGACGGAATGTTGCACGACGGTGATCATCTCGAACTTCAAGGGGGGTCTAGATTAGAACCTGCAAATTGTCGGAGCACCTCCCAGGCAGCCTGGACGCACAGCTCGCAACGATAGCGATTCCCTTGCTCTAACGGATCACCACATGAGGAGCACTTGCCAGGAATTGGTCTTATCTCCCGCCTGGCGACCAGCAGGGGTATGCCTTCCTTAGTCGGGACTTGTGAGCGCATAGCCGTGACGCGCCACCGGACCTCTGGTTTCTCAACATCCTGCTGCACGAGGACGGCCATGACCTCCTCTTTGTTTTCCCGCAAGACCACACGCAATTCCTCCGGTAAAGGCCTGCCACGCCCCTGCACCAAGAGCCGGTCTCCTTGCACAGTCAGTTCCGCATCGCATGCCCTCACCTTCTGTATAATCTCCAGCGGGGTCATATCACTTCCTCCCAGGCCGGTGCTGCTCGCGGGATGTCCATGGTGTCCTTCATGTCCACCATTTCGGCTATCCTTTCTTTTTCTGCCTCTCTCTCCCCTCCTCTTGTTTCTCCGACGTTTTCGAAACAACTAGGAAGATCGTGGACATCATGGACATCCCGGACACCCTCGGAGCGAGGAGCGCGCTGGGGACGTGGTGATTTATGGTCGATTAGGCCAATACCCAGGAAACACCACTCTCGTTCGCCGTTTACTTTCCTTTTGCCGTCCTCCAGGCCTGGCCGGAGGTGCCGTACCGCCGCCATGAAGCTCTTGCTGCTTATAGGCGGCGTCCCTGCTCTGATGCACTCCCCCGCGTACGCCCGGTGGAGGTCGTCACGGACCACATATGCGTTAGGTGATGTCACGGTGGCCTGGTCAAGCCAGACAGCTAATGGGTCAGTCGTCGCCCGGAACTGCTGCCAGGCGGCCTGCATGCTGGCGCTCACGGTGAACGCGCCCCGTTGCCGCAACCGATTGACTGCGTCGAGGGCCCGGTTCAGCGCGCCGGATAACTCACCCGGCTCCGCCAATCGTGCGGCCAACACCTCAGGTCGCACGGTTCCGGCCTTGCCCTCCTCAAACACCGCCTCGAAGGGAAGCACCAGCCAGCGGTCAAAGAACGCATAGGAGGCGTCGTTGCTCCGTGGCGGGTGATTCGCGGAGAAGAGGATCTTACAGAACGGGAGCACATCGAAGGAGTCCTTGTACTTATACTCAGCCGGGATAGGATCGCCCCCGGTGATGGCCTTGAAGATGGACGTGCTGGTCAGGTGCTCGCTGGGGAGGTCGGGGCAGATGTTGGAGAGCTTTCCCACGAGCCGGGAGGCGGCGAAGCGGTCAGCCTCGATCTTGTGCAGCGGCAGGTTTACGACATTGGTCGTGCCCAGGAAGGCGATGAACGCCCGCAGCAACACACTCTTCCCGTTATTACCGTCACCGAGAAAAAGGACGGCCTTCTTGATGCCCGAGTCGGTGAGCAGCATCCACGCCAATATCTCCCAGACCACAACTTGGGTATCGAGGGGCACCGTCTGTTGGATCTGCCGCTCCCACGCGCTGCACGTCGCCTGCGGGTCATACGCGACCGGGAGTTGCACCGAGGAGAGGAACGTTGGGGAGTGGGGCTCCAGCCGTCGCTCGGTCAGATGCAGGATGCCATTCTTGACGTTGACCTGGTCGCCCGGAGGCCGCCCCCAGAGCGATGGAGCGTCGGTGGAAATATAGGCCGTCACCTCACGCACCCGGTGCGTAGTCCAGGATTTCGATAACCCCCACGCGATACTTAGGTCTTTGACCAGCCGAGCGATGTGGCGTTCGCCATCGGGTTGGTAGACGCCATCTCGATAGATGTATAGGCGCAGGCCGGCGTCCAAGGCGAACTGCTCTTGAGCCGTAATAGCGTCCGCAAAGCGGCGGGTTAGTCCGAGGTCATCCCCCTCCACGCCCGACGTTTCCACCGGTGCCCCGCTGTGAAGCCTTGTTTCCAATCCCAGTGCCACCTTCCACTCCTGCCAGCCCTTGTCTTGTCCTTGGCGATGGGAGCAGTGACCAGCGTAGGGCCCATCGGGGAGCTTCTGTCCCACCCCGCATTCAAAGTGGCGGCCATCGTCATGAAAGGGGCACTGCTCAAGGTGGTACCAGGTAATCTCGTTGGCATCAGGATGCTGCTCCCTGAAGGCAATACCGCTCTGTTGTAAGAGCTGGGCCAACGGTGGCCCAGGTTGGTGTTGGGTAGACTGCTTGTGCCGCGGCTGCTCCGATGTCTCGCCAGCGACGAGGGCAAGTTGTGCTTTAGTAACAGCGACGAACTCGTCGGGAACATGCAGCAGCGCGGAGTGCCGATGCGGACGATCAGGCGTAGCGTCCCCTTTGACCTTGCGGGTGCCACTCAATGCGGCGAGGCGGGCCGGATTATAGACCGATGTGTCGAGATGAGCTTGCTCGGTACTAAACCGCTCAGCAAGCCGCGTGAGTACGCGCTTGAAAAGCTCGGTGCTGGTAGACGCGTTGGGCAGCTCAATAGGAAAGAGGGCATGGTACCCGTTGCCGGAAAGCGCAGTTAGCGGTGCGGGCCAGCCCAACTCGGAAAGATAGGAAACAACCGCATCCAGCACGTCTTTGGCGCAGGCAGTCTCGGCATCGGTGCTGCTAATGCCGGAAGGCCGGACGGGATCAATATCGAGGAACAGCCAGTGGTAGGAGAGGATGTCGGTGTCGGACGTGGTGTGCTCGGCGTGTTCCACGATGCGGTTGATTGCACGAGCGAGAAGGGCAGGATCCACCGGGTTCAGCGTGATATAGCAATTCGCCCTGCCATCCCAACGGCTGGTTGCGGCGGCCAGCTTATCGGGAGCGTCGAAATACCCAGAGGCCGTGTGGCCGTACTTGTTGTGTTTGAGGATACGTACTTCCCGGACTTCGCCCGGCTTCCAGAGCAGTTTCACGAAGCGCTCCAGATTTCCAGGTGAGGGCTGGGCTGGCGTCACCACGAGACCCGCTCCTCGGCCACTTGCCAATAGGGTTCCACCGTGGGGATTTCTGTTGCGCTCACTGGGCTACCCCCTTCTTTGGGATCGACCGCCGGAGCCCTGAGCAGACGCAGGACGCGCAGAAGTGCAGCGGCGTCAGCAGGAGTGTCAAGCATGACAACCCGACGGGAAGGGTCCACGGTGATCATCTAGGACCCTGCTCGGTTTCGGAAACAACCTCGCCCGGCCCTCGCCTGGCTTCTGGTGGCAGGAGCAGTGCTTTCAGTTGTTCCAAGTCGGCCTCGGTGTAGACCCACCAGCCGTGGATGTCGCGGAAGGCCGGTGCAATCACGCCTCGACGGTCAAGGTCGCGCAACCGATCAACTGAGCAGTTAAGCTCCCGTGCGACTTCAGAAATGCGAAAAACTTTTGACATCCGACACCCTAGGCCCTCCGCATCTACGGTAGGAGCACCTGGGGTGCCGTGTCAGCCAGATTTTATGCGGGGGGTTAAAAGCAGGGTTTCATCCATGCTTTTAAGCGGTGTATTGCCTCACCTACGGTAGCATCGCGCAGTAGGGTATCTTGATCCGGATGGTCACTGTTCCAAGCGTCAAGGATCTCTTTGTAGGACTTACCGGTTCTACGTTCTCTGAGCCACCCAAGGTCGCGATCCAGGTTGCCAAAGGGCCGCTTCCCCTTCGCAGTATCCGCCCTTTGCTGCCAAAGCTCATCTTGGCGCGGGCGCAGGTATTCAACAAAAATCCTGCTCCACATTTCTGGCGTGGTGAATTCGTCGATGCCGTCGACACTTACCTTTATCGCCTCGCCGATCAAACTTTGCACGTCTCCTACTGCCACACTTAACGGCCGAATGCGCTCCAGATAGTGAGTGTCCTCAGTGAGCACGTAGAACAGCAACTGTTTATCCGCAGTCCAGGGTAACTCGAATGCTTCGATAAGAAGGGCAACAGCGCTTTCAACATCGACCCCAGGAGTGAACCGAGCAGCAAACCTCGGTGGCACTCGAGGTGTCCGATGCCACCACTCCGGGGTAGTGGGTGCCGCAAGAACACCCCGGCTCGACACGGCAGAATCAATTAGCCATGGTGCTAAGAGGGGAAGCGCCTCCGCATCCATGGCTAAGCCCCGGTGGAGCTGCAGCCACGAGCCAGCGGCCTGCCCTGCAATATGTCTGGGTCGCCCCCTGACAGGGATGACCGCCGAGACGCGGGAAACGTCTCCCTTCTCTTCGAAGCAATCCGCTTCGTTCATGTGCCCCGGCTGAATCCTTAGTAAACCCCGCAGCTCCGTAACACGCTCTTCGAAGTTTTTGTTGAACGGCAGCAGTTTAATCCTGATGTCAGTGCCGAAAGAGGATTCGCGTATGCCCGTCTTCCGTCGAGGTAAGTAATACTCGAGGCGAGGTTCGTTCTTTTTAATGGCCTTCTTTCCTGCGGGGGTAGAGGCGGCCCGGAGAATACCATCAGTCGTCAGGTCTACGAACCCCTTCGTTGGGTGGATGAACGCTGCAAGGTCATCTTCATTTGGTACTGTCATAATCTACATGCCTCTGAGCCAACGATACGCTCTTGAAACGAAAAGATCACCTTCGTCTCCTGACATTAAGACGGGAAGGCTCAGCGGCAGGACAGGTAGCGTCGCAAGAATCACAGTCCTGCAAAAAAGGTTGTCGTATTCTTCAGTAGACCGTGGTCTACGAGAGCCCCGTGCTCCAGGTCCTCCCCTTTATCGAGATCGTCGGCAACGGCCTCACCTACAACCGGGAGAACGCCGCGGCCACCGCCAGCTTCTATGACGTCGGCGACACCTGGTCGGAGTCCACGCCCACCTTCACCCAGCTCACGGCCACCCTCAAAATCCTGGGCGGCGACGCGGATGTCGACAACTTCCTGCGGGCCACCCGCAGCAACCTGCAGGACCTGGAGGCCGCCGTGGTGCAGCTCAAGGCAAAGGCCGTCCAGCAGAAGTTCGACGATACCTTCATCAACGGCGACGTGGGCGGAAACGCCAAGGCCTTTGACGGCGTCGATGTCCTCTGCGGCGGCGGCCAGACCGTCGCCATGGGCACAAACGGCGCGGCCCTCACCCTGGAGAAGCTCGATGAGCTTATCGACAAGGTGAAGGGAGGCAAGCCCGACCTGCTCCTGATGTCCAAGCGCAGCCGCCGCAAGCTCAGCAGCCTCAGCCGCGCCACCGGCAGCGGCCTGCTGGTGACCGACCGCAACCAGTTCGGCCAGATGGCGCAGTACTACGACGGCATTCCCGTGGGCGTGAGCGAGTGGATTTCCGACGCCAAGACCGTCGGCAGCAGCGCCGATTGCTCCACCGTGTACGCGCTCCAGGTGGGCGAGGGCGCGGTTGCGGGCCTCACCAGTCCCGGCGGCTTGCAGGTCGAAAGAGTCGGCAGCCTGGAGTCCAAGGACGCCAGCCGCATCCGGGTCAAGTGGTACGCATCCCTGGCAATCTTCAACGCCCTCAAGCTCGCCAAGCTCACCGGCGTGCGGGACTAAGAGACGGGCCACATCTCCCTCTCCTGGCGGGCCAAGTTCCCTCTCCCCTCGCGGGAGAGGGTTAGGCCGCAGGTCCTGAGCTTGCCGAAGGAGTGAGGGGGATCTGTCCCCAAATAATCAAATCTCGAAGTGCTACCTTGAACCCCCTTGAGGGCCTGCCTGTCCGGTAGGCAGGGGTTTGGGAGTGAACTAAGCAAAGGAACACATTATGGCCAACGTCAGAATCGACGAAAACGGCATCCCCAAGGCCCCGGTCTACGACACCGCGTCGCCCGTGGCCCACCGCAGCGCGGTCACCGCAGTGGACGCCTCCGATCCGGCAAACGCATCCGGCGGCATCGACTGCTCCGGGTACCAGTACTGCCGCCTGGACATCGCCATCACCGGGACAGGCTTCAGCAGCCTCGACGTGCAGGTGCTGTTCTGGAATCCCCGTCAGAACCTCTGGTTTGGGGGCGCGGCGCGGCAGTTCACCGCCGTCGGTCGCTACTCGCTGGGGGTAGCTGATGTGCGGGGAGCGGTGATCTTCCTGAAGGTGACCGCCTTCACCGGCGCCTCCTTCAGCCTGACCGCCGACGCCGTCCTGAGCTAGCAAACACGATGTTACCTCTCCCCTTGGAGGAGCGTTGCCTCAAAAGTCGTAATTATGGCAAATGTCATTCCGAGCGAGCAACGCCTGTCCTGAGCCCGTCGAAGGGAGGAATCTGGCGGCGGGGGGTGGCGCTCCTCAAGTTGAGCCCGCGCCATCTTGTAAATACGAACGATTAAGCAGGATTCTTCGTGAGGCGAAAGATGTAAGTGGCCTGCCCCACCCATCCAGATTCCTCGTCGTCCCTCCTCGGAATGACATTTGGGGCGAGGCCCTTTAGCGGGAGAGCTAGTCGGCATAACGTTCCCTCTCCCCCGCGCGGGACTTGCAGTGAGCCTTGTTGAACCATGAGCCGCCTTCAACGCTTGTCCCCTCGCCCCTTGGGGGACCGAAGGTGGTGAGCTCATCGAGTCTGAGACTCGCAGAGTCGAACGACCTGTGTACCAGAGGGCTAGGCCGAAGGCTCTGAGCCTCGGCGAAGAGGTGAGGGGGACGGACTCCGCCTCCGCATGACTTTCCGTGTTAGCAAAGGATCATCCTATGCCCACCACCATCGCCACCATACGCGCCCGGGTCCGCCAGGACCTCCACGATGAGGACTCCTCAGCCTACCGTTGGGCCGACGCCGTCCTCGACCGCCACATAAACCAAACCGTGCGGGAGTTGAGCCTCGTTGCGCCCCTGGAGGCCACCGCGTCCCTCACCACCACCGGCGGCAGCCGCGAGGTCAGCATCGCCACTGCTGCCGCCAACCGCGTCGCTGTTGAGGCCGTGGAGTATCCGACCGGCCGTTACCCGCGCAGCTACGCCCGCTTCTCCCTCTGGGCCGACACCCTGACCCTCTTGGTAGACAGCCTGCCCGCAGGTACGGAGCCTGTCACCCTCTACTACACCAAGCTCCACACCCTGGACGCCAACGGCTCCACTCTGCCGGCGGCCCAAGAGGACATGGTCGCTGTCGGGGCAGCCGCCTATGCCGCTCTTGAGTGGGCATCCTTCGCCACCAACCGGGTAAACGTGGCAGGACAGGACACCTGGCGGCACTACCTGGCATGGGGACAGGACCGGCTGGCCGCTTTCCACCAGGCGCTGGCCGGGCTGAGCCGCCAGCGCGCCCTCAAGCCGGTTCGCCTCTACGCGCCGGCACAGCCGCAGCCCAGCCAGTCAACAGATTGGGGGCCATAAGCCATGCGCACCCTTCCCGCCGCGCTTCTGGCCGCACAGCGGAGCGCCAGCACAGTTCCTTATGTCAAGCTGGAGGTCACCGACCGCCTTGCCGGGGTGCCGCGCCTGCGCTGGGAGCGCCTCTACAGTGGCTCGGAAGACGATTACCACCACGCTGTCACCATGCCCGGCGACGGGTCTCTCATCCGGGCCCGCATCAGCGCCGCCAACATCCTCTACCTCCAGCGAGTCACAAGTCCGGGCGCAAGCAGCGACTTCAGCGTCTGGACTTCCCTGGGCGGCGTCTCAGATGCATCGAGCGTCGCACTCACGAGCCGTGGCGCCACCGTCCTCCTGTTCTATGTCGACACCGACCGTCGCACCATCAAAGTCCAGGAGAGCACAAACAACGGCCAAAGCTTCGGCAGCGCCATCACCATCGTCACAGCAGCGTCAGACGTGGGCAGGCTCGCTGCGGGGGTGAATGCCTCCGGCGTCGTCGCCCTCTTCTACACCCTCGCAGCCACGGTCTACGTCGTCAAGCGCACCAGCGGCACATGGGGCAGCTCATCGGCGTGGACCGTGACGGACAGCATCGCCGCCGTCACTGGCCTGGGCTGTGTTTACCGCCTGGACTGGGACATCGCCCTCACTGGCACGGATGCCGATGGCAACGCCCATGTGTGGACATGCCTCTACGGCGACGGCGACGGCCAGAGCACAAACACCTGGTCGAGCCTCACATCCGTTGCCCTGGCCAGCAGCGGCTCAGACGTGGAGTTCCACGCCCCATTCCTGGCCTGCCCGGATGTCTACCGCCTCTTCTTCATTGAGAAATACACCGGTGATATCTCTTACACCCGCCCATACTGGTCGCACACCACGTCTTTCTCGGGCTATGCCGATGCCCTCTGGCGTGAACCGCAGCCTTTCGACCTCACCTCCAGCTATGGAGTGGCCCTGACCCACGGCGGCAACTACGCCTGGCTGTCCGCTCCCTCCGGCGTCTGGCGCTCGCCCTTGGCGCCCAACATCCTGGACATTAGCAACGACCTGCTGGAGCTGCACATGGACTCCCACCCATTCCGCGGCGGCATTGCCATCACTCTCCGGAACGACGATGGCCGCTTCAACGATCCCGCCATGCCGTTAGGCCTCGGTGCGGAAGTGCGGGTCAGCCTGGGTTACCACACCGCCGAGGGCGACCTGGCATCCGGCGGCCCGGCCTATTGGATCACCGCATGGGAGCACCGCACGGGTCCCGGCGACGCCCGCTTCGTCGTGCATGCCGCCGACGGCTGGGCCTTGCTGGACGCCTGGCGGGCACGCCAGCAGTTCGCCTGGCCCGCGGGAGAGCGCAACATCTATCAACACCTGGCTTTCCTGTTCGCCCGCGCCGGTCTCGACCTCACATCATCCAGCTTCAGCAGCACCCTGGTGGACCACTACCCCGCCTTCGCCATAAACCCCGGAGATTCCGGCCTGCGCGCGGTCCAGCGGTTGCTCGACATGGTCCCCGACCGGATTTTCATCGAGGGCAGCCGGGGTTACCTGAGCAATCCCCTGGGCAATGACGCTTCCGTCTATGGCTACGGCATCAACCACCCGATCTTCGAGGCCGTGCACAGGTCAGCCACTTCAGGTATCGGACACGTCCAGGTCTACGGCAAAGGCATTTACGGAGAGCAGTTTCACTGGGAAGAGGCCGTAGGTGGTTTCGGAAGGGTCGCGAAAGTGCTGGACGGCAGCCTGGATACCGACGCGCTGGCCGACGACCGCGCGGCAACTGCACTGCGGCGTGCAGAGGTCGAGGCATCCAGCGGCAGCATCCTGGTGCCCGTCAACTGCGGCCAGCAGCCCAACGACGTGATAGACATCACCGACCTGCGCGCCGGGCTCAACCAGGCCGCTCGCCGCGTCCTCGGCTTGGAGTTGACCTACGCTCGCGCCGCACACGCCCGCTACCACATGCGTCTCCACCTTGGCGGTGTGTAAAGGAGAGTACAGCGGGGCGACCCCTCTCTGCCAAGCGCCGTCCTGAGCAACGTCCTGAGGCTCCCGAAGGGCTTGTCGAAGGAGGCTTTGGGGCGTTGTCCTGAGCCTTGTCGAAGGGGATGTGCCCCCAAACTACAATAGATAGGCCGAAGGCCTTCCTTGAACCCCCTTGAGGGGGTTTGGGGGTGAAATTCCACTGGAGCAAATCCCATGATCCAAAAAGCCGTCCTCAAATCCTTCAACGCCGCCACGTACACTGCCACCATCCAGGTCGTCGGCAGCCTCAGCGTCTGGCTCGGCGCCGTCCCCGTCAGCCGCGCCATTCCGAGCGCGGAGATGACCGTCGGTCGTACCCTCGCGCTCCTCCTCTTCGACCCCGGAAACCCGGAGGATGCTGTCGTCGCCGCCGTGTGGGAGTAGGGCTGATCCGCGCGGTTGTGTGAATCGCTTTTCGCAATCGTTCTCGGCCAACTGAGACCCACAATACGCTGGAGTGGTGTCCTCCAAGAACGTTGAACGTTGAAAAGGTCATTGCGAGGAGGCGCAGCCGACGTGGCAATCTTGTATCTTGAAGGTGAGGCAGGATAGACCGTTGGCAATCTTGGTCGGTAGAGGCCGTTCGTACCAGCATGGGCGTCCTGCGTCACGTC
>Ga0209514_10003023_pt1 | contig 24831 bp, 29 predicted proteins | sample Subgrocontami58m_FD_187452 | JGI IMG/M metagenome (GOLD analysis project Ga0209514, IMG submission 187452) | Subsurface groundwater microbial communities from S. Glens Falls, New York, USA - GMW37 contaminated, 5.8 m (SPAdes) (version 3) | ecosystem: Environmental > Aquatic > Deep subsurface >...
CCGATCACCTGACGTTCCGGTTGGTGGCACCGCTGCTCGAGCCGCACCACATCGTGGTGACGGTGGACCGCCGCGGCTACCTCACCAGCCCGGACACCGCGCCGTATCGCCTGCACGATGAGTTCGCGGACCTGGTCGCCGTGCTGGCCGACCTGGGCGGGCGCCCGGCCGTGCTGGGCCACTCGTTCGGCGCCACCGTCGCCCTTGGTGCCGCGTTGGCCGGTGCGCCGGTGGGCCCGATGGTGCTCTACGAGCCCCCGCTCCCCGCGGCCATTACGCCGGCGCTCATCGCCGATCTCGAGGCCCTGGGTGTGGCGGATGACCGCGCGGGAATCCTGGAACTGGTGCTGCGGCGCTTCGCCAGCTTCGACGATGCCGACGTGGAGGCGTTCCGGGCGTCCGACCTGTGGTTGCCCCGCCTCATCACGGCGCCGTCGGTGGTGCGTGAGCTCGTGGCGCTCTCGGCATGGCGGCCCGGGGACCTGTCGGCGGTCACGATGCCGGTGACGGTCCTGGTGGGCGGGCGCAGTGCCGCACCGGACCGTGCCCGGTGGCGGGCCCTCGCCGATGCGCTGCCGAACGGGCGCATCGAGGTGATGCCCGACCAGGGCCATGTGGCGACGGCGACCTCACCCGAGCTGGTGGCCGGGGCGCTTCTGGACCTCACCGGGGCGTAACCGCTCGGGCGCATCCCGAGCGCGGGCTACACGTTGAAGCGAATCTGCATCACGTCGCCTTCCTGCACGACGTAGTCCTTGCCCTCCATGTGCGCCAGCGCCACCTCGCGTGCCTTGGCAAAGGAACCGCACTCCACCAGCTTGTCCCAGGCCACGACCTCGGCCCGGATGAAGCCCCGCTCCATGTCGCTGTGGATCTTGCCGGCCGCGCCATCGGCGGTGGTGCCACGCATGATCGGCCAGGCGCGGGCCTCCGGCGGGCCCGACCCGGTGAAGAACGTGATCAGGTCCAGCAGCCGGTAGCCGGCCTGGATCAGGGCGTCGGCGCCGCGTGTGGTGCCCAGGCCCATCTCCTCGGCGAACTCGGCGGCATCCTCGGGGTCCATCTCTGCCAGCTCCAGCTCCACGCCCACGGGAAGCGCCAATGCCTGGGCTCCCTGCGTGGCGGCGTAGGCCGCGATGTCGGCGGGCGGGTCGCCCGGGTCGTCGGTGTTCACGAGGTAGAGCGTGGGCTTGGCCGTGAGCAGGCCAAGCTTCGTGGCCACCTCACGCACATCGTCATCATCGATCGTGCGCACGGGGCGCCCGGACTCAAGTGCTTCGGTGATGGTCTCGAGCGCGGCGGCCTCGGCCTTGGCGTTGGCATCACCGGCCCGCACGCCCTTCGCCACCTTCTCCGCACGGCGGGCGACCTGCTCGGCATCCGCAAGGGCCAGTTCGATGTCCACGGCCTCGGCGTCGCCCAGGGGGTCCACGCGCTCAAGGGGGTGCGGCACCTCCGCATTGGCGAAAGCCCGCACCACATGCACGGTGGCGTCCAACTCGCGGATGCGTCCCAACGCCTGGCCGCCCAGACCCTCGCCGCGCCCCGCGCCCTCCGACAGACCGGCGATGTCCACGATCTCCACCGTGGCGCGCACGCGGTCGGGGATGTCCTGCACGTCGGCGATGGCGTCGATGCGCGGGTCGGGAACGTTCGCCATGCCGCGATGCGGCTCACGGGTGGTGAACGGGTAGGGCGCGACCTCCGCCTTCCCCCCGGTGACGAGGTTGAAGAGGGCGGTCTTGCCCGCGTTCGTGAGTCCTACGAGGCCGAGCTGCAGTTCAGGAGCCCCCGCCGAATCCCACGCGCGCATTCACTTCGCCAGGCACCAACCTGAGGAAGAGGACCTTGGAGAGGTCGACCATGTGTCCGCCCTCCTCGGCGTCCAGACGACGCCAGCCGCCCTCGTCTGCGGCGCTGAGCGCCTCGGCCAGGGCCGTCGCCTCCGCCTCGTCCACCGTGAGGCGAAGAATGTTGCCGCCCTCAAGGCCCATCTCGATGCGCCGCCTCACGAAAGAACCTTGAGCGAGGCCGGGGTCCCGGGCTTCTCCTCAGGGGTCCAGGCCGGAAGCGAGCGAATCTCGTCCAGGTGCACCATGGATTCCCGCTGGTCGGTGAACTTCAGTAGTTGCTTCCGACCGTATGCGCGGAAGATGGCGACGCCGAGGGTGTCGTAGATGGTGCGCATCCCACGGCGCGAGATGGTGCTGCGGATGATCTTGAAGGCCTCCGAGGGCTTCTTCTGCAGGTACAGGCCGAGAACCTTGGGAAGGCGCAGCGCGAATCGCCACTCGGTGACGAGCATGCGGATGAGGCGGCCCAGATTGCTGCGCACCTCCTTCTTGCCGAGCTCCCACGGGCCCTTGGCCGAGTAGAACCGCAGCATGTTCTTCCAGGTCTCCATTTGCAGTTGGTAGGGGGTCATCAGCTTGGGCTGGATGATGCAGTGGTGGCCGTCGTACAGGGAGTAGTCGTCCGTGAGCACACGGCCCTCCGCTCGCATCTGCATGTCGAACGCAGTGCCCGGCAGGGTGGTGAGCATCATCATCTGCAGGGTGTCGACCTTGTGCTCGATGGCGAAGTCCACCGTGGCCCGGACGGTCGCCGGCGTGTCGGTGTCGGCGCCCACGACGAACATTCCGTGCACACGGATGCCGTAGTCGTGCAGAAGCTTGATCGAGGTCGTGATGTGCTCGACCTTCTGCTTCTTGTTGTACGAGTCGAGCCCCTCCTGAGTGATGCTCTCGAACCCGACGTAGACCATGTAGCAGCCGGAGTCGCGCATCAGCGACAGCAACTCGTGGTCGGGCTCGAGCGTCTGCTTGCTCTTGTAGATCGAGTCGGCGCGAATCTGCGCCGTCCACTGCGGTGTGATGCCCTCATCGAGCATGGCGCGGAACAGGTTCTTCGCCTGTTTCTTGTCGACGATGAAGATGTCGTCGTAGAAGAAGACGCTGGCTGGCCGGACGGCGCGCAGCTCGGTCATCATGTTCTCGACCGAGCGGGTGCGCAGCTTGCGGCCGAACATCTTGATGACGCTGCAGAATGAACAGTCGTAGGGGCAACCCCACTTCATCATGGTGGGGTGGGTCGCCATCCGCTCGTGGCCCTCGAGCAGATCGAGCGCGGGGAAGGGCAGGGCGTCAAGGTCCTCGCCCGATGCCGGCGGGGCCTCGGGGTTGTTCACCTGATTGCCGTCCGCGTCCAGGAAGGACAGCCCCAGGATCTCGTGAAGTCCGGCGGGGCCACCGTCGTGCGTGAGCCAGTCGAGGAACTGCGCGAAGCCCACGTGGCCCTCGCGGCGGATCACGTAGTCGGCGTGCTTCAGGGCCTCGGGCGCCATGAAGGTGACGTGGGATCCACCGAAGAGCACGGGGATACCGGCGGCGCGGCAGCGGTCCGCGTAGGCATACCCCTCGAGCGTCGTGTTGGTGGTCGTCGAGATGCACACGAGGTCGGCGGTGAGCACGTCGGACCAGTCCACCTCCACGCCCCGGATGAGCTCGCAGTAGATCTTCTGGTCGACACCCGGGTACGTGTCGCGGGCGATCGCCGCGAGCAGGGGCAGGCCCAGTTTGGGAAGGTTCGCGATCTCGTAGATCGTGGCGCCACGGGGCTTGGGCTCGAGGTAGCGAATCTTCACGAGGCATCCTCCTGCGGGGGCCGATCGTTGACTGATATGCGGTGCTCTCCGGGCGATTCAACGAGTTCGGTGAGCACACCGCCTGCCGAGCGCGGATGCACGAAGGCCACCATGTGGCCTCCGAGTCCACGGCGAGGACGCGCGTCGATGAGTTCCGCGCCGTCACGCTCCAACTCACCGAGGGCGGCGTCGAGGTTCGGGACGCTGAAGGCAACGTGGTGCACGCCCGGGCCGCGCTTCGCGAGGAAGCGGCCCACGCCACCATCGGGATCGATCGGGCTGATCAGCTCCACATGCGACGGTCCGTCACCCAGGAGCACGGCCTCGACTCCCTGCTCGGGCAGGGTCTCCCGCACGCTCACGCCCATGCCGAACCGCTCCGCGTACATGTCGAGTTGCGCGTCGATGTCCTCGACGACATACCCGACGTGATGGATCAGCCCCAAGTGCATCGATGCGATGCTAACGGAACCAGCCGTGCTGCGGACCAACGGGGGGCATCGTCACCTCGCCTGCCGCCTCTGGGTGAAACTCCGATTCGTGGGCCGCTTTCGTGATGGCGCGGGTTCGGTCGTCGGGGAGGGGGGATCAGCGAACCGAGAGGTCCACCGGCACCAGCCGCGGGTTCGGCGACTCGGACCTGCCCACCTTCGCGCATGGGCGGCCATCAACCCTCACCACGTCGGCGGTGAAGTCGTTCGAACCCAGCAGCAGGCTCGATCCCACCCCGTAGGCGTCCACCGGCACCTCGGCATCCTCGAACGCCGCGATGCGGCCCGCGTCGAATCCCCCCGACGCCACGATGCGCACGGACCCGTGCCCGGCATGGTCGAGCGCATCGCGCACCTTGTGCACGAGTTCGGGAACCACGCCGGTGGGGGTGAACCGGCCCATCTCCTGCCATAGGGATCGGTCCACCATCGTGCTCGAGGTGTCGAGGCGTACGGCCCACAGATCGTCGCCCAGGGCATCCGCCACCTCGAGCGCCGTGCGCACGGAGTCGTTCTCGTAGTCCACGAGCACGATCACGTTCAGGTCACCCGCGAAGCGTGCGGCGAACCTGCGTGCGGCCAGCACCGTGTCGCCCCCACATGCGGCGATCAGCCCGTGTGGCACGGTGCCCATGCCACGCCCGCCCCACCACGACGCCTGGGCATCGGTGGACACGCCGATGGCCCCGGCCACATGAGCCGCCCAGCCATCGCCGGTCTGCATCTGCCAGTGGTCGAAGCGCGCGGGGAAGTACAGGATGGGTTTTCCCATCGCGGCCTCCACCACGGCCCGCACGTTGCGGCTGATCAACGTCCTGCGGCCCAGCACCCCCAACACGAGGGTCTCGAGGTGGGCGAACAGCGCGTAGTCGCCCTCGATCGACAGTACGGTCTCCCATGGTGCGATCGCGTCGCCGTCGAAGAGGGCTCGCACCAGCAGGGCGTCGTGTCCGTCCTCCCATCCGTCCGGCACACGCCGCCCGCTGCACAGCGCCAGGATCGCGATGGCCTCGTCCATGCCGCCCACCACGGCATGCTCGCGTTGGAACACCTGCATGAGCACACGCGGGTGGCGGTCGTCGGCCTCCAGCACCTCGCGCGTGAACGTGAAGTAGGCGTCGCTGTAGTAGCCGTCGCGCATGCGTTCGACCGGCAACTGAAAGGTGGATGGCCTGAGGCGCGGCCGGTCCGAACCCGCGCTCACCTCCCGCCCCCATCCTCCGGCCCGTCCGGGGGCAGGCGCCCCGGACGCGACGACCACACGAGGCCCACGCCCGCAAGAGCACCAGCCGCCAGGGCGATGGCGATGACCCCCAGCCAGATCCCGGCACCATCCGACCCGCCTTCGGCGGCGACGGTGGGCACGGTTGCCCCAGACGCGCTGGCGACGATTCTGACGGCCGACGCGGGCCCCGGGGCGTTCGGCCCGGTTTCGGGAGTCACCGTGTCGCCCACCTCGGGCGGTCCGGTCCAGCGCTTCACCAGGCCCCCTGCCGTTCCCTGCCACGCGGGCCACACCGACACACCTTCCTGGAAGGGGGTGCCGAGGATCGTGAAGTCGGCGTAGTGGTTGGGCGGGATCGTGCCACCGCTCCAGTTCACGCCGGCCAGGCGGCCATTGGGGCGGCGGATGAGGCGCGATGTCCATCCGGGTGCGTCGGCAACGGCGTACACGGTGACCTGCTTCGGGAATGCCACTCGCACCGACGTGGTGGTGAGTCCACCCTCGGCGGGCACCCGCACCGTGAACTGGGTGGACGCACGCAGAAGGGCCTCGGAGGGCAGCACCGAGACGTGCGCCGATGCGATGGGGGCAAGGATGGCCGCGGCCAGGGCTGCGGCACCTGCGGTGTGGAGCCACCTCATGCCGGCACGGGTGCGGCTTCGACCCGGAGGATCTCCTGCATGGCGGCCCGGCCCACCGCCAGCTCGGCATCGCCCGGCTCCCGCGTGGCGAAGCCCGACTGAATCGCATGGCCGGCGCCGTGGATCACGCGCGCGAGCGGATGGCCCGGGCGGCGCTCCGCGAACACGAACGCCTCCACCGACGCTCCCACGCTGAGGGCCAGCACGCCGCCACGGGCCACGATGCGCCAGCGGGTTCCCGTAATGCGCCGCGCCAGCGCATTGCCGACCGCGGTGGTCACGAGCAGCGGCAGCACCAGGTTCGACCCGCAGCGCGAGTGCTCCTTGGCGTCGGTGCCGCTGGTGGCCATTCCCTCCTCACCGCCGCGCTCGTACGCGGCGATGCTCTTGTGCTCAACCCCGTGCCAGATGGCGGCGTCAGATGTGCGCAGGGCGATGAGGGTCGGGGCCAGCCCCAGCACCGCGGCCACGGCCTCCTGCGCAGCCACCGACCTGATCCGCCTGCGCGCGATGGCCGACCCGATCATGGCGGCCACGATGATCACCCCCATGGGGCGGTCCTCCATCGCCGTGCGCGCCTCGGGGAGCCCCCGGCGTGCGACCGGCACCACCATCATCGCCTCGGCCATGCGGATGATCCCTCGGGCCAGGGGCAACCTGTCGAAGCGGCTGGCGGAGATACGTGGCCGCTCACCCGATGCCACGATCGTGCGCCCATCATCCGCCATCACCGCGGCGGCCCAGTGGTGCGCCCCGTGCACGAGCAGGCCGTTGGCGAGCGCCATGCCGCCGAGGCGCAGTCTGCGGGCATCGTGGGCCATCAGCGAGCCACCGTATCATCGGCGTCCGAGCCGTCCTGGCGTGCCTCGACACGCCGTTCCTGCGCCAGACGCCCGGTGGCATCATCGGTGTCGACGAACGACATCATGTCCGCAATCGCGCCATGCCCGGCATCGTCGCGGATGGCCACCAGCATGTCCTGGGCGACACGGCGATACGCGGCATGGCCCTGGGGCTGGCTGCGCAGTTCGATCAGGTGCATGGCCTCGCGCGCGTTCATGCGTATGGTGAAGCGCAGGCGGTGGGCCATGGTCACGGCGTAGGGCGCTTCGTCGGGCACCACGCCCAGCAGGTCGCGCCACAGGCCGCCGGCGCGCTGCTGCACGCGGGCGAACTCGTCGGCCAGGCCGGCGCTCTCGACGTCGGGGGAGGGCTCCCACCCCAGGGCGGCACCCAGCGGCTGGACCTCAAGCGTGAGCAGGCGATGGCGCTGCAGGTCGCGATAGGCGCCGTAGTCGCACACGATCTCGAAGAGGTACGAGGTGGCCTCGAGCGCACGCCCCGGACGCTCGCGGCGGTCGGCCCTGCCGGCTGCCCATGTGGCCAGGGCGTTGGTGCGATCTGCTGGCGCCATCTCCCGCACGCGCGCCCTCACCTCGCCAAGGGGCATCCCGGACGATGGCCACAGGGCGTGCGCGAGCACCCGTGCCTCGCCGTCGGGATCGCTCTCGATCAGTCGCACGGCGGCCCCGTCCGGCTGCTCATCGGCCTCGCCAAGGATGCGTACGGCGAGGTCCGCCGCCCGCAGGTCGGAGCCCTGCCGGTAGGCGCCGTGGCGCTCGCCGCGGTCTGGGCGGTCGACACGGGTCAGGAAGTCGGGAATGACCGTGCGCAGTTCGGTGAGCACGCGGTCGCCGCACTTACGTGCCTCGGCAAGGGGGTGCGCACGCAGCCGGATGATGAGCGACTCCCATGCCTGACCGGACGCGTACACGCCGAGGTTGGCGGTGGTGGCCGCCGGCAGCAGGCCCCGCACGGCGTCAAGTGCCTGGGCCCGCAGCGCCCGGGCCGCCGCGGCGTCGCCATCTGCCACCGGGAATCGCGCCACCAGATCGTCGTGCACAGCCGTATTCAGGCGGGCGTAGGTGGCGAAGGCATCGTCCAGTACGTCCTCGTATGCGGCGAGCAGGGACGGATCGGCCGAGATCGCCGCCGGGCGCACGTACTTCCATCGGCCACCGGGGCGGTCGGTGTACGGCACATAGCGCGTGGACTGCTCCAGATAGCTGGCCAGGCGCCCCCACTCGATGACCTTGGTCAGTACGTTGCTCGCACCCTCGATGGCCACGTGCGCGCCGCCCAGCTGGGCCACGGAGTCGTCGCCGTAGTCCGTGAGCACCCTTGCGAAGAAGTCGCGTGCGCGGCCCGTGCCCACCTCTGCGCCCGCAGGCCCTGCGGCCGCACCATCCCCGGGCATGAACTCCTCGAGCAGGATCCGCCGCAGCGACTTGGCGGTTCGCGAGTAGCGGGCGAAGAGCGCCCCCTTCACGGCTTCGGGCAGGTTGACAAGCGCGAACACCGGCCCGACGGGGTCGGTGACGTAGGGCGCAACGTGTGCCCGCTCATCGGGGGTGAGGTCACCCCCGGGAGTCACGGCCTCAGGCGATGTCGTCGTCCGCGCCCTCGTCGCCGCCGATCTCACGCCGGCCGGCGAAGAGATCGTTCAGGCGATCGCGCAACTCCAGATCGCCATGGAAGCGCGCGACCATCGCCCACTCGTCGGCCAGGAGAAGGGGCATGCCGTCCACCGAGCGGTCGGCGTCGGTGATGTCATCGTCGATGTCCACTGGGATCTCGCCCAGGTGGTGGCCGCTCGGCTCCGTGAAGAAGTAGTCGTTGAGGCGCTCGCGGATCTCGCCGTCGGCGGCGATCACGGCGATCTCGGCCCACGTGGTGGCAAGCATCGCAACGTTGCCGTGCTGCGTGCGCAGCACGGCCCGCTCGTGGTCGTGGTCGCCGTGGGTGTGCCAGGTGACCTCCTCGGTCAGCCCGGTCCCCGGCAGCTCCTGCTCCAACCGGTGGGACAGCCCCTCGCGGATGAGGGAGGCGCGCAGCGCGATCACCTCATCATCTGCGTCATCCGGCAGCACCAGGCGGAACCCCTCCTCGCCCACGGCGGTGCCGCCGTGGGCGGCGATGATCTGGGCGACCGCGCGAAGGGGGTCATCGGCCTTGCCCTGAGCGCGCTCGCCCGAGGACTCGGCCTCCGCATACCGGAACAGCCTGCGGAACTCTCCCGCCGAAAGCGGACCGATCTCGACTTCAATGTTCACCGGGGATCCTCCCCATCGCCGACGGGCGGCATGGTGCCAGACCCGCCCGCGTCGCGTGCCCGGGCTCGCAGGGCGGCGAGCCGCGTGGCCCGTTCCGCCTCCGGCCCATGCTCGCCCGCCCGGAAGAACACGACGTCCTCGAGCCCCTCGGGCATACACGAGTCGCCGGTGACGCCTCCCTGCACCGAGTGCGGGTTCACGTACCCGGTGCCGTGCCCGAGATTGCGGGCGTTGGGGCGACTGGCGTCGCGCAGCGTGAGCGGCGGCACGCGGGCACCCTCGTCCTCCACTCGGGCCAGGGCGGCGTCGATACCTCGGTACGACGCATCGCTCTTGGGCGCGAGCGCCAGGTAGGTGGCGGCCTGAGCCAGGTTGATCCGTGCCTCGGGCAGACCCACGAACTCCACGGCTCGAGCCGCTGCCACGGCAACCTCAAGCGCCCGGGGATCGGCGTTGCCCACGTCCTCGCTGGCCAGCACGATCATGCGGCGCGCGATGTACTTGGGGTCCTCACCCCCCTGCAGCATCACGGCCATCCAGTAGAGGGCGGCGTCGGCATCGCTTCCGCGCATTGACTTGATGAACGCCGAGATGGCGTTGTAGTGGGCATCGCCCGAGCGGTCGTAGACCACCGCTCGCCCGCCGCCGGCACGTGCGACGACCTCGGTGGTCACCGGCCCGTCGCCGGCGAGGGCCGCGGAGGCCTCGAGCAGATTCAGCGCATACCGGGCATCACCACCGCTCCTCTGGGCGATGGCCGCACGCGCCTCGGGCACCAGGGTCACCGTACCTCCCAGGCCGCGGGGGTCGGTGACGGCCCGGTCGAGAAGTGCCAGCACTTCGTCGGGGTCGAGCGCCTCGAGCACCAGTACGCGCATGCGCGACACCAGTGCGGCGTTCACCTCGTAATATGGATTCTCGGTCGTGGCGCCGATCAGCACCACAAGCCCGTCCTCCACGGACGGCAGCAGGGCGTCCTGCTGCGACTTGGTGAACCGATGGATCTCGTCGATGAAGAGCACGGTGCGCCCGCCCGCTGCCAGCCGGTCGCGCGCCCGCCCGATCACGGCGCGTACGTCGGCCAGGCCGGCGGACACGGCCGAGAGCTCCTCGAACGCGGCCTGGGTGCTCCCGGCCACGACGCGGGCGAGGGTGGTCTTGCCGCTGCCCGGAGGTCCGTAGAGCACCATCGAGGGCACGCGGTCCTCGGCGATGGCGCGGCGCAGGAAGCCCTCGGGGCCAAGGATGCCCGCGTGCCCCATGACCTCGTCGAGTGTGGCGGGCCGCATTCGTGCCGCCATCGGCCGCGTGCCCTCCAGCGTGCGCTCCACGACGTCCGCGAAGAGGTCCGGCTGATCGCTCATGCGGCCCATTCCACCTGTACGGGCGTAGCCTCGGCGGCGATGGACGACGATTGCGACGACGGGGTGGCGGGCGCAGATGTACTCGCCGCCCTTGAGGTGTTTGGGCCGCCTGGCGCCGACGTCGCCGGGATGGCGGCCCGCGTGCGCCCACAGGCGCGCTTCCGCTCGCTCGACGACCTGGCCCGCGCGTGCCCTCCGGCCGCGGCGGGCCTACGCCCCGGTGCCTTCACCGCTCTCTTCGCTCCGCTGTTCGGGGAGTTCGAGTGATTCGGGAAGCCCCGGCGCCATTGGGTTCGCCCGCAGCCACGACACCTTGAGGTAGAGGTCGCGGTCCCCGATGTCGGGGTCCAGTTCGAAGCGCTGGCCGCATAGCGGGCACAGCGTGACGTTGGAGAACGAGGGGATCCCCTCGGCGTCCACCTCTCCGGTGGGGAAGAGCACCAGATCGCCCCAGCAGTCGGGTGTGATGCACCGCACCCGGGCATCGGGGTTGACGAATGCGCTCTTCGGAATCGGTTCCGCCATACGTTCCCCCTGCGCCCGGGCGGGGGCGTCCGCTATCGTCGCCAGCCCGCCGGATCTCGCACCCGAGGTTACGCGCCTCGCCCCGTGCGGTTGAATTGCTATTATTACCGTTGGATTTACCGGGAAACCAGACGACGCCACGGAGTCCAATGTCCCCGAGCTATCAGGACCTCCTCGCGGATTCGCGAGAGGTCGTCCCCGAGGTGCAGGACACTGACCTCGCACCGCGCATTGAGGCCGACGACGGCCCCCTCATCATCGACGTCCGCGAGACGTCGGAATGGGACCAGGGCCACATCCCCGGCTCTGTGCACGTGCCGCGCGGATTTCTTGAGAGCCGTATCGGCGGTCTCGCCACCCACGATCGCGAGATCGTGGTGTCCTGCGCCGCCGGGCAGCGCTCGCTGCTGGCCGGTCGCACGCTGGCGGAGATGGGCTTCAGCAACGTCACCTCGCTCGCCGGTGGGTTCGCACGCTGGAAGCAGAATGGCAACCCCGTCGTGGTGCCGCGCGTGCTCTCCGACAAGCAGCGTGCGCGCTACAGCCGCCACGTGCTCATCCCCGAGGTCGGGGAGGAGGGGCAGATCAAACTGCTCGACTCCAAGGTGCTGCTCATCGGCGCCGGCGGCCTGGGTTCGCCTGCCGCGTACTACCTGGCCGCGGCGGGCGTGGGAACGCTGGGCCTGGTGGATGACGATGTGGTGGACGAGAGCAACCTGCAGCGCCAGATTATCCACACCACCGACCGCGTGGGGGTGAACAAGGGCGAGAGCGCCAAGGAGGCCATTCGTGCGCTCAATCCCGAGGTGCAGGTGAACGTGCACCCCTACCGCGTCAACCGTGACAACGTGCTCGACCTCCTGGGCGAGTACGACCTGGTCGTAGACGGCGCCGACAACTTCCCCACGCGCTACCTGCTCGCCGACGCCAGCCTGATGACGCGCACCCCGTTGGTGCACGCCAGCATCCTGCGCTTCGAGGGCCACGCCTCGGTGTTCCTTCCCGACGACGGCCCGTGCTACCGATGCCTGTTCCCGGAGCCACCGCCGCCCGACCTCGCGCCCTCGTGCGGTGAGGCCGGCGTGCTGGGTGTGCTCTGCGGTGTCATGGGCAACATCCAGGCCACCGAGGCCATCAAGGTACTGCTGGGCATCGGCGACACGCTGTCCGGTCGCCTGCTCATCTACGACGCCCTCGAGATGACGTTCACCGAGTTGAAGGTGCGCCGCGACCCCGACTGCCCGTCGTGCGGACCGAACGCCACGCTGGAGTTGCGCGACTACGAGGCCTGGTGCGCGGGCGTGGGCAGGCACGAGCCGGCCGGAACCGCCGTATGAGCGTCGTCAGGATCCCGCCGGTGCTGCGCGTGGCCGCGGGCGGCGAGCGCGAGGTCCAGGTATCCGGGGCGACGGTGGGCGAGGTGTTGGACGGCCTGTGCGACATGCACCCCGCCATCAAGGCGCAGCTCAAGACGCCCGAGGGCGACCTGCACCGCTTCGTCAACGTGTACGTGAACGACGAGGACGCCCGTCTGCTCGACTGGACCGACACCCTCGTCTCCGACACCGACACCCTCATGATCCTGCCGGCCATGGCGGGTGGCGCGGGGTGACGCGCACCGGCCTCGACGCACCGCCGCTACACGTGTCGGGCGACCTCGTGGAGACCATCGGCGAGACGCCGCTGGTCGATGTCTCCGGGCTCTCACCGAATCCGGACGTGCGGATCCTGGCCAAGATGGAGAGCCACAACCCCACGGGCTCGATCAAGGACCGTACGGCGAGGTCGCTCATCGACGACGCCGAGAACCGCGGCCTGATCTCCCCGGGCGACACCATCATGGAGCCCACCTCGGGGAACACGGGGATCTCTCTCGCGATGATCTGCCGGGTGCGCGGCTACCGCCTTGTGGCGGTCATGCCCGACAACGTCACGGAGGAACGTCGGCGTCTGCTCGAGATCTACGGTGCGGAGATCGTGGAGTCGCCGGGCGAGACCGGATCGAACGGTTCGGTAGAGCTGGCCGCGCGGCTTGCCGAGGAGAACGGGCTCTACATGCCGTTCCAGTACGGCAACCCGGCCAATCCGCGCGCACACTACGAGGGCACGGCCGAGGAGATCCTGCGCGACTGCCCCGAGATCGACGCCTTCGTGGCGGGCCTTGGAACCGGCGGAACCCTCATGGGGTGCTCACGGCGCATGAAGGAGCACCGCGCCGACATCCAGATCATCGCCTGCGAGCCCCTTCAGGGCGATCCGGTATCGGGCCTGCGCAGCCTGGATGACGGCTTCGTGCCGCCGATCCTCGATCTGTCGCGCCTTGATCGCAAGCTCCTGGTGGGCAACCGCGACGCCATCCTCATGACCCGCCGCCTGGCATCCGACCACGGCATCTTCGCGGGGGTGTCCAGCGGTGCGGTGTTCCACACATGCGCTCGCGTGGCGTCGCGCATGGAGCGCGGCACCATCGTCGGAATCGTGTGCGACAGCGGCTGGAAGTACCTGTCCGCCGGCATCTGGACCGGCGAGATCGACGACGTCGAGGAGACCCTCGACAACGGCGTGTTCTGGTAGCAGGGGGTCGGGCGTGATTCTTCCCGCCGCCCTGGCGGACGAGTTGATCGCCCATGCGCGCGCCAACGCGCCCGATGAGTGCTGTGGTCTCATTGGTGGCAGGGGTGGCGCCGCAACCCGGGTGCTGCGTGCCGTCAACACCGAGGCCAGCCCGTTCATGTACGTGATGGACCCGCGCGAGCAGATGGCCCTGATGGACGACGTCGATGACGCGGGCGAGGACCTGCTGGCGATCTATCACTCGCACACGCGGTCGGCGGCCTACCCCTCGCGCACCGATGTGGACCTGGCGTTCTTCAGCGACCCGCTGTACGTGATCGTGTCGCTGCAGGATGCCGACGCGCCGGTGATCCGCGCCTTCCACCTGTACCGCGCGGCGGCCGAGGGTGAGCAGATCACCGAGGAACCCGTCGAGATTCGGTAGGCGGCTCGCGGGGCAGTATCTGATAATCTGATCATCGTGAAGCAGATGACCGCCACCGAGGCCGCACGTGGGTTCGCCGACATGCTCGATGCGGTGGATACCCGTGGCGAGTCGTTCACGATCGTGCGCCGTGGGCGGCCCATCGCCGTGATCGCACCTGCACCGCCGAGCAGGCGCGATGCGCTCGTGCGATTTCTTGAGGCAGGCCCGCCCGACGACCAGTGGGCCGACGACCTGCGCGAGATCAGGGCATCGATCCCCGAATACGAATCACCCTGGCCGGACTGATCCTCGATACCAGTGTCCTCGTGGCGGCCGAGCGCGGGGTGCGAGGCCTCACGGGTCTCATCGGGGAGGGTGACGAGGCGGCGATCGCCGGGGTCACGGTTGCGGAGCTCCTCATGGGCGTCGGCCTCGCCGACGAACACCATCGCCCGCGGCGTGAATCATGGGTCGTCGGGCTGTTGTCCGTGATTGACGTCGAGGACTATGACTGCGACGTCGCGCGGGTGCATGCGGACCTGATGTTGCGGTGCCGTCGTATGGGGCACCCGCGCGGTCCGTTCGATCTCATGATCGCGGCGACGGCGGTCGCCCGGGGGCGAACCCTCATCACGCTCGACGCTCGGAGCGTCGCCGATCTTCCCGGCGTGCGCGTGCGGGTACCGGACCGCGCGACGTGACCTCGCGCAGCCTGCCGGTCTCGACGTCGTAGACGAAGCCCCGCACCGCGTCGGTGTGGGGGATGAAGGGGCTTGTGCGCACGCGTCGCATCGACATGCGCAGGTCCTCGTCAAGGTCGTCGAAGGTCTCGACGGCCCACGTGGGGCGTAGGCCGGTCTCCCTGTGCAGGGAACTCAACAGGTCGTCGTCCGTGAACCGGAGCATTCCGCAGTCGGTGTGGTGGATCAGCACGATCTCCCGGGTGCCCAGGAAGCGCTGCGAGATGACCAGTGAGCGGATGACGTCCTCAGTGGCGGTCCCGCCCGCATTGCGCATGTAGTGCGCCTCGCCGGGTCCCAGGCCCAGAAGGGCCTGGGGGTCGAGGCGGGAGTCCTGGCAGGCGACCACGGCCAGCCGCAGCGACGGCTCCACGCCCAGGTCGCCGGCGGTGAAGCCACGGGCCCACTCCTCGGCATTCCCGACAAGCCCATCGACAACACCCATGGAACTCCCATCACTCGCAGGCGCTCGGAGTCCCCATCATGCACGCGCCGCGATGGCGCGTGGGGGGGAACCGTCGCACGCGACGGTTCCCCCCCGGTGCCGCTACTCGGAGGCGGGTGCCTCGGCCTTCTTGCGCGGGGGACGCCTGCGCTTGGGCGTCTCCTCCTCGGCCACGACCTCGGCGGCGGGCTCCTCGGCGGGCGCCTCGGCCTTCTTGCGCGGGGGACGCCTGCGCTTGGGCGTCTCCTCCTCGGTGGCGGCCTCCTCGACCACGACCTCGGCGGCGGGCTCCTCGGTGGGCACCGCGGCCTTCGTGCGCGGAGCGCGCTTACGCTTGGGCTTCTCCTCCTCGGCGGGCACCTCGGCGTCGGCCACGGTCTCGGCCACGGGCTCGGCGGCCGCAGAGGCAGCGCTGCTGCGGCGCACGCGACGACGGCTCCCGGTTGTCGGCGCCTCAGCGGCGGGTGTCGGTGTCGCAGGGGCCTCCTCGACGACCTGCTCCTGTCCCGACGGGGTCTCGCCGACCAGAGCCAGGCTTGCCTCGGCGGCCTCCTCGGCGGCAACGTCCGCGGTCGCGGTCTCGTCGAGGTCGGCCGTGGTGGGCTCGGCCTCCACGTCTGCCGATGCCCTGCGACGACGACGACGTGTGCTGCGTGCGGGCGCGGCATTCGGGTCGTCCTCGGCGACGTCGGCCGATGCCACTTCCGCCTCGACCTCGGGCGTCAGAAGCACCATGTCCTCGTATGTGATGGGCTCATCGAGCGACGGCAACTTGCCGAGGTCGGGATCCGGCGTCGGGGTGACGACGACCTCGAAGACCTCGCCCTCGGGCGGTACCTCGGTCGTGGCTGCGGCGCGGCCTGCGGCGGAACCGGAGCCATCACCCGCACCCTCGCCGCGCCGGCCACGACGACGACGACGACGACCGTCGCCGTTGCCCGTGCCGTCTCCCTCGCCCTCACCGGCCGGTGCCGCGACAGCGGATCCGGATGTGGCGGCGGCGACAGCGGCGGTCCGCACCCCGGGGGCGTCCGAGAGCGCGACGCGGTAGGTGCCGCTGCGGGGGTCGGTCTGCAGGCTGATGCCGCCCTTGGACTGCGCGTTCTCGAGAAACTTGCTGAAGGTCGAAAAGCCGATGTCCGACTCGTCGAAGGCGGGGTCCTTACGGCGCATGGAGTCCTTGACCACGCTCGCGAGGGGAAGCTCGACGCTCTCACGCTGCAGTGCGAGAAGCGACTCGGCCAGAAGTGCCAGGGGGTCCTTGCGCGACCCGGAACGCTCTCGTCGTGCCGAGGCGAGGCTGTCGTAGAAGATGAACTCGTCGCAGTTGGCGATGAGCAGCTCGCTCGAGCTCTCGCGGTTGCCCACGCCGATGACGCGTTTGTTCAACTCGCGCAGCTTGCCGACGAGGGGGGTGAAGTCGCTGTCACCGGACACGACGACGAAGTTGTCGAGGTGCTCACGTGAGAACGCCAGCTCCATGGCGTCGACGGCCAACTTGATATCGGCGCGGTTCTTGGCGCCCTCGCGGGCGGACGGCATCTCGATCAGCTCGAGACCGGCGTTCTGCAGGTCCATCTTGGCCTCGCGGTAACGGCCCCAGTCCGCGTACGCGCGCTTCACGACGACGCGACCCTTCTCGGCAAGACGACTGAGCACCAGATCGATGTCGAAGTCGCCCTTGCTCTTGGCCCCGGGGCGGGCCATGTTCTCGAAATCAACCAGCACGGCGAGCACATGCTCAGCCATGGGGTACCTCCGGATCTATGTGTGGTGCCCCCGAAGTGGGGGCTGATCATGCGGCGAATGCCACGTCCCCGCCCGTGGGCAGAGACGGAGCGACTGTATCACCGAGCCGTCTGGACCCCCGGATGGGGCCGCCGTGCGTGCAGGGAGTGCGCCGGTGGGTAGGCAATGCCTCACGCACCCGCTCCCCGATGGCACGCCGATGCCGATGCCGAAGGCCGACCGGGTGCAGGTCGGGGCGGATATCGGGAATGCGACGGGAGGCGTCGCAGGCCGCGGGAATGGCGGGTCGGCTGAGCGCGCGCCGCATGCCAGTGGATGCGTCGGCCCTGAGAACCTGTTTCGAAATGGCAGCCGTGCATGATCGCTGGCCGGAAACGTGCGCATTGCCCACCACTCGATACCGGGCACCATGCATGCTCATCCGAGTTCGCGACGCTGCGCGTCGCACGGCGCGATGCCGTACGTCTCGGCGGGTGTGTCCGGAAACGCGGGCGTGACGGCCTCGGCGACGCGTGCGGCCGCCTGGTTTCCCACTCGGCTCCGTGCCCCGTTCCCGCCGTCCCGCATGGGGAAGGGCGGCAGGCACCGCTCGACGTGATCGGCGATGAGTGCGGCCCCGATGTGCGGCAGGGAGTGCGCCGGGGCATGGGTCCCACGGCGCTCGGTGAGAAGGTCCACCAGTTCACGGACGTTGCCGCGCATGCGTTCGATTTCCGTCCCGTCGGCCTCGGAGACATCCCCGCACAGGAAATGGAGAGGGGCGTTCTCGCCGGGGAAGTCGGTGGTTGCCTCGGCGCTCGCGAACGCATCGGGCTGGTGGGAGATCTCGCGCGCATCGCCGATGGTGTCGTGGTGGGTGGGGGTGACACGCCCCATGCCTCGGCGTGTCACCGTGCGGTGGGCATCGCCGGGCTCGGTGTACGACTCGGGGAGCCCCGCGCTCTGCAGAAACCAGTTGCCGGTCCTCGTTGACGCGCGGGAGTGCAGGTGCGGGTCGACACGTGTCACGGGGAACGTTTGACCCGGGAATGGTGGTTCTGCGCACGGTGATCCTGCGTGCTGCCGTGAACGCGCTGCCCCCGGAATGCCGATTTCCGGGTATGGGCTGTCGCAGGTGCCCGATTCGGTCGGTGTCGTGTCCGGGCCGTTCCCGGGACGGCGGTCGTCGCGGTCACCTAGACTCGCCAGCGGCCTGGCACGCCCCGGCCTCGGGGAGTCCTTGCCACCCCGCAGTCACGATGGAGGAAAGGCGTCGAATGACGACAGAGGCGAGAGAGGCCCAGCCGGCGGCCGGCGGTTCGGCGAGCGGCACGCTGACCGTCACCGACAACCGGACCGGCAAGACCTATGAGTTCCCGATCTCGGAGGGCACGATCCGCGCAACGGATCTCCGCCAGATCAAGGCCGCGGATGATGACATCGGCCTCATGACCTACGACCCGGCGTACATGAACACCGCGTCGTGCCGCAGCGCCATCACCTATCTGGATGGCGAGAACGGGATCCTCCGCTATCGCGGATACCCGATCGAGCAGCTGGCGGCGAAGAGCACGTTCCTCGAGGTCTCCTGGCTCCTGATTCACGGGGAGCTTCCGACCGCCACGGAGCTTTCGTCGTTCACCAGGCTGGTGTGCGATGCCATGACCGTCGACCAGTCGGTGGCCGACTCCATCGCTGCATATCGCCAGGATGCACACCCCATGGGTGTGCTCGAGGCCGGCTTCGGCCAGTTGTCGACGCTGTACCCGGAGGCCAAGCATGTTGAGGGTCCTGTTGAGCGCATGGACGCCATCCTCAACATCATCGCCAAGACGCCCACGATCGGTGCCCTGGCGTTTCGCCACAACACCGGCAAGGCGCCTGTGGCCCCCGACGCGTCGCTGGACTACTCCACGAACATCCTCAGGATGTTCTTCCAGGATGGAGAGTCCTACGCGCCCGATCCGCGCCTCGTACGCGCGCTCGACATCCTGCTCATCCTGCACGCTGACCACGAGCAGAACTGCTCGACGAGCGCCGTGCGCAGCGTCGGCTCCTCGCAGGTGGACCCGTACTCAGCCGTGGCCGCTGGTACGGCCGCCCTGTATGGCCCGCTGCACGGCGGTGCCAATGAGGCCGTGCTCAGCATGCTTCGCCGCATCGAGTCGGTGGACAACATCCCCGCCTTCATCGAGGGCGTGAAGGCGGGCCAGGAGCGCCTGATGGGCTTCGGCCACCGGGTCTACAAGAACTACGACCCGCGCGCGACGATCATCAAGACCGCCTGTGACGACGTGTTCGAGGTGACGGGCGTCAACCCGCTGCTGGCGATCGCCATCGAGCTCGAGAGGATCGCGCTTCAGGACGAGTACTTCGTGAAGCGTCGCCTGTACCCCAACGTGGACTTCTACTCGGGCCTCATCTACGAGGCGCTCGGTATTCCGAGTGAGATGTTCACGGTCATGTTCGCCATCGGTCGCGCCCCGGGTTGGGTCGCCCAGTGGCTGGAGATGATTCAGGACAAGGAGCAGAAGATCTCGCGTCCGCGTCAGATCTACGTCGGCTCCGGCGAGCGCGACTACGTGGAGATGCCCGCCCGCTAGACGGGAGACGGCACCACCCGGCCCACGTGGTCGGGTGGTGCCCCCGTCGGGTCCCGTCGCCATGGATGACTCCGGCGAGGATCTGAAGAGGGCCGCCCGCGAGTTGGGCGATGAACTGGCCCGCACCATGCAGCAGGCGGGCCGGATGATGCGCGACGTGCTCACCGATCTCTCGGCGCGCGCGCCACGCTCGTCCGCGGCGTCGGTCGCCGGCACCGTGCCAGCCGACCGGTCACCCATCGACACCATCCGGCGCCTGGGCGAACTCAGGGATGCCGGCTACCTCACCGACGAGGAGTTCCAGATGACCAAGACCGCCCTGCTGGAGCACATCCGATGACGGATGCGCCCGACGACGTGGCCTGGTCGGCGCTGGTGGACGATCTCCGGGATGTGGTCAGCCCGGAATGGATGCGGCATGCGCGCGACTCGGGCGACACGGCCTGGATGCGCGCCATCCTTCTGGTGGACGCCCACGACCGTCTGGCCGGGGCCAGCACCACCGAGCGCGTGGCCGAGACGCTGTACCACCTGGCCGCTGATCGCGAGCCCGTGCAGGCGGCAGGATGGGAGGCGCTTCACGCGCAGCGCCGTGAGGCCCGTCGCGTCCTGGCCGTGCGCATCGAGCGGACCGGAGCATCGATGCTGCCCGCCGAGCAGGCCGCGCTCTTCTCCCGCTCGATCGACTCCATGCAAGTGCGCTAGGAGCTGTCCGCCCCCGCCGCGCGCAGCATGCGCGGCGGCAGCACGGCCAGCAGGGTGCCCCCGCCCGCCCGTGCCTCGCGGATCTCGGCAACGGCGGCCTGGGATCGCCGGAACGGGATGATCCCGCAGCCGGTGAGGTCGGCGAGCGCGAGGGACAGGCCGGGCTGGTGCGAACATGCCAGCACGGTGCCTGCATCCGGGTGCTCCAGCAGCACATCCAGCACGTCGTCGAGGTCCATGCCCGGGGCGAGCCGGCGATCCTCCTGCACGGGACACCCGGCCTGAGATCCCACGATGTCGGCGGTCTCACGGCAGCGCAGAAGCGGGCTGGTCAGGATGATGTCGGGGCGGATTCCCAACACCGCCAGACCCGTCGCGGCGCGTGCCACCCGAATGCGCCCGTCGGGGGTGAGCGCGCGCAACTCGTCGCTCTGCTCCGATCCCGGGCGGGCCTCCTCGGCGATGCCGTGGCGCATCAGCACGAGCACCTGGTGCGGGGACGCGCTCATCAGACGGGCGGCACCTGGGCCACCAACAGCGATGACATGGCGATGATGAGCAGGGTGATCACGAGTTCGACAGCCGCGGCGCGGTGGACCATGCGCAGGGTTCCGGTGTTGGGGCGATTCTCCCGGCGCAGTGTCGACACGACCCGACGATTGCGCAGCGCCAGCAGTCCGGCGCACGTCAGCAGCCCGATCTTCACGAGGATCGACCACCCGTAGGAGGTGCGCCACAGGTCTGAGGGCGCGCTCATCTGTCCGAAGGCGCGGATTATGCCCGTGGCGACGATGACGGCCACCGCGACGAGGGCCACCCCCGAGAAGCGCGCGAGCACCAGCCCGCCCACAAGGCGCCCGCCTGCGCCCGCCACGCGTGGCAGCCGGATGAGCCATGCCGCCAGCAGCGCAAGTCCACCCACCCATGTTGCGGCTGCTGCGGCGTGCAGGGCATCCGTCGGCACCTGCAGCACCGGGAGCGATGATGTGGATGCATGACCCTGAGCCGAAATCGACCCAAGTGCCAGCAGCGCGGGGGCGAGCATGAGCAGGGCAGGGCCAAGTCCGCCATCGGCCTCCTGCGGCGTGGGCGCGGCATCCGACCGGTACTCGGCCAGGAACCGCCATACCCCCAGGGCGAACAGCGCGAACAGCGCAAATGTGCGGATCTGCAGCAGATCTCCGAACCGCGTGTCGGCGAGCACCCGCACGATGCCTGCGGGGTCCCCAAGGGCCCCCCACACGCTCAGGCCGAGGGCGCTGGCGCTCTTGACGATGAGCACGCAGGCCTCGCCGACCAGCGACACGAGGGCCAGGGCACCGAAGGCAATCCACCAGGCGTCGCGGCCCCAGGCGAGGGCTGCGTCGCGCTCCCGCGGCGCAATGCGTGGTGGGGGTCGCCAGACCGCGCGCCACACCAGCAGGCGGAAGGCCAGCAGGGCGACGAGCCCACCCACGCCGACCAGCTCGAGCCACCTCGCCGACACCGCCCACGCCGACGTCTCTGCAGGGCCGGTGGCGCCGCCGGGCCCGCCGAGGTAGGGCGCCCCAATGGGTACGTCGCCAACGGCGAAGACCGTGGCGCCGGGAACGATGTGGCCGTCGGCCGACACCACGCGCCAGCGGATGGTGTAGGTGCCCGATGGCAGCCCTCGTTGCAGCGGCACCTCAACGCGGTCGGCGGCGTCGGGCAGGGTGCGGCCGGGCCCTGTCGTGACGGACTCGCCCTGGGCATCGACCACGCCCAGGTCGGCGCCGGACAACAACTGGACCGGCTCGGAGAACGTGACGGACACACGCGAGGGGCTGGAATCCAGTCGCGCATCGTCAGCGGGTGAAATGGCGTCCACCGTGGCGTGCGCGTCGGCATGGGGCGTCGCGACGATACCCCCGGCGAGCCCACAGGCGATCGCCGCGACGAGAAGGGTGAGTACGCGGCGGGGTGGTCGCATGGGAGCGCCAGCCTATCCCCGCGTCGGCCTCTGCGCACGCGCTCAGGTAGCGTGGCCGCCCGACGGTTCGTCGACAAGAGCAAGGAGGTCCGGGTGAGCGGAATGGTCGCGGGCAGTCGTGCCCTTGTGGTGGGTGTGGCCAACAAGCGCAGCATCGCCTGGGCGATCGCGCGCAGGCTGGATGCCCAGGGTGCCCGCGTGGCGCTGACCTATCAGGGCGAGCGTACGGAGGGCGATGTTCGGAAGCTGGCGGCCGAACTCACCAATGGCCCCGTGCCCTGTCTCGCCATGGACGTGCAGGACGCGGCCCAGATGGACACCGCCGTCGCCGACGCCGCCACGGCGCTCGGGGGGATCGACATCCTGGTTCACGCGGTGGCGTTCGCGCGCGCCGACGACCTGGGCGGGCGCTTCATCGATACCGATCCCGACGGCTTCCGGCTCGCACTCGAGATCTCGTCGTGGTCGCTCGCGGCCCTCGCATCGCGCGTGGAGCCGCACATGCGCGAGGCGGGTGGCGGCGCGATCATCACGCTCAGCTACATCGCCGCCGAGCGTGCGGTACCCGGCTACAACGTCATGGGGGTGGCGAAGTCCACGCTCGAGTCGATCGTGCGATACCTCGCCTGGGACCTGGGGGATGCCGGGGTGCGGGTGAACGCTCTCTCGGCAGGCCCTGTGCGCACCCTTGCGGCCCGCGGCATTCCCGGGTTCGGCGACATGACCGACATCGCCGCCGCGCGGTCTCCCCTGCGCCGTGAGATCGACGCCGACGAGGTGGCCGACGCCGCCCTCTTCCTGTGCTCACCGCTGTCACGCGCCGTGACGGGCGAGACCCTCCACGTGGACGCCGGTTATCACGCCATGGGGATGTGACGCGGGCCGGGTGAGGTCAGATCTGGAAGTCCGGTGCACTCCCGGCCAGGAGCGCCGCAAGGGTGACGGCCTCCATCGGCGCGGCGGCACCCACCCCAGCCGCCGTCCATACGTCGCGAATCGCCGCCAGCGCCGGGGGATATTGCACGTCATCAGGATCGCGCCCGGCCACCTGCACGATGGCTCCGTCGATGATCCTCACCACGTCGGCCACGGTCACCCGCTCCGCATCGCGTGCCAGTCGGTACCCGCCCTCGGCGCCACGCTTGGAATCCACCAGCCCCCCCCGCCTCACCTCGGCAAGGATTCCCTCGAGAAAGCGCGGCGGGATGGCGCCCTCCCGGGCGATGCGCTCCACGGTGACCGGGGCACCGCCGGGTTCGGACAGCCGTGCGAGAACCAGGAGCGCACGCACGGCGTAATCCGCCTTGGCCGAGATTCTCACGTGTGTGGCGCGGGTATGGACACGGCCGCGCGAGGCTACCAGCGCACGGCTGATGCAATGGAGGCAGGGTGAGTCGCGTGGTCAGGATCGGCGTGGTGGCCGATACACATGTGGGGGAGACCCTGCCCACGCTGCCGTCGGCGGTGCTCGAGGCACTTGCGGCGTCGGACCTCATTCTCCACGCCGGCGACATCACATGTATGTCGGTGCTCAAGGATCTTGGGAGGATCGCGCCGGTGGTTGCGGTGCAGGGTGATCACGATCGTGCCGCGGGTATCGACCTGCCGCGCGAGCGGGTGGTTGTGGTGCGCGGGTGGCGCATCGGACTGGTGCACGGCAGGCGCTCCCGTGCCGTGGAGATTCCCGCGGCCGGCGTGAGCCTGGCACGCCATCGCGCGGTGCTGCTGGGGTTCCATCGCGCCCTTCGCAGACGCATCGGGCCCGTCGATCTCATCGTGCACGGGCACCTTCACCTGCCGGTGGATACCGAGGTTGCAGGAACGCGCTTCTTCTCACCCGGGGCGGTGTACATCCCCGAGGAACGCGAGAACTCCGAGAAGACCGGCCTGAGGGGCCGGGCGTACCTGCGCTTCCGTACGTCTCTCACGCCGGAGGATCGGCGCTCGGCGGTGGGTATCGTGGAGATCGGCCCCGGCGGCATGACATGCCGCCGGGTCGTCCTTGAACCAGAGGAAAGTCCCTGAGGCCCGGTCCCGAACCAGAGATCGTCGCGCGGGAGGACGACGTTCCGAGACCCGGTCTGCCGCATCTCCCCGAGGGCGATGAGCCGACGAAGGACACGCTCACGCGATTGCCCGGTGTCCGCTCGCCGGAGTCCTGACGGTGAGCCTGCTGTTCGCCCTGCCGTCGGGGTTCCCGTTCCGGACGGACCTCTTGCTGGCGCTCCCATCGATGGTCGCCCTCGCGGCCCTCTCCCTCGCCGTCGTCGCGGTGGTCGAGGAGCACAGTCGTGCGTAAGAACCCGTTTCAGAATGGCGGCCACGACCGTCTGCGCGCTGCGAATCATCGCGATGCGGTGTCCTTCGTCGGGGCGATGCCCTTCAGGGATCACACCCTCCCCGCGTCCCTGCCGTGCGGGATTCTCGCGGCAGGCCGACCGCGGTCCATTCCGAAACGGGTTCTCAGTCCGTGACGATGAGATCTCGCGCATCGGGGACGTTCCGGCCGCGTGGGCGTACGACCGGGGCCGCGTTGCCAGGGGGTCCGGGCCCCCCGGTAGGGTTCCACATGCCGGATCGGATGATCTCACCGGTGTAGACGCTCTACACTGGTGGTTCCACCCGGGCGGTGGCCGACCCCGACGCGGGAGCGTTCCCACAATGACCGCAGACCTCG
>Ga0209514_10003025_pt1 | contig 24823 bp, 29 predicted proteins | sample Subgrocontami58m_FD_187452 | JGI IMG/M metagenome (GOLD analysis project Ga0209514, IMG submission 187452) | Subsurface groundwater microbial communities from S. Glens Falls, New York, USA - GMW37 contaminated, 5.8 m (SPAdes) (version 3) | ecosystem: Environmental > Aquatic > Deep subsurface >...
CTGTTAAGGTGGTTGATACCGTTGCTGATCCCGTAGTCGTTAACGTCGATACCGTTGTTGAACCGGCATTTATTGTACCTGTTGTATTAATGTTACTGGTACTTCCTAAAGCTGTTGCGGTTATCCCTGTTAGTGAAGAACCATCTCCTGAAAACTTTGCCGCCGTAATTGTGCCGTTTGCAAATATATCATTAAGGAAACGCACAGTTGTTGTACCGTGAAGGCTTGTATTTGCGCTGATTGTGCCAGTAGATAAAAAGCCTGCAGTTATCGTTCCTAAACTACCTGTTGTTGAACTGCCAACATATAATGCTGAAGCTAAACTCGGGGTATTTGTCCCAATAAGAACTGGGCCCGTTATCGTTGCTGACCCTGTCGCAGTGATTGTTTTTGCAGTTATTGATCCCGAACTCCCTACCACAACGCCGAGGTCTGAGCTATCCGTAATCTGTAACATATAACTCGAACTCGGTGTTGATGTGCCTATTCCAACACGAGTAGTAACTGTCACAGACCCGGAATCAGCCCTAAAGGTATTACTTGCTGCTGTTAAGGTACCTGATACCGTTGCCGATCCTGTTACTGATAACGTTTTTGCCGTAATCGAACCCGAACTCCCTACCACAACTCCAAGATCTGAGCTATCAGTAACCTGTAACATGTAGCTCGAACTCGGCGTTGATGTGCCTATTCCAACACGAGTAGTAACTGTCACAGACCCGGAATCAGCCCTAAAAGTATTACTTGCTGCTGTTAAGGTGGTTGATACCGTTGCTGATCCCGTAGTCGTTAACGTCGATACCGTTGTTGAACCGGCATTTATTGTACCTGTTGTATTAATGTTACTGGTACTTCCTAAAGCTGTTGCGGTTATCCCACTCAGGGAAGAACCATCTCCTGAAAACTTTGATGCAGTAATTGTGCCGTTTGCAAATATATCATTAAGGAATCGTACGGTAGTCGTGCCACCAGAAGTAGAAACGGTACCCACCGATAAGAACTGAGCCGTTACCGTGCCAATTGATACCGTTATTCTCTGTGCCGTTAGCGTACCAGTTGCATCCACTGCAAAGTTACCGCTTCCCGCTGTAAATGCGCCAGTTGACGTTATGCGGCTTGCCGTCATCGATCCATTTTCGTCTACTTTAAAGGCACCGTTTGCCGCCGTTAAGGTGCCTGTTGTTACCGTCATACTGCTTGCCGTGACCCTGGCTGCCGTCATAGAACCTGTCTCGTCCACCTTAAAGGCACCACTTGCCACCGTTAAGGTACCCGTTGATACCGTTATACTGGCCGCTGTCATCGAACCCGTTGAACCTACTACAAAATTATTACTTGCAGCCGTTAAGGTGCCTGTTACCGTCGCCGAGCCTGTTGTCGTCAATACCGATACTGTTGTTGATCCAGCATTTATTGTACCTGTTGTATTAATGTTACTGGTACTTCCTAAAGATGTAGCGGTTATCCCACTCAGGGAAGAACCATCTCCTGAAAACTTTGATGCTGTAATTGTGCCATTTGCAAATATATCAGCAAGAAAACGCACCGTTGTTGTACCATGAAGACTTGCATTTGCACTGATTGTACCCATTGATAGAAATCCTGCGGTAATCGTCCCTAAACTTCCTGATGTGGCCGAGCCTACATACAGTGAGGAATTCAAAGTTGAAGTATTTGTACCGATGAGGACAGCGCCGTCATTTCTTACATCTAACGCATATGTTCCTGAACTGTTTCTAGCGCTGAGCGATGAAGCTGAGCTAGCTGTTGATGAACCCACGATGGTAAGCATGGCCGACTGTGTTGTTGTCCCGATGCTGACGGTGGATGAACCCACATACAACATTTTTGTCCCTGAACTTACATCCGTCCCTCTTACCACGTTAAATGCGCTTGAAGCGCCAAGGATTATTTCAACATCTGCTGCCTTGATCAATTTATGACCTAAACCAACAGCTATTACAGCAATCAATAGCACGATGATTAGATTCCTTCTCATCCCCATTGTTATTCTCCTTTTTGATAGTTACGTATTGTTAATGACCAATGAAACATCGCAAGTTTTATTCCTGCTTCAGTAATTATAAATATCAAGGAACAGACGCTGAGGGATATTTCGGTGAATAAATTCATAAACAAATAAACACCGTAACTTTGCAATTATTATTCAAGGATACGGAATATCTTCATTTTTAATCATAATTTATTTGAAAGTATTCCAATATGGCGTTATTTCCTTATTGTTTTATGGTATATATTCCATACTACATGAACTCCGTGCCCGTTTTTGGCTTGGTCTTGAAAAATCACAAAGCCCACGGTCTTGATTGCTCAATTCGGAATTTACTTGTTTATCATAAGCTCTCTTTCGAATTGTTTGGTGCAGAAACCTACAATTTGATTTTGGAAACAAAAAAGCCCTACTGCCAAAACTCACTATTTTGACAATAAGGCTTTTCTTTTATAATGCAATTGACAAATGATCTTCTTGTATCCATGTTCGGCAACCCGACTATCTTCTGATATTGATTTAACTACTGAAGACTCTCTGGCTTTGCGCCCCCTAATCACTTAGGGTTTGCCTTTATCGTTATGCTGCCATTATCATTTTGGATGGAACATAACAAATATCGAATTCTTTGTCAAGAGAAATTTACTAATTAACTCACGAGATTTATGCTTAACATCAAAGCAAATCAATGATATAATTTTGTGGCTTCAAACTTCATTCCAGAAAAATTCATCATTTTTGTGGAGATAAAGATGAAAAGTAAGGTCTATTTTATTAAGGTAGAAAATGGCGAAGGCGTTGCTTCACTGGCGCAAAAGACGGGTCAGTTATTTGATTTTGCCGGTTTTAAGGATGCGATAAGTAAAAAAGACATGGTGGCAGTGAAAACGAGCTTTGGTGAAAAGGGGAATACCGGTTACCTCAAGCCGCCCATCATAAAGGCCGTTGTAGATAAAGTAAAGGAGTGTAACGGAAAACCTTTTTTAATAGAGACAAACACGTTGTATGAAGGTCGCCGTACCAATGCCGTTGATCACATCTCTCACGCCCACGATCACGGTTTTGGCTATGAAAATATCGGCGCTCCCATTATCATTGGAGACGGGCTTTTTGGCGAGCATGATGTGCAGGTGGAAATTAATCAGAAATTATGCAAAAACGCCTTTGTGTCCGGCGTTGCCAGGGCAGCGAACGCCATCATCTCGATTGCCCATGTAACAGGGCATCTGGCAACAGGAATGGGCGCTACCCTGAAGAATGTTGGGATGGGACTCTCCGCGCGCGGCGGGAAACTGGCGCAGCATTCTGGCGTTATTCCTCAAATCCAAAAGAAACGGTGTAATACCTGCGGTGTGTGCGGCAGGTGGTGTCCGGTGGGAGCTATTAAGATGGGGGAGCAATTTGCCGTCATTGATCCAAAGATATGTATTGGCTGCGGGGAATGTCTGGCCGTCTGCAGGTTTGATGCCGTAAAAATCGCCTGGGACGAGAGCACGGTCAACCTTCAAAAAAAAGTGGCAGAGTACTGTTTGGCTATTACAAAGGGAAAGACAGGGAAGGTCGTCTACTTCAATTTCATGACACATATTACAAGGCATTGTGATTGTATGGACAAGCCCTTTGAACCTGATATTCCGGATATCGGTATCATTGCCTCAAGAGATCCGGTTGCTATAGAAAAGGCAACGACGGATATTATTAAAGAACGTATCGGAAAAGATTTCTTTAAAGAAGCCTGGCCCAGCATTGATTATACTATTCAAATTTCTTATGCCCAGGAGATTGGGCTGGGGAGTATGGATTACGAACTGATGCATTACGGATAGGGCAGCAGCAAATTGAGTTTCTCGTGTTTGTTGAGTTTCTTGTGTTAATTAGGTAAACCCAAGAAACCCAAGAAACTCAAAAACCAACGAACCCTGAGTCTGTGAAATCTGCGTAATCTGTGGTTAAATTTAAAAGGGGGAAACAAGATGGTAAGGGAAACGCCCATCGTTATTGATTTTGATGGCACTATTTGTGAACATAAGTTTCCGGATATTGGAGAACCAACGCCCGATGTAAGGGAGGCGCTGGAAACTTTAAAGAAGGCCGGATACCGAATTATCATCCATACCTGCAGGACGGCATCGTATTGGAAAGGCATCATTCCGGGTAATCAGCCGAAGCTCATTGAGGGATTTATGAAATATCATAAATTGCCCTATGATACTATATGGATGCCGGATAAACCTATTGGCGTTGCCTATATTGACGATAAGGCGATACGATTTGACAACAATTGGAAAGCTATCATAGAAAATATCCAAAATTATTCAAAGAAGACGGACGGCTAATCACTCCTAAATTATTCACTCCCATCAAAAACCACGTATTGAAAATCTAAATAAATGGATTTTTGTCTAAAATTCTTGATAAAGATACCAGCCTGTTTTGTTACCTCTGATTATGCGTGTTTTGTAACTATTGGTTTTGAAAATAACTAGGACATTTTTATGTATTGTTTTTAAAGAGTATTCTTTTGGTACGATAATTGACTTAATATCACATAGGAATGAGGAGAACGTAGGGATAAACAAAAGCAAATATTTTGGTTCGAAATCAAAAAGGGAGAATTGGGGAATGAGTAAAGACAGTGACAATCTAAAATTGGCAATACAGAAGAAAGAGCTTGGCGTCGAACGATACAGTGACCAGATTAAAGTGTTAAGCGACCCCCAGACCAACGCCTTACTTGAGGGTATTTTACATAATGAGATACGCCACAAGGCAGAATTAGAAGACCATTTAGCCAGATTATCCTAACCCGAACGAGTCGGAAGAGACGAAATCAGAAGCACAAAATCCGAAACAAATTCAAAGCGCATAACAAGGGAGAAACAGATATGAGAGAGGGATTTAAGTCGGTATTAGAATTTTTAGAGGCTGATTTAGAAATTGAACAAGAACAGGAACATTTGTACAACCAATTGGCAACAGTTTCAAAAGATGCGAAGGTAAAAGGGACTTTCCAACATCTGGCAAGGGCGGCCAAGGGGCATAAGGGTGTGCTGGGAAGGATTATCAGGGATATTGAAACTGATAATCACGATGTAAGTTTCTATTGCCTCATGTGCGGCTGGGAGATCGATTTTGGGAAGATGCCTTCTGTGGGAAATGAGGAACGTTGCTCGTTGTGTTGCCAGAAGTTCGCTCTTGTGGATGTTGATAATGATTATGCAATAAAATTCCTCCCTCAATAAGAGATGAAAATAGTGCAATCCCAGATATATGAATTAACTTTCTGGTTATGCGAATTTTGTGAGGCGTATCAAATTGTTCACACACCCCCTTGACCCCTCTCTAGAGGGGAATCAAAAAGTCCCCTCTTAGGATGGGATAAAGGGGTGGGTAAGGAATTCGCCTATATAAATGTTCAGGAATTTCAAAGTTACAGTTGTAGTGCGAACTTTAGTTCGCATAGGATGTAAGCGAACTGAAGTTCGCGCTACATTGAAAAAGCTGCCGAAGGCAGCCTAATAAGAAAAGAAGGGGCGCAAAATATAAATGAGCGAGTCTTTGGAAGATATAAAATCAATGGCAATCCAGATGGAAATGGATGGGATAAAGTTTTACAGCGATCTGGCAGCCAAGACGCTCCACCCCATGGGTAAGGCCATGTTTAAGTCTTTTGTCGAAGATGAAAAATTACACGCCAAAAGACTTCGGGCTTTATTATCCACTCAGGATGAAACAGTTCAGGCAAAAGGTAAGAGCGCCGCAAATCCCCGGGAAAGATTGGTTACTATTTTTCAGAATATGGATGACGAATTGAAAAGGAAGATCAACGTCAATCCCAATGATATAGAGGCTGTAAAGCTCGCTATGGGGATTGAGGAGAAGGGAATCAAGTTTTATGAGCAGGCTGCTAAAGAATCTCAGGATAAAAAAGAGAGCGAGACGTATCGTTTTCTTTCCGGTGAGGAAAAGACGCATTTCAGCATATTAAAGAACACCCTCGAATATTTAGAAAACACAGAACTGTGGGAGGCAGAGAGTGAGGGGCGTATCTATGACATGTGGATGAATATGGTGAATAAAAAACTATGAAGGAAATACGAATTCATGCAAGGGCAGGCCAGGGGGCAATTACAACAGCGTTGTTGCTGGGAACCGCCGCATTTATAGCAGGCAAGTATGCACTGGCTTTTCCGCATTTTGGCGCTGAACGTATGGGGGCGCCAATGAATGCCTTTGTACGCCTCAGTGAACAGGTGATACGCTTGCGCAGTCAAGTGTATGAACCTGATTATTTAATAGTGTTAGACCCGTCTTTGATGCGTGGGTTTGATGTCTTTGAAGGGTTCCGGCCTGGTGGTGTAGCAATTATTAATCACCATGAAAAGGTGCAATGTCCAAAACCAATTCAAAACATCAAGGTTTTCACTGTTCCTGGAAATGATATTGCAACTGAAGTTTTGGGACGCCCCATTGGAAATACAACGATTTTAGGCGCATTTGCAGCAGCAACAAACGAGTTTGGATTAGAGTCACTTCAACAGGCAATTTTAGAGCGTTTCTCAGGTGAGGTTGCCAAAAAGAATGCAGAAGCAGCCCGCCGTGGATACGAGTACATAAAGAAAGGATTTTAGGGTGATTATCCCTGTTACTTCAAAACCGCGCACAAGCAAGGCAAACAAAACGGGTACCTGGCGATCTGGCAAGAAACCCCATTTTATTCAAAAGGAGTGTATTGCCTGCCGTTTATGTGTGATGGTATGTCCGGAAGGTTGTATTTCAGGCGACAAGAAGCGTACGTACATTTCCGATTATAAATATTGCAAGGGATGCGGTAATTGCGTGGCTGTCTGTCCTGTTGCAGATATTGAAATGATAAAGGAGGAATGGTGGCGTGAGACGATATCTTGAAGGTTCCCATGCAGTTGCAGAGATAGTGCGATTGTGCAAGACACAGGTTATCTCTGCTTACCCCATAACGCCCCAGACCCATATCGTAGAAGCGCTGGCGCAAATGGTGGCCGATGGCGAACTCAATGCAGAATTTATTAATGTCGAAAGTGAGCACTCAGCGGCATCTGTAGTCCAGGGGGCAAGCGCCACCGGCGTAAGGACCTATACGGCTACCACGTCGCAAGGGCTGCTTTACATGATCGAGGTGCTCTATAGTATTGCAGGTTTGAGATTGCCAGTAGTTTTGACCTGTGCCAACCGGGCGGTTTCCAGCCCCATTAATATATGGAATGACCATCAGGATTCCGTGACGGTGCGGGATGCAGGCTGGTTGCAATTTTATGCGGAAAATAATCAAGAGGCGTGCGACTTACATTTAATGGCTTACCGGCTTGCCGAAGACCATAATATTATGCTGCCTGTCATGGTGTGTATGGACGGATATATCCTGACTCATGCGTACGAAGTAGTAGATTTACCAGAACAATCGCAGGTAGACAAATTTCTTCCTGATTTCAAACCTGTGCATTGTCTCAATCCGGATGAGCCCATTTCTATGGGGGTTCTTATGGGGCCTGAATCGTACACAGAGACACGTTATGCTATCCATCAAACCATGATGGATGCGTTGAATATTATTCCTGGGATTGCCGATGATTTTGAACGGGTATTTGGCAGAAAGGTTAATTGCCTGATAGAAAAGTATCGATTGGAAGATGCCACACAGGTCTTTGTCGCCATGGGTTCGATGGTTGGAACGATCAAAGAAATGGTTGATGGATTGCGAGAAGACGGTCAAAAGGTGGGTTTGTTAAAGGTAATTGCACATCGTCCCTTTCCCAAAAAAATTGTGTATGAGGCGTTAAAAAATGCGAGGGAAATTGCCGTACTGGAAAAGGCAATTTCTTTGGGACAAGAAGGCCCTTTGCTTTCGGATGTCAAATCCGCTTTTTGTGGGTATGGTAATCAGCCCAAGATCAGCGGCTTTGTTCTGGGGTTGGGTGGAAGGGATATTACGAAGAAATCAATCCTCGAGGTACACAGCGCGCTTGCTGGTTCACAGGTAGATGTGAAATTTATAGATTTAAAAATCTAAAAGGAACGAACGAATGGTTACGGAATTATTTTCATCTGGTCATACAGCATGTGCAGGATGCGGACAGGCATTGGGTGCCCGTCTTGTTGTAGAAACGACAGGACCAAACGTCATCATTGCCAATGCTACCGGATGCCTGGAGGTATTTACCTCCCGATACCCTGAATCTGCCTGGGGGGTGCCGTGGATCCATTCATTGTTTCAGAATGTGGCCGCCGTTGCATCCGGAATAGAGGCGGCCCTGAGAATTAAAGGTAAATTGGATCAAGTCAGGGTTATATCACAAGGGGGCGATGGTGCGACTGCCGATATCGGGATGGCCTCATTATCGGGCATGTTCGATCGCGGACATGATATCCTGTATGTCTGTTATGATAATGAAGCCTATATGAATACAGGTGTGCAGCGGAGTGGATTAACCCCATTTGATTCACGCACGACTACGAGTCCCTCGGGGAAAAAATCCTTCGGCAATCCCAGACCGAAGAAAAATATCCCTGAAATTGCCAATGCCCATAATGTTCCATATGTTGCTACTGCATCTGTTGCCTTTCCGAAAGATTTGCAAAAAAAGGTAAAAAAGGCGCTTTCTATAAGAGGGCCGAAGTACCTCCAGATATTTGTTCCTTGTCCTCTGGGCTGGAGGCACGATCCAGGACTTACTTATGAGATTGCGAAGCTTGTTGTGGAGACAGGTTTATATCCCATACTGGAATATCAGGATGGAAAGCTCATATCGGTGAAAACAATTGAAGCAGCAAAACCCGTAGACGAATACTTAAAACTTCAAGGCCGTTATGCGCATCTTTTCACGGAGAGAGGCAAAGGCGAAATAGCCAAAATACAGGCTATCGCAGACAGCAATATTAAAAAATACGGCCTTTTGAAAGAAGGAAAAGGGGTACGGGAAAAGATGGTTGAAGAAAAACCTGCAGAAGAAAAAATATTTACAACTGCGGAATTGTCAAAGTGCGACGGTAAAGACGGTCGTCCTGCTTATTTTGCATACAAAGGGAAAGTCTATGACGTTACCGGCAGTGATCCGTGGGCGGATGGAGAACATTATAATATGCATTTTGCCGGTGCTGATTTAACCGAAGCATTAGTGGAAGCCCCTCATGGAGATGAAGTATTTGAAAGATTTAAAGTCGTTGGGGTTTTAAAAGTATAATTATGAATAATAAAAGAGTAGACTCATTCCGAATAGAAAAAGATTATATGGGTGAGATGGGAGTCCCAAAAGACGCTTACTATGGGGTGCAGACTGCCAGGGCTATTGAGAACTTCCCCATCAGTGGCCAAAGTTCTCAGCCGGTGTTTACTACGTCAATCGTGCAGATAAAAAAGGCGGCTGCGATGGTGAATGTAGAGCTTGGTTGTCTCGATAGCAAGATAGGCAACATGATTATTCTGGCATGTGATCGCATATTGAATGGTGAGTTTCAGGATCAATTCGTAGTGGATGTGTATCAGGCAGGCGCTGGAACATCCCACCATATGAATGTAAATGAGGTTATTGCCAATATTGCAATTGAAATGCTTGGAGGAACAAAAGGAGACTATTCGGTGGTGCATCCAAACGATCACGTTAATTATGGGCAGTCTACAAATGACGTCTATCCTACTGCCATGCGTATTGCGGCATTGCAATCGTCTAAAAAACTCATTAAGAATTTATATGCATTGACTGAGACTTTCAACCAGAAGGCAAAATCATTTGATCCAATCGTAAAATCCGGCCGTACTCATCTTCAGGATGCTGTGCCCATCCGTGTCGGCCAGGAGTTTTCCGGGTATACAGCATCACTGCTTAAGGCGACTAAGGGAATTGAAAAGGCAAGCGAAAGTTTAAAGGATTTGGGAATCGGTGGTAGCGCCGTAGGTACTGGAATCAATACGCATACGGAATATGCTGGTAAACTAGTTGAGAAACTCAGGGAGATGACAAATCTTGATCTCAAGGAATCAAAAAATCGATTCGAGTCCATGCAAAGCAATGCACCGTTTGTGGAATTCTCAGGCGCCCTCCGCACTCTGTCTGTAGAACTCATCCGTATTGCCAATGATCTGAGATTGATGAATTCCGGGCCAAATACAGGACTGGGGGAGATAGACTTGCCGGCAGTGCAGCCGGGGTCTTCTATCATGCCAGGGAAGGTGAATCCTGTTATTCCGGAGATGATGAATATGGTGTGCTTCTCGGTTATGGGCAATGATGTATCAATATCGATGGCCGCACAGGCGGGGCAGTTTGAGCTTAATGTTATGATGCCAGTCATCCAATACAAACTGCTCGATTCTGTTCTTATCCTTGCCAATGCCGTCAAAATATTCAATGAGAAATGTATCAGCGGTATAACCATAAATGAGGCAAGGTGTCAGGACTATGCTATACGGAGTCTGGGGATTATTACCGTCTTGAATCCCATTATAGGCTATTCAAAGGCGGCTGAGGTTGTGAAAGAATCGATAAGAACGGGGAAATCCGTAAAGGAGATTATCCAACAATGGGGGATCCTCTCTGTGGATCAAATAGACGAGGTATTGTCGCCCATTTCTATGACTGAACCCCGTGCGAAGGAAGTCTCTGTGTAGGTGTCAAATTTGTATTTTACTTTAAAGTTAAAAGAAGAATTTAATGCCTACTTGAGACGGATAGATGCGGGTGTACAGGAGATTCAAAAAGCAGCAGATACAGGTGATACAGAGGCAACATTCCAGGCATATAGCGGATTATTAACAAAGGTATGTTTCGAATGTCATCGAAGACTCCGGGACACAAAATAGCTGTTGAGAACCGATGATTATGAGCGTGATTTTGAATTGTGGAGATTAAGTTAAAAAGAAAGTGCAGATTATGTTCCTGTCTGCACTTTCTTGGGTTTATTGCTCAGGAATTTCAAACCAGCCATTGAGGACGCAGTAGAGACAGGTTTTAAACCTGCCTCTTGGTGTCTTAGTGGCGTAAGAAAGGGGCATGCCGATGAAAAAAATTGGTCAAATGCGATATGTGTTAATTTGTGGATTTGTAGTAACTGCGGTAGCTATGTCTTACCCATTGAAGGGAAATATTTCTTTGGGGAAAGATATTGAGTCCCATCATGGTTCAGAACTTACGCCTACCCGTTCACTCATGCAGGTAATCAGTTCTCATACGTCCAGGATACTTGACGCCATAATGATTGGCGATCATGACGCTGTGGTGAAGGAGTCCAATGCGGTGACAGAAAACTGCGAGGCCATATTAAAAAATTTCTTTCCAGAGGGTGGAAAAATTGGTGAGTGGTTCAAGGAAACGGGAAAGGATCCGAACAAATCAGAGGACATAAAGGCTGTGAAGAAGGATTTTGAAAAATACTTGAAAGCAGTTGTTGATGCCTCAAAAAATATTGCCGAAACTTCTAAAAAACAGAACATTGTAGAGACTTACAAAAGCTTTGATGCAATGTTAAAAAATGCCTGTTTTTCCTGCCACGAGGCTACCAGGCCAAAATGGCCAGAATGGCCAGATTGGATGAAGATAAGCGGAGGTTAGTAAAATATTTGTACCTGAAATGAAGTATGTTATAATTTATTGTTCAGGAATTTCAAACTTTTAGTTCCTCCACCTTGATGGGGGAGGTCAGGTGGGGGTGAAGGAAATGACTGATCACCCTCCCCTAACCCCTCCCATCGTTCGACTGAGCTCACGACGAAGTCAAGGGAGGGAAAATTAGTTCCCGAAGGCTTAATTTAGAACTTGTGCTTATTTTATTCGAAGAAAGGAGATAGTGTTATGAGAAGATTGAGGTTATTAAGTGTTAGTTTAATGGGTTTGAGTTTGGCAGGATTAATAAGTGTTGTTACTCCTGCTAAGGTTATTTTGGCAGAGGAAAAGATAGTTACCCACGAACATGTTGATGAACCTACCCAGGTATTGATGAATGAGATTGCAAAGCGTGTAAACAATATACTTGACGGAATATTGGTGGGGAGCTTTAAGTATGTTGCACAGGAGGCCGGTGCTATTGTGGATCAGAGTTATAAGATAAACGCAACATTTTTCCCTGCCGATCCAAAGGAAAACAAGTGGCTTAAGCGGGCTAAAATAGATCCAAATGATTCAGAGAAGATTACAAGACTGAAGGAGGAGTTTGATGGCTATCTAAAAGGGATAGCAACGTCGGCGCTGGAGGTTCAAAAAGCGGCTACATCAAATAATCAGGAAGCAACCTTTAAATCCTTCATAAAAATGGTTGAAAAGACCTGTTTTGAGTGCCACAAAAATGTCCGTGATAAACAAACACCCATCGAAAATCGTTAAATTTCAATTTTGATAAGAAGTTAAAAAGAAAGTGCAGATTATGAAAAACATCTGCACTTTCTTTTATTTTAAAGATTGATTACGGAATATAAGGTAGTGTAAAATACCTTACATATTTATGGGAAGGCCTAAAAAACAAATCATAGGTTTGGAAATTGATTTTACATGCCCAATGTGTGATTACGAGATAGAATTAATAGTCTATTGATTTAAATCTTTAGGTGAACAGATGGCAAAATGGCAGTGTCAGGTGTGCGAATATATATACGATCCGGAAGACGGTGATCCGGATCATGGTGTTAACCCTGGAACGCCTTTTGAGAATTTACCTGACAATTGGGTGTGTCCATCCTGCGGTTCAAGTAAAGACATGTATAAGAAATTAGTTTGAAGGCTTTGGTAATAAAACGAAAAATTCATTTAGTTACTGTGTGGCACGATTGATTTATTAATGGAAAAATAAGGAGAAAACATGGCAAAATGGGAGTGCCGGGTCTGTGGTTACATATACGATCCAGCAAAGGGCGATCCTGATAACGGTGTTAATGCCGGGACGGCTTTTGAAAATTTACCCGAAGATTGGGTGTGTCCTTCCTGCGGTGCAAATAAAGACTTATTCGATAAGCTCGATTAACGGTGTCCTTGTTTCATATACTTTTTCTCAATAACTTTTTATGTCAAAATTATTACAAAAACAGTGCTTGAAGCTTTATGTACTTGTTGCAAGCACGTTAATATCTTTTTATTTTGGAAACAGTGCTTTAACGAATACAGAGCAGGCAGCGAAAAACAAACCAGACGTTACGTATTCGAATCCTTATTTTAAAGGTACCAAAGAAGAAAGAGAAGCCCAGGTTAAAAGGATATCAGCGCTTTTTGGAGTAGAATGTAATTTTTGCCATAATGAAGATTTGACGGTATTTACAGAAGAAGGGGAAAAATCGAAGATGATGATGAATGCCTCTGTTGCCCTGGGGGTTGAGTGTGACCACTGTCATATCGACAGGAAGCATTATAAAGAAAATGAACAAGAGGCAAAAAGAATGTTTGAGCTATCTGAAATTATGGGTACGGAGTGTAGCTTCTGTCATGCCGGAAAGGATAAGCTTACAGTAAAAGGAGAAAAGTCTAAAACTGCCTTCGTAACCCGTGCCTGGGCTACCGAAGGGACGAAACAATGTCTCGAATGCCACATTGAGAAAAAACAGTTTGCCTTGAATTTCTATGGATGGCAGGTACTGAACGCCATGAAGGGGTTGAAGGGGATGTGAACAAAGATTACGATGTAATCATTATCGGTGGAGGCCCTGCTGCCCTTGCTGCGGCCATTTATACCTGTCGTGCCTTATTGAAGACCGTAATCCTTGAAAAAAAATATTTGGGCGGTCAGTTAGTCGGTACAGAACTGATTGAGAACTATCCTGGATTCCCGGAAGTCATTGGTGGTTTCGAATTGACGCAACGGATGGAGGCACAGGCCAAACGGTTTGGTGCAGAGATACGGTACGAAGAAGTCTTGAAATTGGATGTGGAAAATGGCTTAAAGGTCGTAACAACCGATACGGATAAATACGCAAGCCATATCGTTATTCTGGCATCTGGCGCAGACCCTAAAAAATTAGGTGTACCTGGCGAAGATGAATTTTACGGTAAGGGAGTTAGTTATTGTGCGACCTGCGATGGCGCTTTCTATAGGGGTAAGAATGTCGTTGTAGTCGGCGGAGGGGATTCTGCTATAACTGAGGGTATTTTTCTGACCAAATATGCCCAAACCGTACAAGTAATACACAGAAGGGATGAATTTAGAGCCACAAAGATTTATCTCGATGACGCCTTTTCGAATCCAAAGATAAAAGTGATACTCAACACGGTAATTGAAAGTATTTACGGGAAGGAAAAGGTAGATGGCGTTGTTACCCAAAACATGGTGACAAAAGAAAAGAAGGATATTCCCTGCGAGGGGGTTTTTGTTTTTATTGGTAGTTCACCCAATACGAGTTTTTTAGGCAATTTGTTATGTGTTGATGTCGGCTGCCATATTGAGACAAACATACATATGGAAACGGCGATCGAAGGGCTGTATGCCGTTGGTGACATTCGGAAAAATTCATACCGGCAAATTGCGACTGCAATCGGTGAGGGAGTCACGGCAGGCATTGCAGCCGAGCACAAATTGGCTGAATTTAAAGCATCGGGTAAATCGAAGAAATAAATTTTACATATTGAAAAAGGAGGGAGGAATGGCAACGATGGATGTAAAAGAAATTGTTAAACAAGCTGCGCAGCAGGAAGATAAAGCACATAAATTTTATACGGATGCATTAAAGTTTGTAAAAGATGCGGCAGCGAAGGTGTGGTTAAAGGAACTTGCTGATGAAGAATTGAAACACAAGGAAATGTTACAAAAATTTGATGCCTCTAAAATCAAACAATTCAAACCTGCTAAAATCCACGACCTTCATATTACCGAATATCTGGTTGATAAAGACGTCCACGAAATCAAGGACTTTCAGGATGTGCTGATCGTAGCCATGAAGAAAGAGCAGAAATCCTATAACTTTTATGTTGGCATGGCCAAGTCGGCAGACAATGCGGATATAAAGAAACTATGCAAGGTCCTTGCCCAAGAGGAACTCAAACACAAGCATAAGCTTGAATTGTATTACGACGATGTTGTCTTTAAAGAAGACTAGCGGCAGTGCACTTGAGTTTCACTTTAATATTTTGAGAAAAGAAAAAAGCCTTGTTCTGAAAAAAGATTTGGAACAAGGCTTTTATTTTGTAACTGGCGAGGCCGACGGAACTCGAACCCCGTGGTCATAATTTTACAAGTAGCTAGTAATAAATAGCTTACTATTATTTATCCCTTAAAAACACCTTCACCAAAGCTACTAATACATTATTTTTATTTATGGAAAAATATCTTGTCATTGTTTTTGTTCTTTATCTTCTTGTAGTCTTTTCAGGCTATTGTCTTAAATATCTCAATCTTTCCTATCTGAAAAAGTTCGGGGCGTCAATCCCTCCTGAGTTTGAGGGACACATAGACCAGACGTTGCTCCGTAAAACGCGTGACTACGTTGTTGAAAATACAAAGTTTGAATTTGTTTCGTCCATTTTTCATACAGCAGTCATTCTGTTTTTCCTGTTCGGCAATCTGCTCAATACATACAACTCGTGGATTGCTTCCCTGAAATTACCCTTCATCCTTTCAGGACTAATCTTCTTTTTCCCCCTGCTCTATGCTGAAACATTACTGGCAGTCCCATTCAGCCTCTACCATACATTTAAAATAGAAAATAAATACGGATTTACCACAACGACACTGAGATTGTGGATAACCGATTCCATAAAATCGCTCGTAATATCCACGGTCCTGCTGGCTTTGGTAACATCGGCAGGATTTCTGATTGTTCAGGCAAGTCCCAATTTATGGTGGGTGTGGATATGGTGTCTTTTCCTTGGTTTTAGTATCGTTATGATGTACGTCTTTCCCTATGTAATAGAACCTCTCTTTAACAAGTTTACACCCATTGAAGATGACATGCTCCGGCAAGGTATTCACCATCTCATGCAAAAGGTTGGCATACAGGTAAAGAGGATTTTTAAAATGGATGCCTCGAAGAGAACCAAACATACCAATGCCTATTTTACCGGCATTGGAAAGGTGAAGAGGATAATCCTTTATGATACCCTGCTTGAGAAGATGGACAACAATGAAATCCTGGCAGTTCTTGCACATGAGGCGGGACACTGGAAGAAACGGCATCTTTTAAAGCATCTCATCACTTCTGAGCTTATCGCATTAATTGTGATGTATCTGTCCTTTAAGATATTTCAGGACGATGCCCTCATTCATCTCTTCCATGTGAAGGAAAGCACCTTCTTTGCGAAGGTTATTATTGTAAGTTTTATAGGATCGATAGTTGCCTTCCCTTTTACTCCCATATTTAATTATTTTTCCAGAAGGCATGAAATTGAAGCCGACCGCTTTTCGTATGAGATGACGGGAAACAGCCAAAGCATGATCAGCACCCTTGTAAAACTTTCAAAAGACAATCTCTCAAATCTCCATCCCCATCCTCTCTACGCCTCGTTCTATTACTCGCACCCGCCTGTCCTGGATAGGATAAGAAAATTGAGAGAAATGGTCAAAAACAAGGACACATAGTAAATTAGTTTTTTGAAAAATATCAATAACAACAATATTTTACCGCACTGTGTAGGGGTAGGTTTGAAACCTACCCCTACGGTAAATACGATGAATGCATGAATGTTGATTTTCAAAAAACTAAATTGTTACCATGATTTTAAATTTCTTCTTTTTGTATCAAATCCAGAAGTAACCTGAAAAACTGAATATCCTTTGACGAAAGGTCAGAGAAGGGGTTTTGAAACTGCTGGCGGAACAAAGGGAATGTATGGATACCTCGTTTATTAAATAAAATAATAATTTGAAATTTTCTTCAAAAAGTGTAATATAACCACAAAAAAAGCCCCCCGTTTCCGGGAGGCTTAGTAGGTTTACCCCTTATTGAGGGGCTATCCTGCGAAGTTTTCTTCTTATTGTAGAAAGCAAGGCAGGCATTTGTGTGGTACAATGTTGGCTATTAAAACCATATTCCAAGAAAAAGTCAATGGGAAAATTGGAGGAACAAATGAAGAAAACAAATAATTTCACCCTCGGCATTGACATGGGAACCAATTCCATCGGTTGGGCGGTAGTTGAACATGATGATAATATACAACCATCCGGTTTGATTGCATGCGGCACGCGCATATTTGAGGAGGCAGTGGATGCTAAGTCAAGAATTCCAAAGAATCAGGCACGCCGCGCCGCACGTTCTGCGCGCAGACTTGTTGCAAGACGTAAGATGAGGCTCAACAAGATGCTCAACATTTTATTGAAAAATGGACTGCTTCCAAACAACGCTGACGAGCGGGAGAAATTATTTGCCGATAATAAATCTTTCGACCCGTACCAACTCAGAAAAAATGCGCTGGATAATGGGCTTTTACTTTATGAATTAGGACGTGTATTATATCATCTTGCCCATAGGCGAGGTTTTCAGAGTAATAGATAAAGTATCATCTAAAGAAGACGGCAAGATAAAAAGCTCCATCAGTTCCCTGCATCAGGAGATGAAGAATTCTGGCTGCCGCACACTGGGTGAATATCTCGCAGGCCAGCCCAAAAAGCGCAAACGCTACACAGATCGCTCCATGTATCAGGAAGAATTCGAACTGGTCTGGCAAGAACAGCAAAAACATTATCCCGACTTACTCAATCAGGCATTAAAGGTGTCCACCCACAAAGCAATCTTTTTTCAACGTCCACTGAAGCTTCAAAAATACCTGGTAGGCAAATGCACCTTCGAGCCATCACGAAAGCGTACAGCCAGGGCTTTGCTTGAAACACAGCGTTTCAGAATATTGCAGGACTTGAATAATCTTGCTATTAAGAATCCGATTACCCGTGAATACCGTATTCTCACAAGCAATGAACGAGAAGAACTCTTAGAACTATTGGAAAGGCAGAAAACCTTAAGCTGGAACAAGGCACGCGCGGCTCTTGGACTACACGAAGGAGAGATTTTTAATCTCGAAGAAGGAAAGAAAAAAGAGCTTATCGGCAATCGTACAGCTTACACACTGCGTTCAATATTGGGAAAGCGATGGGATAACATGACGCTGGAGAATCAAAACGAGATTATTACCGTCAACCTCACCATTGATAACGAGCAAGGCTTTCTAAACCGCATGACGTCTCATTGGGGCTTTGACTCTGAGACCGCTGAAAAACTTGCCACAACCGAACTGGAACCCGGTTATGCAAGGCTCTCACTCAAAGCCATACGTAAAATCCTCCCGCATCTTGAACGAGGGATGACTTACGATAAGGCATGCAATGCAGCAGGCTATAACCACAGCATGTTTAACCAGCAGACCGCTGTAGATAAACTCGGAGCGCCGCCTTATCTGCGCAATCCGGTAGTGCAAAAGGCATTGTATGAAACACGAAAGGTCGTCGATACAATTATCCACCGTTATGGCAAACCCGCTGCCATCCGTGTGGAGATGGCGCGGGATATGAAACTAACCTGTCGACAAAAGGAAGAAAGGCAAAAAAAACAAAAGGAAAATGAAAAAACCAATGATAAAGCAAGGGCTATTTTACAACGCGAGTTTGGAATTCAAAACCCAACAAGGGCAGATATTCAGAAATATAATATGTGGATAGAATGCAACATGACTTGTCCTTATACCGGCACGGTCATCTCGCGTGAAATGCTTTTTTCACCGGAAGTAGATGTGGAGCATATCCTGCCGTACAGTCGCTCACTCGACGACTCGTACATGAACAAAACGCTGTGCATGGCCGCTGAAAACCGTACAACCAAACATAATAAAACTCCTTGTGAAGCCTACCACGCCGATGAAGTAAAGTACCAGTCTATTCTCCAGCGCATTGAGACACTTCCCTGGCCAAAGAGGCGTCGCTTTGAGCAAAAGGGAGATTGACACCGATAAATTCGTCGAGCGTCAATTAAACGATACACGTTATATCTGCGTGGAGGTAAGAAAATACTTACAACAAACCGGCGTGAGCATCGAAATAAGCAAAGGTGAAGCAACCGCCGCTTTGCGCCACCGATGGAATCTTAACAGGATTCTGGCTGAGGATGGTTCATCGGAGAAAAACCGTGCCGACCATCGGCATCACGCCGTTGATGCTATTGTCATCGCATTAACCTCCAGAAGTTTGTTTCAGAAGCTTTCAAGGCTCTCCGCCCAAAGCGGTGCAGCCTTGAGCGAACGCGGTTTTCGTCTGGACAACCCCTGGCAGTCGTTTTACGATAACGTACGCGCAAAAATCGAAAGAATAACCGTATCCCACGCCCCCAGCCACAAAATAAGCGGTGCGCTGCATGAAGAAACAGCCTATGGCTATAGCAGTAATGATAGGTGCTTTGTGTACCGCAAGCCACTATCAAGCCTTACCGAAAACGAGGTTGAAAAAATCCGTGACAACAAGATTAAGCAATTGGTACAGATACGGATTGCACAATTTGGCGGCAATCTCAAGAAAGCACTGGGTGGTGCGAATAACCAATTAATGCATGCAGACGATAAAATACCAATTAAAAGCGTACGTTTGGCGGTCAACCTCAACCAGAATAAGGTACGCAGCATAAAAAACCATGAAGGTAAAACTTACAAATTCTTCAAATATGGAAATAACCATCATGTCGAAATAATAGAAAACATCAATACCAGTGAACGGAGAGGGATATTTATCACTGCTATAGAAGCTGCCAAAAGGGCAAGAATAGACAAAACAGGCATTGTTCAGCGCGAACACGGACCAGAATGGCGGTTTGTAATGTCTTTGTGCATAAATGATATGGTTGAGATTGTTGAAAATAGCGGAGTGAAAAAATATTACAGGGTACAAAAGATGTCAGACCCCTCTATAATTTTAAGATACCATATAAGCACTTCAACCAGCGACAGGGACAACCCGCCTGAAATTTTAAGGTATACCGCTAATACTTTATAAGGGAGGAAAGTTTCTATCGATTGTTTAGGCAACGGAACACCTTGCAATGATTAAGCGGATTGTAGAAATCAGTAATCCGGCGAGGCTTTCCCTGAAAAACCAGCAAATGGTGGTTGACCGCGAAGGATTTGAGTCAGCCACAGTTCCTATAGAGGATATTGGCGTTCTTATTTTAGACCATCCTCAAATCAGCCATACACAAGGGCTTCTTGCGGCATGTTCTGAAAACAATGTTGCGGTGTTAATCTGCAATATGAAACACATGCCGGGCGGCATCCTTTTGCCGCTTGAAGGCAACAGTCTCCACAGCAGGACTATCGCCCAACAGGTGCAAATTACAGAACCTATCCGTAAGCGTCTGTGGCAGACAATCGTCCGGGCAAAGATACGTGAACAGGCAAAGGTGCTGCTCCATGCCACAGGCGACAACGCCCCACTTCCAGCCTATGCTGCAAAGGTCAAAAGCGGTGACCCTGATAATCTTGAGGCGCAGGCAGCACGCATTTACTGGCAAAAACTCTTTGGACAGACTTTCTGTCGTGATCCCGATGTCTCTGGTATTAACAGCCTTCTCAATTATGGTTATGCAGTAATGCGCGCGGCAGTTGCCAGAGCAATTGTAGGCACCGGCTTGCATCCCGCACTGGGACTGCACCACCACAACCAGTATAACAGCTTTTGCCTTGCAGATGACCTGCTCGAGCCGCTCCGGCCTGCGATTGACCTGAAGGTATATACAGTATGTAATGAACTTTATGGCGAGCCGGTGCTGACGCCTGAAAACAAGCGTGCGCTTTTGGAAATCTTAAGCAAGGAGTGTATTATTAACGATCAACGGTTGCCATTAATGACTTCGCTGCATCATTACGCCGCGAGTGTACGGAAGGTAATCTGCGGTGAGCAAAAACGTGTGGAGATCCCCGCATTATGAGCTTTGGAGGCTACCGGAGCATGTGGATAATTGTCATGTTTGACCTGCCCACAGATACCAAGGAAGTGCGCAAGGCTTATCATGAATTTCGCGAGGTATTATTGAATGACGGCTTCGCTATGCTGCAATTCTCTATTTACGCACGCCACAGCCCAAGCGAGGAAAACGCCATGGTTCACGAAAACCGGGTAAAAACATTTCTGCCGGATGATGGGGAAGTGAGGCTGTTAAAAATAACAGATAAACAGTTCGAACGTATGAAGGTATTTCATGGAAAAATGCGGAAGGCAACGGAAAAAGCGCCCGAACAACTCAGTTTTTTCTGAATTGTTCGGGCACATCACCAAGAAATACAATAGGTTACAGATAGGATATTGTACCACACAAATGCCTGCCCGCAAGCCACAACAAAAGGGTTGTTGTATCTATAGTTACTGTGTCTTTTTATCCTCTGCTATCTTTTTCTCGAGATAAGCTTTTGTCTTATCCAAAAAATCTTTATATAAAGTCTCGGTCTCAGTTATAAATCTTTCAATAGACGCCCATCGTATGTCAAGGTATTCATGGGAGATGATGTTTCTAAACTTGACCCACTGAGAAAGCAATTCAGGTTTATCAAAACTTAAACCCTTAACAATAGAGGTCAATAGTACAATTTCCTTATAATTGTCCGGCAGACTTATGCCTTCAAGTGTCAGGATGTTTTTTGATATATCAATTGATGAATTTATTATATTTTCTGTCCATCGTTCCACGCTCCTTCTTTTATCTACATCCGCTGTATAATCCGTCCATGTAAGTTTTTTGAATTTTGAATAATCTCTCAGCTCCACTTCCAGGAAATTAAGATGTTTAAGCATCCGCTGTTTTAACTCTTCTCTCAAATTGCCTCCTCTCAAGGAAATCCTCAAAGATCATCTCCCTGAAATCCTCTGCCTCGCGTGTCACAACCTCCATAAAATCAAGATAAAGTCCCCAGTCATTTATCGCAAGGGGAATGCCTCTGATTGCGCTTGCAGCCACACTTGCAGAAACCCTGTTCAGGACAAGAAGCTCAACCTCTTTCTTAAGAAGCCTCTCAGCGCCGCCGCATACTTCATCTTCACTCTTATAAAATATCTCCTCTTCATACTCTATAGGATGCCTTTTTTCAGGATAAAAATAAACCGCTATGTCAATATCCGATAACTTTGTCGCAGTGCCTCTTGCATGAGAACCGAATAAAAAGGCAAAGGCGACATCCTTGCGATTTTCAAAGTAGCGTTTCAAAGCTTCTATGTCATGAACGGCAATCATTCTTGTATTTTTCAATTTACTATAATCTAATATCCAACAACTAAAAACTGACAACTAATTTTAAGCCGGGCTGTGAGTAACTGTTTAGCCAAGTGAAGTTTGGTAGGGTGGATTAAGCGAAGCGAATCCACCATTTATGACTAATGTACAGAGTCTCTTGTCTACAGTCTATTGTGACTTTTTATTGCAAATGCCCAACTGGAATAGTTTCTGTCCTTTCAGGCTGCCGTCTTCCAGTGGCAATTTCTTCAACTCCCTGCAAGATGGAAGAATGATAATACCGGTAACCGCACAGGTTGCATACACCAATGGGCACGTCTTCAAGCATAATAAAGCCAGTTTTATGCTTAAAAACTTCCTGTTTTACCAATCGTTCTTTAACAATACCTTCACAATATTCACATTTATAACCGTACATAATTTGTCCTTCTTCTATTAAATTCAATTAATTTTGTACACCGTAATAATCAGAAAAGCCCCTGTTTCCTTGAACCTTCCTACTACTTCTATTGGTATGGATTGATCGGCGCCTACACCATTGATTATAAATTTAATACCACGCGGATCATTTTTTTCTTTTCTTATAACTTTACCGCTTAAAATAGCACTTTCAACGTCATAAATTACAAGTTTATCCTCTGCCATTTCCTCAACGGCATGATATGTTAAGTCATAGTTACCCGATCTAATTGCATTACGTATTTTATCAATTACCCGTCGACTCATTATTTTTTCTATAATAAGCCTTAATTATTTTCTTCGCCCCACGCTGACAAGTCAAAAAGGATAATATTTTCTGGCTTATATTTTTCAAAAAGCTAATTTTTGTTATTGTCGAGTTCTTTTAGAATCTCTTCTTTATATTTAGTTGATTGAGACATTTTTCACCACCTTCTCATAAAAGCCATCTTCTCGTTTATGAAATACAAAGTCTCAAATCCAAAGTCTACCGTCTACAGTCCAAAGTCTGCTGTCCACCGTCCATAATCTACCGCCTATAGTTTACTTGCTTTGCAATGATTTTTCGAAATTCTCTAGCGCCTCATCGCTTAAAGCATCCCAATTATCAAATTCCTTTTTGAGATAAAAATCCTCATCTCTTTGCATAATGATGCTTTTCTTGGAAATGCGGATGATATTGAGGAGGTTACGAATTTGTTCGTCAGGCATATCCCGCAGTTCTTTAATGATCTCATCCTCATATTTAATTTGCTTAGGCAATTTTTATCAAATCTCTAAAAGACAATTAACCAAAGTCTAATATCCAACATAACAAGAAAGGAGTAACCTATCATCAAATCCCATTCCATTTTTAACACCACTTTTCCTGGTCTGCGGTATTAACCTATCAGAGTCTTGTACAGGAATATCGGCCAACTTTGTTGACAGCGCCTCTGAGATATTATCGCAAGAAAAATTTTCTCTAAATTGTTTGTCACTAATCAATCTTGATAACACCAAACTTAAATCTGGATAATTATATAATTCCATATTTATTTGCATGTTGTTCTTCATATTCCTCGCTCCCTTTCGCCAATTCCAAGTTAAACCGAAAATTCTCATAGAACTTTATCATATTAAACCATCCTTGACACAAACGTGTTGTATCATCTGAAAATTTACTTTTAAAACGTTCTATTTCTATTTTAGAAGAATTATAATTACCTTTAGAAAATTCTAAAAGGTTCTTATATGCTTCCCCTGCTTCAATCATTATTGTCTTGATTACGTTGTTAAATTCTGATTTCAAAGGTACCGCCTTTTGTAATTGTATGTAATCTTTGTTTTGCTCTATCTCAAACATCTTTTTACGAATTTTTCGCCGAATTCTCTTTATCTCATAAGATATTGACAAAAAACCACCCAGGGTTTCTTTGGCAATATTATAGAAAAAATCAACTCTGACATCTGCCTTGTTAGAATATGAGAAAAAGGGGAATTCCCCTTGTAATCTTCCCTGCCTCTGGAGTTGTTCGTAAATCTTTGTTCCTCCAAAGCACTGTAATCTATTTAAGAGTCCCTGCAAAATATTTACTCCAATACGCATAAAAAAATCGAGATTTTGTTCTATCTGATTGAGGGTACAATCAGGCGTAAAAGTAATAAAAGATACTTCGGTATCTATACCTAATTCATTTAATATTTCAATCGCTTTTTCTGTCTGAACAAGTGTAATATCTTTATCAAAATAATTGAGAATCTCCTGATTCCCTGATTCTAAACCTAAAAACACCTGTCGTAATCCAACATCTTTTAATACAGATAGGACATCGTAGCTAATGTTATCAACCCTCTCCGCCATAGTGAAAATAAATTTAAGCCCTCTATTATTAAGTTCTTCAGCAAATTGATTAATTCTTTCCTTGTTTTTTTTACCAGGCCCTATAAATACATCGTCCACAAATATTATTTCATTAATGGAATATAAATTAACGATATTTTCAATCTCATCTATGACATTTTTGTTGCTCCGTAATCTAAGGGAACGTCCATCAGAGGTAGAATAGAATGCCCTAACGGAACAAAAACTGCAATTTTTATAGCAACCCCTACTTTTCAAGGCCAATAAACGTATCTATAAGGCTTACCTCTTGAAAGAATCATTTGGTAAGCTCTGGGATTACAAAAGCGCTAGCAATGCCGAACGATTCTTTACCAACTGGAAATCCCAACTG
>Ga0209514_10003026_pt1 | contig 24821 bp, 25 predicted proteins | sample Subgrocontami58m_FD_187452 | JGI IMG/M metagenome (GOLD analysis project Ga0209514, IMG submission 187452) | Subsurface groundwater microbial communities from S. Glens Falls, New York, USA - GMW37 contaminated, 5.8 m (SPAdes) (version 3) | ecosystem: Environmental > Aquatic > Deep subsurface >...
CAGGGCTGGAAGACTTCCGGCAGGCTGAGTATCTCTGTGAAGGAGGTTTTTATAGAGGCGCTTGCTTTAGCTGCCAACAGGCAATTGAAAAATTCATTAAGTGGGTTCTCTTGAAAAAAGGTTGGGAACTTGAAAAGATACACAGCATCAGGAGGCTTCTGGCAATTGCCGAAAAATTTGAAATAAGCGTACCGTTGCAAGACGAGGAAATGGACTTTGTTGACAGCATATACAAGGGCAGATATCCTGGCGAAGAAGGGCTTCTGCCTCTTGGTTCTCCAGTGCTAAAGGATGCAAAGAGGGCGCTACAGATTGTAAAAAAGGTTGTCAGACATCTGAAGTGAAAAAAATGCCCCCTTTTATCCCTATAAATTTATACTTCATTTTTCCCCTCTAAAAAGAGGGGAGTAAGGGGTGTGTTATTATTTTTTTCCATCTGGCTAAATAGTTACAAATCAGTTTAATAATGCATACTCAGGAAGAAATAAAAAACATTTTGGAGCGCCATTTTAAAGAGATATCTGACGTTTATGGAATTGAAATGGCATTTCTCTATGGTTCGTGGGCGAGGGGTTTTCCCGAAAAAGTTTTCAGATGTAGATATTGCTGTTGTCTTCTCTGATGGATTAGCTATCCAGAGGAATCGTCTTGCACATCGGTATCTCAACTTTCGCGGGCAAGCCGTAAAAATGTACCATGGCAATAAAGATGCTGTTTTGAAATTAATCCAATTGATTTTGGAACTCGAAAAGAAGAAAAAAGATGCAAAATGAAGAAAGTAGCCGTGTAGGGTGGGCATCGCCCACTAACGAAAGGTAAAGGAGGTTATAAATGCCTGTTATATCACCACAACTGGGTGAGGTTCTGGTTAAAACAACACATTCGAAGGATATAAACGATGCGTTTAATAAAATTTTCTCGGAATATTAAGGTAGGGAAATAAATATGTGGCAACTAAAGCAACTTGAAAGACTTTATGAGATAGAACCTGATATTGTGGATAATGCTATTGCCGAACTCTTGAATAAAGAGCCTAAATTAAGGGAAAAATTAATAGTAGGCGCATACCTTGACGGAGAGATCAATCTAGGAAAAGCTGCCGAGCTATTGGGAATTCACCCTGTTAAGCTGAGAGGGCAACTTTTATCAAAAGGCATTCCTGTCAGGATGGGTGTAGAAACGATAGAGGAAATAGTCGCCGAAGGTATAGCTGCCAGAGGTATCAGGGGAAGTACTGAATGATACTTTTCGACAACACTGTCCTGTCAAACTTTGCCCTGATAGGAGAGATAAGCCTTCTTCGGGACTACAGCAAAGGAAAAGGGGCAGTATCGGATTATGTTTTAGCCGAATTTGAAAGAGGTGTAAAAGAGGAGATTTTTATAAATACCAGCTTTGATTGGCTGGAGGTGTTAACTTTAGTAGATGCTAAAGAAAAGTTCTTTTTTGAGATATTCAGTAAAAGATTGGGCGAGGGTGAATCATCTTGTCTTGCTATTGCAATCAATAGAGGATACGACCTTCTAAGCGACGATATAGCCGTGAGAAAGATTGCCATGCGTGAGGGAGTAAGGCTTTCGGGAAGTATTGGTGTGCTTCTTGAACTTGTCAGGATAAACAGGATTTCCCTTGTGAAGGGAAACGCAATGCTGGGTGGTTTTATAAAACACGGATATTTTTCACCAGTTGATAAACTTGATGAATTGATATGAAACTCTTACTCATAAACCCCTATTTTGAAGGCCGCGTTTATACGCCATCCATTGGCCTCCTTGTTTTAGCGCACTACGGTGCGCAGGGAAATGGGCATACCGGTGCGGGTGCTGGCACCTTCGCTGCAAGGATATTCTTTTCAGCGGGTGGTTGATATTGCAAGGAACTATACCCATATAGGTATTTTCTGTTATACCGAATCGCGTTTGTTCCCGATTGTCCTTACGTAATATAATTTGAAGAAAAGTAGTTGATTTTGTAGTTGTTTTTGATGGTGGCGTAAGAAAGCGTCACTATCATGAAACGGAAAAGGGAAAGGTCGCCTATTTCAGCGTGCAATTAGAAATAGAAGTTAAAGGTGAATATGACTATCGGGTTAACTCAGCATAAGCAAAAGAGGAGCTGCTGCCCATGTTAATACAGGTTTTAAAATCCAAGCAGCCCCATGCTATGATACGATAATGTTAGCTTTTCTGTCATTATGGATGCCTATTTGTTAGCACTACTTGGTTATACAATAGATTTTCTGGCTGAGTTAACCCGATAGTCATAAAGGTGAATGGAAAGTTGCAGTAAGATACGATTGTTCTCATGGATTTTCGCATATGGACAAATATGATATTAAAGGGAAACGGATTAAAAAAGAGGTGAATTTAAGCTTTGAAAGCGCTTTAACTTATGGGGATTGGGATATTAACAAAAATTGGTTAAAGTATAAAGAAGAATTCATGAAAGGGGTTAGTGATGAATAAATATACTGAATTTTTGGCAATGGTTTCTACAGAGTTTCATAGGTACTTAATGGAAAACGAGGCGTTTGCAGACAAAATCCCAGCTAATGCAATCATTATATTCCAGATTGATGGAGAAGAAGGGTTCAATAGTTGGCATAAAGAGGCCTCTCTAAAAAACAGAGAAAGAGATCAGCCTGTAATATATATTTATGTTAAGAAATGGAGGAAGCATTCCTCGATTGAAGAGGTAAGCATGGCAGGTGTTGCATAGGCTTTACGTAAATTACAACAAGCCGAAGGAAATGGGATAATAATGAATCTCTGCTTTTATAAATCCATATTTTGAATGGCCGTGGTTATACGCCATCCATTGATCTCCTTGTCCTAGCTATCACAATAAAGATGTTGTTTTGAAATTAATTCAAGTGGTTTTGGAACGAGAAAAGAAGAAAAAGACGTAGAATTAATGAAAAATATTTTTTCTGAATTCCTAAAATTATTTAATCGCAGAGAAAAACTGCAATTACTTGCTTTACTTCTTTTAATGATGGTGGGCGCATTATTGGAAACATTTGTAGTTGGGATTATTTATCCGTTTATTTCTATACTTAAAAGACCTGAAGTTATACACGAGCATAAAGTTTTGCAGAGGATTTATGAAGTTATGTCGGTAATGTCCACTAACGGATTCATAATCTGGGCCGCTGTTGGGTTAATCATGGTTTACGTATTTAAAAATTCCTATGTGATTTTTTTGGCTTATGTGCAGTCCAGATTTATCTATAACAAACAAGCTGTCTTTTCTCGCAGGCTTTTCACCAGCTATCTTTATAAGCCTTACACCTTCCATTTACAAAGGAATACTGCAGAACTAATATACAAAATTAATGACTCTGTTTCTAAGTTATTCGGTGGATTTCTTTTTTTTTCATTGATGTTTGTCATAGAAATAATGACGACAGCATTTATCCTGGGAATCCTTATTTTAATGAAACCTTTGCCGACGATATTAACCGGACTTGCACTGGTTATAATTATAATTGTTTTTTACAGGGTGTTTCGGCAAAAAATGGGCGAACTTGGCAAAACGAGGCAACTGCACGGCGAACAGATGATCCAGTGGGTTAATCAGGGGTTGGGTGGTATCAAAGAAGTGAAAATCCTTGGAAGAGAAGATTTTTTTATTAGAGAATACGAAAAAAACAGCTTGTTGTATGCCGGCGCTGAGCGGAATTTCCAAGTGATTAACCAACTTCCACGTTCCTTTCTTGAGACGGCGTGTATCGTGGGTATGCTTTTGGTTGTGGTATTAACCATGGGAAGGAACGGAGAGTTTCAAACTATCATTCCAACGCTGTCTTTGTTTGCAGTGGCTGCCTTTCGCATATTACCAGCGATGGGCCGTATTTTTAACGCAGCAACACAAATACGTTACCATAGCTTTTCTCTCGATGCTGTTTGTAATGATATGGCTTTGCTCGATAAAACCGTTAACTTAAAAACTTCCCCTGCCTCTTCTTCCGAGAAAGTGATATGTTTTGATACGGCAATAGAGATTAAAGATGTTTATTATCAGTATCCTAACGCGAAAAAATCGGTTCTTAATGGTATTTCGTTAACAATCCCTAAACAGTATTCCGTTGGACTCGTTGGCCCATCAGGAGCAGGCAAGACTACTATTATAGATGTGATTGTGGGATTGCTTATGCCTACACAGGGAGAAGTGTTAATAGATGGTAAAGGTATCAAAGATAATCTGATAAATTGGCAGCGTATGATAGGATATATTCCACAAAACATATACCTTTCAGATGACACAGTTCGACGTAATATCGCCTTTGGCCTGGCAGGCGAGAAAATAGATGAAGAGCAAGTTTGGTCGGTGCTTGCATCTGCGCAGCTTGAAAAATTTATTAAAAGTCTTCCAGAGGGTTTGGATACTTTTATAGGTGAGCGTGGTATTCGTCTTTCAGGTGGCCAACGGCAACGTATCGGCATAGCCAGGGCATTGTACCACAATCCTGAGGTTTTAATTATGGATGAAGGCACTGCATCTCTGGATAATGAAACGGAATGGGAAATTATGCAGGCAGTGAGAAATTTAAGTGGCACGAAAACTATAATTATTGTTGCCCACCGTTTGGGTACTGTTAAAAGCTGCGATCGACTTTATTTCATAAGAGATGGAGAAGTTATAGATTATGGAAGATACGAGGAATTGTTCGATAAAAGTCAGGAGTTTAAAGCAATGGTTATGGCAACGGAGTATAAATAAAATTTGTAAATGAAAAAAACAAACGAAACTCGATATATCCAACCTAAGAAGCACCACAATTATGTAGCTTTTTTCCCGACGCTTGCCTGTAATTTACAATGTTCATATTGTATAAATCTCCATGGTGCTGGATCACGATACCAACAGGCAAAACGAGCGAATCTGACTCCCGAAGAATGGATACAGGCTACCAATCGGTTGATTTTAAGAGATGATTTGCCCCTTACATTTCAGGGCGGAGAACCAACCCTATATAAAGGGTTCTATAAAATAGTAAATGAGGTAAAAGAAGAAATAAAGATGGATCTTCTGACGAATATGGCTTTTGACGTAGATGAATTTATTGAGAATGTTCCGGTATGGAGATTTTTAAGGGAAGCCCCTTATGCTGCTATTAGGGTCAGTTATCATCCGGGTCAAAACGACATAAACGACTTGATCAAAAAAACTTTAAAAATGCAGGAAGCGGGTTTTCGAGTGGGACTATATGGAGTGCTTATTCCAGACAAAGCAATAGAAAGACATATTTTAGAAGTAAAGGAAACGTGCTTAAAACTGAATATTGATTTTAGAACGAAAGAGTTTCTTGGTGTATATAAAGGCCAACTGTACGGTACCTTTAAATACGAAAACTCTATTAACAGCGGTCAGATGTTGCATTGTGAATGTAAGACGACAGAGCTTATCGTGGATCCAGGAGGGTATGTGTATAAGTGTCATGCTGATTTATATCAAGGAAGAAATCCAATAGCACACATTTTAGATAAAAATTTTACGGAAGAAGAAATAGACAAATTCAGGGATTGTAATTTTTATGGCGATTGTAATCCCTGTGACGTTAAGATTAAAACAAATAGATTTCAAATATTTGGCCATACAAGTGTTGAGATTAGAAACATTGGAAGGCTTAAGCAGTGATCAAGGTAAAAAAACCGTACGTTTGTCTTGGGTTATAATTAAAAATGATTATATTTATGTAGAAAATTTTTATGTGAAATTTTTAATGACAAAAGTACGGTTATGGGTTTAAAAATTCTTATTATAAAACTAGGATATTCAGAGACATTAGATAATGAGATAGGAAGAACTCCCAGCTTAGGAGATGTATTGAGGACAACACCTATTTTATGGGCAATAAAGGAAAAGTATCCGAACTCACATGTAACATGGCTTGTCTCTGAGCATGCCGAACAATTGCTACATGGCAATAAATTTATTGATAGAATTCTGGTCTGGGATACTTTTGTGGCATTTCAGCTTATGAGAGAAAAATTTGATATACTCATAAACCTCGAAAAGATACCAGGTATAGCTGCGCTTTCTGATATGATTGACGGATGGACACGGTATGGCTTTCGATTTGACAGTATTACCGGAAGTTACCACGCATATGAAAGTGGTTTAAGTTTTATCGATTATATAGAGAGAAAAAAGAAAACCAATAATACAAAAGATTTCTGGCAAAAGGTCTTGATTGAAATGCTCGGTGTAGAATGGAAAGGACAAGAATACATCATAGGATATAAACCCAAGACGGGGGAAACGTATGACGTTGGACTAAACTACGAAGTTGGCTCTAAGTGGCCCACGAAAGCTATGCCTATGGAAAGATGGAAAGAACTTGAGAAAAGGCTTCTGGATTTAGGTCACACCGTGTCGTGGCAGCGGGGGCTGAAGGATTTGTATGAATATATGGATTGGATAAATTCCTGCAAACTAATCATATCGACCGATAGTCTTGGGATACATCTTGCATTTACTTTTAAGAAAAAAGTAATAGGAATTTTCGGTTCGACAGATTCCCAGGAGATATACCTCTATGATAAGGGTAAAGTGATTCATTCTGATCAGGAATGTACGTATATGCCATGTTATTATTCAAAATGTATAACAGGATTAAATTGTATGAATAGCATAAATATAGACAAGGTAGTTGAGACGTCAAGAGAAATGCTCAGTAAATAAAGAGGTGGAATGGAATTGGAAAAATCAAACATATCGAAAGAAATAAGAAAGACAATTATTGAACTGGCTCATAAATCGAAAAGTCCCCACGTCGGATCTTCTTTATCCTGTGTGGACATATTAACGGTTCTCTATTTTGATGTGCTAAACTTCCAACCATGGGAAAGAAGGGATATCTTTATTTTGAGTAAGGCACATGCTGCAATGTCCCTTTACAGTACTTTAGCTACAAGAGGAATAATGGATAAGAAACTCTTGCAGGGATATTATCAAAATGAAGGAACGCTTCCGGCACACCTTGATAGATTTACTGCAAAAGGGGTGGAAGTATCGGCAGGTTCGCTAGGTCATGGATTTAACATGGGACTTGGTATGGCCTTTGGATTTAAAAAGAAAAAACAAGACAGGAAGATATACACCTTAATAGGCGATGGAGAATCACAAGAAGGATCGATTTGGGAGGGTGCCCTGTTTGGTTCGAAACTAGGGCTGGACAACTTTACGGCTATCATGGACTATAACAACCTCCAGGGCTATGGAAGGGCGCGAGAACTATGTAGTTTTGAACCAATAAAATCAAAATGGGAGGCATTTGGCTGGCATGCAATTGAGGTAGGCGGGCATGAGATAAACGCCCTAAAAGATGCCTTTTCAGAAGATGCCGGTGGAAAGCCTAAAATAATTATTGCACATACTACAAAGGGTAAGGGGGTTTCCTTTATGGAAGATCAGCTTATCTGGCACTATTATATTGTGACCGATGAGCACAAAGAGAAGGCCCTGAGGGAACTGAAATGAGAAACGCATTTATAAATACGGTATTAAAGGCCTGCGAGGAGAAGGAAGACCTGTTTATCATAAGCGGCGATGCCGGTCTTGGCGTCTTTGATGAATTCAAAGAGAAGCGTGCCGAAAGGTTCTTGAATCTTGGTGTTGCTGAGCAGAATATGATTAGTTTTTCTGCAGGGCTCGCTATGACAGGTTTTAAGGTCTATGTGTACAACATAATTCCTTTTGTCCTGTATCGTTGCTATGAGCAGGTGAGAAACGATATCTGTTATCAAGAGCTGCCAGTTACCTTAGTTGGTATTGGAAGCGGGATCACTTACTCTCCTCAGGGAATGACCCATTATTCTGTAGAAGATCTGGGGATAGCACAAACCCTTCCGAATTTGAAAGTCTTTTCGCCTATAGACCCGATAGAGGCAAAACTTGCAGCAAGATATTCTTTAAGCAGCGAATCACCCGTATATGTGAGACTTGCCAAAAGAGGTGAACCGAATATACACAAAACCGAAAATTTTGATATAACCGAACCTCAGCTTGTTGAGGACGGAGAAGATATCGCTCTTGTTTTTCATGGATCTATTGGCTTAGAGGTATTGAAAACCAGAGAACTATTGAAAAAGGATGGAATCCTTCCAAAGTTTATTTCAATTCCCATGGTAATGCCGATAAATACAGAAAAATTGTTTTCTATGCTTCAGAATGTAAAATGTGTTATTACGGTAGAAGAGCATTTCATAAATAGCGGGATTGGTTCCATGTTGTCGAGGGAATATGTGAAGGCAAAGCCAGGTTGGGAGCTGTTCACGCTCGGAATACCAGATGGATTTATTCATGTAATCAAAGATTTGGATGGTATGCGAGAATATTTTGGAATTTCAGCAGCCAGAATTGCGGAGTATATAAGGAGAAAATTAAGAAGCCCGCATTAAAAATATTTTCAAAGTTTTTAACTGTTTTTTGTCAAAATTTTGATGTACGAATTACGATTTTAGATTAAAAAAATCGTAAATCTAAAATTTAATTTAGTTCCTGTTTGTTTCTGTCTCGTCAAGATTAGAAAGGATAGCATGGGAAGACTTTTGAACATAGTAACCCCTTTACATAAAAAGACAAAAAGAGATTATATCGGGAGGATGACAGACAATAAAATTGAATGTATGAAAATCGCAAAGAAATATGCACAGGAGTACTGGGACGGAGATAGACGATATGGATATGGTGGTTACAAATATGATGGCAGGTGGGAAGCTGTTGCTAGAAAACTCATAGAAACATACAATCTCCCTGAGCATGCAAAGATTCTTGACGTTGGTTGTGGAAAGGGGTTTTTGCTCTATGAGTTTAAAAAACTTTTGCCAAATTGTAGTATAACGGGCTTCGACATCTCTGAGTATGGACTTAAAAATGCTAAAGAGGAAATAAAGGAAAATTTGTTTCAATATAAAGCTCAGGATGTCTATCCTTTTGGGAATAACGCCTTTGACCTGGTTATTTCAATAACAACGCTTCACAATCTCCATGTATTTGAACTTAAAACAGCCGTAAAGGAGATTGAAAGAGTAGGGGAGAATAAATATATCGTTGTGGAAGGATACAGGAACGAGGATGAGTTATTTAACCTCGAATGCTGGGCATTAACCTGTGAGAGTTTTTTCAAGCCCCAGGAATGGATCTGGTTATTCAATGAATTTGGTTATACCGGTGATTATGAGTTTATCTATTTTGAGTAAAGAATAATTTTGGACGCAGATGAACGCGGATTATCAGGATTTTATAGTAACGGTAATAAATAACTTAACATATAATATGTAATTATCCTTATTTTACAACTTAATGATTGCTTAAAATGTATTTTAATTTAATGCCATTACTATAAATACAAAAAACTTTCAGATGAAATTATTTAAAAGTAATTATATGGAGGATTGGCTTTCGCTTGATTTTGGCAATAAATTAGAAATTAAACGTATGGTATTTGATAATTAAGAAAAATACATCTGTGTTTATCTGTGAGAATCAGCATCCAATTTGATTTTATATTATGGGACTTTTATATACTAAATTAAAAATATTTCACTATAAAGAAAAGATTGACTCTTTGCCGCTGCAAAAAGAGCAGATACTGGCGCCAATACACATAAGGATCAAACCTACCAATGCCTGTGGCCACAACTGCTGGTATTGTGCATACAAGGCGGACAATTTGCAGCTTGGCAAGGATATGAATAAAAGAGATTTTATCCCCAAAGAGAAGATGGCAGAAATTATTGATGACCTCGTGGAAATGGGGGTGAAAGCAGTTACTTTTAGCGGAGGCGGAGACCCATTTTACTATCCTTATCTGTTGGATGCTGTAAAGAAACTCTCTCAAACACCCATAAAATTCGCATCCTTAACAAACGGATCACGATTGCAAGGAGAAGTTGCAGAGATTTTTGCTCACCGTGGCACATGGCTAAGAATCTCTATCGATGGGTGGGATGATGAAAGCTATTCCTTTTATAGGGGAGTTTCAAAGGGTGAGTTTACAAAAGTAATGAAGAACATGGAAAATTTTAAACGGCTGGGAGGATTGTGTACTCTTGGAGTAAGTTTTATCATTGATAAACACAATGCCGAACATGTTTACACATTTATCAAGAAACTCAAAGATATCGGAGTCAACAGCGTGAAAGTATCTCCCTGTGTTGTCAGCAACGACGGTGCAGAGAACAATGCATATCATAAGCCTTTTTTTGATCTTGTGAAAGAACAGGCAAGAAAGGCAATAGAGGATTTTGCAGATAACACATTCGAAATCTTCGATGCGTATCACGAGCTGGATGTGAAATTCAAAAAAGACTATGCATGGTGTCCCTTTCTCCAGATACTTCCCGTAATTGGCGCAGATCTCAATATATATCCATGCCAGGACAAGGCATATAATCTCGACGAAGGGCTCATTGGTTCCATAAAAGATCGGAGATTTAAAGACTTCTGGTTTACGGATAAAAGTAAATTTTTTAAAGTAAACCCTGCCAAAGTTTGCAACCACCACTGCGTGGCAAATGAAAAAAACAAGATTATCGCTGAATATTTAAATGCGGATAGTGAACACTTAGGATTTGTATAAACAAAAAAGAGTAGATGGACAATACTGTTTATTTAAAAGAAAAACTACACTTAGATCGGTTTGAAGACTACTTAAGATTTCCCCGGTATTATGAAATTGAGACGGTAAATGCCTGCAATGCAACTTGTAAGATGTGTACGGTGAATAAATGGCAAAAAAACGGTAATCCATTTATGAGCGACACGGTATTCAGAAAAATGGCAGATGAACTGATAGATAACAGGGATATTGTAAGAACGGTTAATCTCTCACGGGATGGAGAGCCTTTGTTAGACAGGAAGCTGGAAGAAAGGATAACGTATTTAAAAAAAGGTGGTATTAAGCATATTACATTTTCCACAAATGCGTCGCTTTTAACGAAAAAAAGGGCATTATCCCTCATGAAAAGCGGGTTGGACGAGATTATGTTTTCTATAGATGGTTTAAAAAAAGAAACGTTTGAGAAAATAAGAACCGGACTTAATTTTGAGAAGATAATGAATAATGTATCTCAGTTTATCAAACTAAGGGATAGTACCGTATCGAGTGTGAAAATTAGAGTCCGCATGGTTATACAGCAAGATAATCTTGCAGAAATCGAAGAATGGGGCAAATACTGGAGAAGCATCCTGCAAAAGCAAGATAGTGTTCATGCCAAAAATATTCATAGCTGGGCAAATAAATTGGGAAATTATGTAGCAGTAAAAGAAATGAGTAAGCTCTATACGCCTTGCACCTCGCCTTTTTCAACTATGATTATACGATATAATGGTGATGTTACTATATGCCCCCTGGACTATGATTTTAAATATGTTAATGGCAATATAGGGGAGTGTAGTATCAAAGATATCTGGCAGAGTGGAGCTTATTTTAGAAATTTTAGAGAATTACATTTGCAAGGGAAGCGGGATGCATTTGCCTTTTGCACAGGTTGTCGATTATGGGATTCTGAAGAATCAAAACGGAGTTTTAATTAAATAAAAAATGAGTATGGAATATTTTTCTCAATATCCTTTTATAGTACAGGATAAAAAAGCCAGATCATTATCTTTTTTTTGCAAGCGAGAGGTCGTTTCTTTAAGCAGGGACGTTATGAATGAGTTAAAGAAAATAGCCTCGGAGGAGAATAAAGATATCCGGGTTTCAATGCATCAGTCGCCGGATTCGGATCTCCATAACATGATTATTTTACAACACAGGGGAACTTATGTGAGACCTCATAAACATCTGAAGAAGGCCGAAGCATATCAGCTTATTGAAGGAACTCAAACGGTGTTTATTTTCGATAATGCAGGAAAGGTAATAGATAGGTGTGATATGTCTCACGATGGTAATTTCTTATATAGGTTTGAAAAGAACCATTATCACATGTCCACTCCAACCAGTGACTTTGTTATCTTTCATGAAAGTAAAATAGGTCCTTTTGTTCGCGAAGGCGATAGTATTTTTGCCTCCTGGGCCCCTACGGGGGATGATAAAGAGTCTGTGAAAATGTTTATGGATAATCTCCTGGAAACGAAACAGGTTATATGATTTTTTTAGTTACGGGATGTAGTAGTTATATTGCAAGGTATGTCATTAAGAAACTTCTGGCAGATGGCGATAAGGTTTCAGGCATTTCAAGAACTAACCCCAATATAGTTCACCACAACTTTACCTGGTTCGCTCACGATTTAAGTAAAAGTCCTTATAAACTGGATGCCGCATTTGTAGACATAATCATTCATACGGCTGCACAATCCTTATTAAACAAATCAGCTACGGAGTATTTGCATTCAAATATTTTACTGACCTATCATGTCAGCAAAATGGCTGCAGTACTAAAACCAAAGGCCGTTATTTATACGTCTTCTATGAAAGTTTACGGTGATATTCGGGAAAAAATTGCAACTGAGGATATTGACATAATAAATCCGGAACTGTATGGACAAACCAAATATTTTGGTGAAAAACTTTTGCAGGAAACCATACCAACAATTTCGTTCAGAATGCCCGGTGTTATAGCTGTTGGTTCACACGGATGGGTCGATAGTATCTATCACAAATTAAAAAAAAATGAATCTCTGGTAATTTACAATGCGCCATATAACCATGTAGTACATGCCTGCGACATATATGGGATAATAAGGCAAATTTGTACTATGGGATATTATAAGAATGACGTTTTTAACGTATGCGCAAATGGAGTTACCACATCTAGTGATATTGTAAAATTGATGAAAGACGAAATTCTTTCTAAATCTCCGATAGAGTTAAAAGAACACAAAAATGCAGTGACCCATCTGATTTCAAACAAAAAACTTCTCACAATTTATAAACCGATGGATATAAAAGACTCTCTGAAATTATACATAAAAGAGATGTTAGAAGAGGAAAAAGATGAAAACTGTTGAGTTTCCGAAACCAGCGCCTGACTTAAAAGCTTACGAGAGGAAATTAAACGCAGGATTTCAAAAATATCCTGAGAGGCATGAGAATTTCCTGAAATATAAAAAAAGTTCAAAATGTGCAAAAATAGACTACATGCCGATAAAGCTGGACATTGAAAACGTGAGCCGCTGTAACCTTAGATGTGAAATGTGTCAGGTAAGCTCCTGGGAGTCCTTTAAACGGGGCGCAGACATGACCCTTGAAGATTTCAAGGGCATTATCGATGAGCAATATGGCGTTTACGAACTAAAAATTCAAGGTATGGGCGAACCATTTTTAGGACAAGATTTTATAAAGATGGTTGCATACGCCAGCAGTAAAGATATATGGGTACGCACGTCCACGAATGCGACCATACTGGATAAAAAAGAAAACTACAAAAGAATCATTGATGCGGGGATAGATGAAGTACAGATTTCAGTTGATGGTACGACGAAAGATACGTATGAAAAGATACGCATTAACGCAAGGTTTGAAATACTGGTAAAAAATTGCAAACTTATCAACAGTTATTGTGATAGTTTAGGAATCGATAAAACGAGGATGTGGGTATTACTTCAAAAAGACAATGTTAAAGAGTTGCATCGCTTTCCGTCATTTGCAAAAGAGCTTGGATTTAAAAGGGTCGCTATTATTCTGGATGTGCATGGTTGGGGTAATGATCGATTGACGGATAAAAACAATCAAAAAAAAATTACAAACGTAATAATAGAAGAGGATGTTGAAAAACTCCTTGAAAATGCCCGTAATTTAGGCGTTAACTTAAGTTTTTGGAATATAAGCGATAAATATTCACAAACGAATCCGTGTCCCTGGCCATTTGAAAGGGCTTATATATCTTCAGATAAAAAAGTTGTGCCGTGTTGTATGATTGCAAATCCTGACACATTTAATCTTGGGACTCTGAATATTGATTTTAACGATATCTGGAACTCGCCTCAATACACGAAATTCAGGGAAGCCCATTTGAGTGGCAAAGTGCCGAATGTTTGCAAGTATTGTTATAGATAAGATTGTTTGGGGAAGGAGAAATGGTGAAGGTGGAGAAATGGGGAAAAAGTGTTTTAGATTATATTCTTTTCTCTAATTCCCCCTTTTCTCCCTTTCTTCTTTTGCATTCTTTTCCAACTCATTCAAGTAAGGATTTCTAATTTATGAAAAAGGCTTTAATTATTGGTGGCGGCTTTGCCGGGTGTACAGCCGCAAACATGTTAAAACAAAAAGGATTTAGCGTTACCATCGTAGAAAAGAGTGATGTATTAGGTGGAGGATGTCGAACATATTTTTATTGCGGCCATCCCCATACATATGGGCCACATCATCTTTTAGTGAATATTAACGATACACATGTTTTGGATTATATGAATAAATATTTGAAATTGAGAGAACTGGAGCATTACTGTATGACTTTTGTGGAGCAGGATAGTTCGTTTTACACATATCCTATACATAAAGATGAAATACAATTGATGCCCGATAAAGAAAAAATTAATGAAGAGATTAATAATCTACCGGAAATAGAACCCAAGGATTTTGAAGAATATTGGAAATATTCTGTGGGAGAAACTCTTTATAATAAGTTTATTAATAAATATTCAAAGAAGATGTGGAATGTAAAGAGCAATAAAATATTAGATGAATTTACCTTTTCTTTTAAAAACAAAAAAGAGAGCGCATTAAAAACTGGCGCAAAAAAATGTTTTGATGAACAAAAGACTGTTTGGTATCCATTAGCTTTGGATGGCTATAATACATATTTTGATCAGTGCGTTAATGGTTGTGAAACAATTTTCAATACAACAGTGGATACGGCTGATATAGCAAACAAAAAAGTACGTATAAAAGGGGAATGGATTACTGCGGATATTATTGTTTCCACAATTTCTCCAGATATTTTGTTTGAGTATCAATATGGAGAACTTCCTTACATCGGGAGAGATTTTTTAAAGGTTATTCTCCCTGTGGAGCGCATCACACCAGAACCATATTATTTTATTCATTATGCAGGAGATGAACCATATACCAGAATATTTGAATATAAATTATTAACTGGTTATAAATCTCCTAATACCCTTATTATTATTGAAACACCATCGTTCAATAACAAATTATATCCGTACCCTATTATGTCAGAAATAAATAAGGCAAAAAGGTATATAAGCGAACTGCCTGACAATGTATTTTCAATTGGCAGAATGGGCAAATATCACTATGACAATATGGATGTAGTAATAAATGACTGTATGAAACTCGTAGAGCAGTTATAGTCAATTGTGGGAATTTTGAATTTTTAAAATCTCAAAACAGATAAGGGGAGATAACTCCTGCCTTAATATATGAAAATATGAAAAACTATGCTTTTGATGAGCACAAACTTATTTATCACATTAATAGATTAAATGCTTTTCTAAATGAAGGTGATTGCTACCCTTTGTATATGGAAATAAGCCCTGTAGGGAATTGTAATCACAGGTGCATATTTTGTGCCTATGATTTTATTGGTCATCCAAATAAAAAGCTGGAAACTGGTAGATTGTTAAAATTTATTGATGAAATTGCAATATGTGGGATGAAAAGTCTTCTTTATGCCGGAGAAGGCGAGCCGCTCTTACATCCTGATATAGCTCAATTTATCACCCATTCTAAGAAAAATGGTATTGATGTGGGAATATTTACCAATGGACAATTTTTAAAAGAGAAACTGTTAGAAGAAATTTTACCTTTACTTACTTTCATGAGGATCAGTTTCAATGGAGGTACAAGGGAGAATTATGCATGTATTCATGATGTAAAACCAGAAGTTTTTGATGTAGTGGTAAAAAACATAGAAACTGCCTCGAATCTAAAAGATCGGAATAAATTAGAAGTTGATATTGGTATTCAATATGTGCTGCTGCCAGAAAATATAAACCATTTAATTGATGCGGTAAAACGATTGAGAGATACGGGGATTAACTATTTTGTTATAAAACCATTTGTGCAGCAGAGCCATTTGCAGACGTATCAAATGAAAGAACAATTTAATTTAAATGCGATACAAGAGACGCTTAACCAAGCCGAGAACCTCTCCAGCAGGAGTTTTCAAGTTATAGCAAGAAAAGCATCTTTTGAAAACTATGGTAGAAGAAACTATAAACATTGCTATGGAACTGCGTTTATTTCCGTTTTAAATTCAGCAGGAGATATCGCAAGCTGCCTTCCCTGTTGGGACAAAAAGGAATTTATTTTCGGAAATATTTACGAAAATACCTTTAAAGAAATATGGTTCGGTGAGAAGAGAAAAAAAATAAAGGAATATTTAGAAAACGAATTAAATGCAGCCGCATCATGTCCCCCAAACTGCAGACCAAATGCGATTAATAGGTTTTTATGGGAGTTGAAGCATCCCTCGGTTAGGCATATAAACTTCATTTGACTGAAAAAGGAGTCCTTTAAAAGGTGGATAAATCTAAAAACCTCAATACCTCATTACCGACGCTATCTGTTTTAATAGTTAATTATAATGATGCAGGATTTATTAGTGAGACATTAGAGTCTGTAGTGAGTCAATCGTATAAGCCGAAGGAAATTATCGTTATTGATAATGCATCAACTGATAATAGTGCTGAAATTATACAGCAATTCGGGAAACACGAATCGAACATCCGTTTTATAAAGAACGCAAAAAACATGGGCATCCTTTATTGCTACGATCAGTTTCTTGGTGTAGCAAGCGGAGAATATTTTCAAGTCATTGGAGCACATGATAAACTACTTCCCGGTTTTTTTGAAAAATCAATGAAATTATTGGCCCGTTATCCAGAAGCTGGTGTGTGTTCGACACTTGCCTATTTGATCGATGAAAAAGGTAAAAACAAGGGATTCTTTGTTACCCCAATAGTTTCCACAAAGGAATGTTTTATAAAACCAGAGACTGCTATGTCCATTGTGAACAAAATAGATGGTTATATACCCGGACATACGGCTATTTGTAAGCGGACGGCCTTTGAAACCATAGGTGGTTTAATACCAGAAATGCATGCTGCGGCAGATGCGTTTGCATTAAAGGTTATCGTTTGCAAATATGGGGCATGTTTTATTCCTGAAGCATTAGTATGTATAAGAACTTTTCCTAATTCATACTCTAAGAGGATCAGTAAAGATTTAAATTGCAACAAAGAGATATGGCAAACTATGGAACCATTATTGACAACTACATATAAAGAATATTTTACCCAAGGGCATATTGAATACAGCAGAGACATGTTTTCTTATATAATAAATTCTTTTACATTATATAATTTACAAAATAAGGAAGTTGATTACATAAGAGAGCATGTACCTCCAAAAAAAATACTGGAAAAAGTATTGTATTTATTAATTAAAATGGGGATAAAATCGCAAAAAATACTCTATAATTTATACGTCTTTAAACATTCAAAAAGAAGAATCTGTCCGGTGATATACAATAGACTCTTCAGGTCATTGCATTTCCATGTTTTGTACTTTATTAGCAAAATGAGGAGAATGGTTGTTTAAACTCGAAATCCAAATATAGGTACTAACAGCGAGACCTCCCTTCCGGCAAAGGATTTTGCAATGTGTGGTGTGGCAGTGGTCTTGTGTGGATCGGTGTTATTGATAGCCGTCATTAGTGTAAGCAGGCGATTAATTGAAAGATACCCTAATTAAAAAGGCGAAGGTACGGATTAAGTCACATCCAAAGGTTAGAGGCGTTATCCTATGTGTAATTCGCTTGCTAGCCCCTGTGTTTCATGTAATTAATGTTTTTGCAATTCCGCGATATATAATTTTTTTTTTGGACTGGAGCCGTTTTCTTTATTGTGGAGGGAAAGCATCAATATTAGACATTTATCCGTGTTTGAACGATAAGACTGCTACTACAGGAATTGATAGTCATTATTTTTATCAGGCTATTTGGGCTTTCAAGAAGATATTGGATAGTAATACAAAGCATCATGTAGATGTTGGTTCTGAGGTTGGATATGTAGGTTTGTTAACGAGTATTACCAAAGTTACATTTATTGATATCCGTCCTTTAGAAATAAAGCTGGATAGATATACAGGGAAAAAAGGTTCTATATTAGAGCTTCCATTTGATGATGGCTCTATAGCATCATTATCATGTTTGCATGTAATAGAACACGTTGGGCTGGGACGTTACAGTGACTTCATTGATCCGGATGGTTCCAAAAAAGCCTGTCGGGAATTACAGAGAGTACTAGCGCCCGGCGGGAATCTTTATTTGAGTCTTCCCGTTGGTAAGCCGCGAGTTTGTTTCAATGCCCACCGTGTCCATACCCCAAGACAAATACTTGAATACGTCCCGGGATTAAAATTGAGGCGATTTTCAGTGGTTGATGATGAAGGAAATTTTCACGAGGATGTTCCGTATAATAGCTGGGATAACCTGGAATATGGTTGCGGGATGTTCCATTTTGTGAAAAATTTGTAGAACTTAATTTGGAATAGAAAGACATCTGCTGCATGTTATCTGATTTACTGGGTCGATACCTTGGAGAGGTTGAGTTTGCAATTCGGGGGTTAGAAGGCGCCTTCGTTGAACGGTATGAAGAGGAACAACAGAAAACAATATCTGCATTATCGAAGAGGGTGAAAGAACTGGAAGATAAAATTTGATGGCAAAATTGGAGGCAAGAATGGCTACTACAAAACAGACAAAAAAACTCGAAAGAGAATTGCCCTGAATAAATACGAAGACCTCCTGGATACTATCCTGGTTCTTGATGCGATGAAGGCTCAAACAAAGCCGGGTAAGGAATGGAAGGAACTGAAAGAGAAACTGATGAAGCATGTTTAAAGTCATCGTCAATACTTTTGTGGAAGAGACACTTGAAAAAGTTTTTCTAAGGTACAAAAAGACTTTTTATAGGTTGTCAAAGGCGTTGGATGAACTGGAAGAGAAGGGATTGAGAGTTCGAATGTTAAGTCTTTGGAAAATGCTCCCAAAATATTCAGAAAAAGAGTAGGATAAAAAATTAAGAGTTTATTAAAAAAATCCGGGCTGATAAATCGCCTCAATGCTTGGGTAAAGGCTCGTTTGCAAGAAAGGTGTGCCAGCAGGGAGCAGGCTTTCTATTGTGAGGAAGCAAGAACAAAAAATTTAATCGTACCTGAAGAGACGGAGCTTATTGGAGTGCTGAAGAAACGTTTCGCCTCTCGAGGGATTCGCCTAAGAGCAAAGAGCAAAGGAGAGCTTCACGTTTTTGTTGCTTTTGCACTTTTTAATTGGGAGGGTGTTTTTCCAAAAGCATTAGAATCTTTTGGGAAGATTAGTACTTTTGAGTGGCATTCCCTTGGTTTTGAAACACTTTCAGAAGATTGGTTAAAGCAGCGTGATACAATGAATGCTGTAATGCTCGAATCTTTTTACAAAGCCCATAAAGAAAAGCCGATTGATGCGGTGGTTGGATATCTATCAGGTTATACCGTTTCCCCAAATGTTTTATCTGAAATGGCGAAATGTGGCGTTGCAATATTCAACTTTTGTTGGGACGATAAGTTGTATTTTAGAGGTAAAATAATGGGCGGACGCTGGACTGGTCCGGCGGCTCTCGCTTCCGTCGTAGATTTAAATTTAACAAATGCCCCTGATTCGTGTATCAAATATATGGTTGAGGGTGGGCTTGCCATGTTCTGGCCGGAAGCTGCACACCATGAGATGCATAAACCTTATGATGTACCCTTTGAGTTTGATGTTTCTTTTGTTGGTGGTAAATATGGCTGGCGACCTCGGTTTATTCAGAAATTGCAAAAGTTAGGTATAAAGGTTACCTGTTTTGGTAAAGGTTGGGAAAATGGCCCTTTATCAGACGAAGAAATGGTCAAGCTCTATTCACGCAGCCGAATTAACATAGGATTCGGCGGTGTCGGTCATTCGAGGAAGCTTATGTGCCTCAAAGGCAGGGACTTTGAAGTACCAATGAGTGGTGGTCTATACCTGACGCAGGACAACCCAGAACTTTCTCTGGTATATGAAGTTGGAAAAGAAATTCTTACGTATAAAAATGAAAAAGATTGTGCAGAGAAAATACAGTGGCTCCTTGCAAATCCTGAAGAAGCCGCAAAGATCAGAAAAGCAGGAAGAGAACGGGCGCTAAAAGACCATACTTGGGAAAAGAGATTTGAAAAGGTATTGAGATTGGCTGGAATAATGGAGTAAAAATGACGGATTATCGTAAACGTATTTACAAAGAATATGCATCGCGCATGCAGGATGCCCCGTCACTGTTTGATGAAGGTGAGGCCATACGTTGGGGAAAGGCATACGATGCTTATTTTAAAGGATGGTTGCCGGAGCAAAAAGGCGCTGCTATACTGGACGTTGGATGTGGGGGAGGAAAATTGTTGTATTTTTTTAAATCCAGAACATATAAAAACCTATTTGGTGTGGATGTAAGTCCTGAACAAATAGCTTTGGCACGTCAGATAACCGAGAATGTGGTTGGTGAAGACGCTATTGCTTTTCTCCAATCCCATAAAGAAAAATATGACCTTATTACCGGTCTTGATATTGTAGAACATTTCAAAAAAGAAGAAGTTCTCCGGTTCCTGGATGCCTGTTATGGGGCATTACGACCAGAAGGACGTCTAATATTACAAACTCCGAATGCAGAAAGTCCATGGGGATTAAAAATCAGATACGGAGACTTTACACATGAAGTAGCATTTGATCCAAATATCTTAGTACGACTATTATCCACTGTTGGTTTTTCCAAAATGAATATCCGTGAGTGTGGTCCGGTTATACAAGGGTTGCTTTCCTTTTGTAGGAATTGTGTTTGGAAAATCATTCATTCTGGATTAGTTATTTGGAATCTTGCAGAAACGGGAAGCAAGGGAAGTGGTATCTACACAAGGGTTTTTCTTATAACAGGGACAAAGGGAGTAAAGTAGTGAGAATTATTTATTTTGGTCTTTTGAAAAGCAAATGGCATTTTTATGTTTAAAAAAGATACATTTACCGTGTTTTTTTTGTTTGTTATTGCAATATTTATTTTCTTTCATAGCATTTATTTAAATACACCGTTAGTAAATTATGAATATACAATATTTGAGGCCGTAAAAAGTTTATTAAACCCCAATTATACAAAAGGCATGGAGATTTATTGGAGTAAGCAGGCAAATCCTCTAGGGTATTCATTGGCGGCTGCGACATCAGCTTATTTTTTCGGCATTTCCTACTGGTCTATTCGACTTCCATCTGTGCTGGGAGGTGTATTTATCCTCCTTGCTGGTTTTATATACTTTCATAAAAAATATTATGAAAAAAAGATGTTACTTATAATTTGGGTTTTAATGGTATCACTAAATCCGCTCTTTTGGGTTTATAGCGGAAGGGCATTCTCTGATGTTCTTGCAGTTGCATTCTTAAGTTGGGCATTCCTTTTTTGTTATCTGTCGAAAGATCGTTATAAACTACATCTTTTAGGTGGATTATGTTTTTCATTTGCTATTTTAATAAAGTTTAATTCAGTTTTATTAGGACTTGGTTTTTTTTCGATACTTTTCGTAGACAAAAATATTCGATTAAATCTGGATAAGAAAAAAATTTTAAGTGCTCTTTTTTATACAATATTACCTGCACTAATTCTATCTATTTACTTTTATTTAATTTATTATAACTTTGGAATTTTATTTATTTCAGAAACAGCCCAGAATCATTTTGATGGAAAAGCGAAGTATTTTGTTGATTGTTTTTTAATGTATATAAGTTATTTAACGATGTTGCTTGGTTTTACCAGCTTAATTCCTATATATTATTTAAGCAGAATCTGGACTAGAAAAAGATTTTTAACTTTTTTAATGATTTCTTTTGTCTTCGGATTTATTTTTTGGAAAAACATTACTTTTTTCTGCCTTGGAGAGATGGGATATGGACGACTTTTTGAAAGTTTTTTAAATATTAAAGCTTTATTCTTAGTTCGAACGGGTTGCTTAATCCTTTCTTTTTTTGTGTTTTTTGAGTGGATATATAGAATTAATTATTTAAAAAATAAAACAGCACTATTTATGATTTCTATAATCTTGCCATATCTTTTGGTTGCCTCTTTATCCAAGCCGGTACAACGCTATCTTTTATTTTGTTTACCGTTTTTGACTTTTTATCTTATTATCATACTAGGTTCTCATATTCCAAAACGAATACATTTTTTTGCTTGGCCTACAATTGGAATATTCGCAATATTATCTTTGATAAGTGCTGCGTATCAGATTGGCGTAGGACAAGCAAGTGAAAATATTGCTAAATGGCTAGAGAAAAATAATTATCTAAAAGATACATATGTGGGTTCACTCGACCCTGATGCAACTCATTATTTTTTGGATAATTCTGAAAGACAGAAAAAGTATAATGTCATTATTTCAAAGATCCCACCGGATAATTATTTATACAAAGAGAGTGTTAAAATATTTGGTAGAACAATAAGAACTCATTATGTGATAAAACTATAAGCATAGCCTTAATATGTTTAATTGATTGTCTCATAGCCAAAAGTAGTCTAATGCATCCCGCTAGTTAAGGCAAAACTTAGTAGTAATTGTTATAGTAAAATTACCTGATAAAATTAAAAGGAGAAAGAATTGGAGGAAACAGTTTTCGATTACTTGGATAAGCGAATTTTAAGTTATTATCATGAAGCTATACAAATCAAGAAAGGAATATTTCCCAATCCAAGATTTATGATATTTTATCCGACTAATTTCTGCCCTTTTGATTGTACGTTCTGCGATTATGAAGATTTAAATAGAGAGAAAAAAAAGACACTGAAAAAAATTGAATGGGAATTTCTTTTAAATGAATTCAAAAATAATGGAGGGTTGGCAATAGAACTTTGTGGTGGTGGGGAACCTCTTGCTATTCCCGGAGCCGCTGACCTAATAGATTATGCTGCAAAACTTGGTTTGAAAATTGGTATTTTAACCAATGGACTTTTTATTAATAAAGCAAAATACCCTGAAATCTACAATTCTATATTAAAAAATTGCTCATACGTAAGAGTCTCTATGGAATCTGCATCACAAAAAGTTTTTGAACAGGTCAGACGAACTGGTAGTGCATTTTCTTTTCAGAATATATTAGATAACGTTTCAGAGCTGATCAGTGAAAAAAAGGGGAATCTACAAGTTTCTTATAAATATACAATTGGTAGTGTTTGTGATTTAGATGACATTTATAGGGCAATAGTCTTTGCGGAAGAACGCAGTTTTGATTCCGTACAATTTAAAACTGCTTGTAATGTTGAAGATGAATTTGGTGATAATCGAAATTTGCTTGAAGAAAAAATAAAAGAATTTGCGAAGAAAACCTTAAAAAGGTCAAAACTGGTTTGCAATTTCAAAAGATCCAAATTAGATCCTAAAATAGGTTGTTTTATGTCTGCTGTTCATACATTAATTGATTATAATGGCGATGTTTTTATATGTTGTTATTATAGGCATAGGATTCAAAAACATAGAATTGGTAATGTTTTTCAAAAAAACCTATATGATATTTGGCATTCATTTGAGCATTGGCAAAAACTAAAGAATATAGATGTGGAAGAATGCAATCTGTATGACTGTCGATTTATAAGGTACAATGAAATAATGGAGAATGCTCTTGAAACAGGGCAGTTGGAGTTTATATAATCCACGATTAACCAATAAGAAAATTTCATTTTAACGTATAGAAAAGGAGCAATAAAAGCAAAAACCAGATGAAATTATCAATTATTATACCTGCCCATAACGAAGAAGAATGCATTAAAGACACTATCGTACAGTTAAGTATATGTATGATAGAAAATAAGATAGAACATGAAATATTGGTCATATATGATAATTGTTCCGATAATACTGAGAATATACTAATTGAATTAAAAAAGACTATTAATGAATTAATATATATTGATAATTCCCCCGTAAAAGGTTACGGCTCTGCGGTACAAAAGGGATTTGAGCGGTTTTCAGGAGATGCTGTTCTTATATATATGGCTGATAGTTCTGATACTCCTGAGGATGTTTGTTTATTTTACAAGCAAATTCTTAATGGATACGATTGTGTTTTCGGATCGAGATTTATTGAAGGTGGTAAGGTAATAGACTACCCAAAAGTAAAATACATTGTAAACAGATCGGCAAACTGGTTAATAAAAATAGCCTTTGGGTTAAAATACCATGATATAACTAGTTCATTTAAAATGTATCGTGCCCATGTAATACAAGGCATACAACCATTAAAAAGCGCATATTTCAATATTTCCATTGAGATCCCTCTAAAAGCTATTATTAGAGGATATAAGTATACTGTTATCTCTAATACATGGATTAATCGCACGTCTGGGAAATCGAAGCTTAATCTCAGGGAAATGGGAACGCGATATTTTCTTACAATGCTAGAGTGCCTTTCTGAAAAATGGTTTAAAAAAAAATCAATCCCTATCAAATCAAAAAATTAATTCACAATCAAAGATAAAGAAATCTAACTTTATAAACAAAATTTTAAAGTTCCTAATGCGGCGAAGGAAATAAGAGAACTCTTTACCTTTGAGATAAAAATGTAGTTCTTTCATGAATATCATTTATTTATGTATGACCATCATGGACTGGAGGGACATGCCTTCAACTGATGAAAGTAATGGCTCTGTTGCATAAGTCAAAAATTACTCAATCTTAAAAATTAAAATGATTGCTTTGCAGCATTGTCCGGTTAGGAAATTGCGTAATACGTGTATCAGGAAAATGAGAAAAAACGATGCTTTGAGGAGATATTTCACTTGACAATTTAGCAAAATGTATCCGGAGAATTTTTCGTAAAAACCCT
>Ga0209514_10003031_pt1 | contig 24802 bp, 30 predicted proteins | sample Subgrocontami58m_FD_187452 | JGI IMG/M metagenome (GOLD analysis project Ga0209514, IMG submission 187452) | Subsurface groundwater microbial communities from S. Glens Falls, New York, USA - GMW37 contaminated, 5.8 m (SPAdes) (version 3) | ecosystem: Environmental > Aquatic > Deep subsurface >...
CGCGCCCAATGCTCGATTTGACCAGCTAGGGAACGATGATCGATGCGGCTGAATCTCTTTGCTTCATCAACCAGTTCTTCTGATATTCTAACTGCTGTAGGCATGATTTTCCTCCAAACTACTTTTTGTACATAATATTGCAATATGTATCATTATGCAACATTTTATTTCATGGGTAACGCTAACGACGAAATCAGCCGGAGCGTAGCGATCGGCTGAATTTTTTCGTTAGGCAATTTTTTTGCACACGTTGCATTTTTAAACCTTGTCGATTAAGGACTTGTCCCGCAATATAAGTTCAAGATCATCCTGTCTTGCACCAAACACTTGTTTCCGCAAGCCGTACCGTGCACTTACCCATGCATCGAAAAAAGAAAATTTTGATTCAGTTGTCGGTCGATAGCAGATTATATCGTCACTAAGCAGTTCCAACCGACACTGATGAATAGTCCTTTCTGCTATATCCTCCATATAGAAGTGCTTATTCAGATTTACACCCTTTTCTGTTATCCTGAATACGCCTGTAATCTCCTTGAATCCAGCCCTGTAATAGATGATTACATCACCTACTTTGAGGGGCTCCCATTGGTTCCTGTTGTAAAATCCAATCAGCCTGTTATCGATGTCCCAAAGATCCCGGTGATGAACGACGAACCAGATATTCGACGTTGCCTTTTTCTGGTGAAAAAGTTTCAAACCCTTTTTTCTTTCGTCTTCTGCTTTATGCACGGGAGTGCCTGATGCAGTCATAATAATTTCCATAATCTGTTTCAGGTTCTCGCATTTCATGTGCTGGCTATCAGTGTCATACCTCCACCCTGTTGGAAATGTAAGAAATATCGAGACAGCATTAGAAAATGAAGCCTGACTTTGTATGACGTTGCCTCGTTTCAGAGCATTGGTATAATGATCTGGACTGGCGAATGAGGCCATGATGTCGTACTGAGTCCTTCCAAAGCATATAACGTTCTTGATATCATGCTTCGCCAATAGTTCTTCTATCTTCCTTTTTCCTGCTATGATGATTTTCTGGTATTCACCGACTCCGAAGATTTCCAGCAGCTCATGCGGAAAATTGCTTGGAAATGAAAGCAATACAGCTATGAATATACGAAAAGGGCTTTCATATCTATTCTCAATCATCAGGGAGGGGGTAATCTGATTAAAGTGTTTAAAATATCCTGTGCCCCTTAACGTATTCCAGAAAGGATTCTCCTTCCCAACTCGATTCGGAGAAAGAAACATTCCCTGCCGAACGGAATGGGGATGGGGATTACTCAGTAATATTAAGATCGGAATTTTTCCGTTGTCGTTTGGTACCAAGGGACCCTCTGTGAGATATCGTATCTGCCTAGCGTTATCATCAAATTTATATAGGTCAGTAGAGTCCTGAAGTTTCTGCTGAATATTTGATTTTATGTCAGGGTAATTCACTTCGAACTTTAATGTGTCATCACAAATGATCGATTGGCTATCCATAACGTGCCCCTCTCCAAAGCCATCTTCATTCATTTACGTGCATAACGCTCCGCATAACCGGCTGGCAATGGAGCATAGCGAAATTGCCAGCCCGAGTTGATGCAGTTGTTATGCCACGAGCTATATAAGCGGATCATGCCCTCCTTCGTATGGTGGTCTGCACCTTAATAAACGGCTTATTGACAATTTTAGCCCTTTCCACGCCCCATATTTTTCAATGGCATCCAGTGAATATTGAGAGCAGGACGGCTTGTAGATACAAGCGCCTTTGAAGGGCGCCGAAAAATATGCCTGATAGAAACGAATTGCATATACGAATAATCTTTCCATGCGCAAATAACCTGAGTAAAGGGGTAGCGGGATTGAGTGATCCTACCCACTACCCCAGTGGGACTATTTTTTTGTAATCAAGCCACAATTTGCTGCAGAAGAGTCCCAAAGCTGGCATCTTGACATCATGCAGGGCTGCGGTTCTGAGACGAGCTTTTCTTTTCCTCCGAATATGGATGAAAGACATCCTGCCGGTTTTGTCACCTCAATCCATGAAAACGGACAAAGACCAATACCCGAACCTGTACCAGCTACTTTTGCCATAACTTACGCCTCCTTCTGAATTTGTTGCCGCAATCGTTATAAGCCCGTTCGTGCGGCGTTCGCTTTCGGGTCTAACGAAAAATTCACCGGGCGCGTCAGCGCTCCGGTGAAATGATTTTGTTAGCTGTCATTTCTCTTCTCGTATTTGCAGTAAAAGCATCATGTTGAGATATGACCTTATATCTTTGAACAGTGAAACCAAACCTGCAAGTGTCCTAATAACAATATCTTCACCAAATGCTTCACCATTTTGTCCTCCAAAACCAACACCTTCTGCCCATTTTTTCATTATCAACAAGGTGCTACCGATATTGGGATGAACCAAATCACAAAATAGGTCATATAGGACAAGCACAGGAGGTGTTTCCTTTGCCCACTTCTGTACGCAAGTTAAGACATTGACTTGAGTCTGCGTCGAAGAGTCCTCTTTCTCTCCGACCAATTCGTCAAATCTCCCTACTAAGAATGCTTCCCAATTAAATCTGCTCCCTCGTAGAAAACGATCCAATTCGTTTATGATATTCTTGATTTGATCGCCAGAAACAGATCCGGTTTTGACAGCTTCATCGACAGTGGGTTTAATGCGATGCTTGCAATAGTATCGCATAATTGCTGCATGTTCTATGAGAGATCTGCCTATCAATCCATAGACAATAAATTCCTTATGATTAATAGCACCGACAAGTGCTTGGCATAGTTCGCTAAATTTGCATACATGAACAGACCAGATAATGTCGAGATAATGATTTAGTAAAAGAGTAGCATCGTTCGGAGGATTCCACACAAATTTGTGATCGCCACTTTGCTCATGCATGACCCTGGTTATTTCCTCAAAGTTAGAGAATAGTACTTGATGTTTCTCCGGAGCAGATTGTTTCACGGATGCATCAAATGTAAGTGCCATATCAATCCCAGATTAAACAGCTAACGAATAAATCAACGGGAGGCGGGCGTAGCCTGCCGATCCGCTGTATTGTCATTTTGGATAAGTCATTTAATCATCTTGATTTCATTAATCCATTTATTTGTAACGCACTTCATTATCACAATGCCGTGCTCCGGTTGAACGTCTTTCCATGTATATATGTCACTTGACAAAACATATTGTCCTTCTTCTTCGGAATTAGGTGGACACGGAGGAATAGGTAGAGGCTTGCCATTAGTATCTACCCATGCATAAGCAACTATTTTTGATCCATCACGAAACAGATAAACATGAAATTCATTCTTCGCAGAGAAGATTCTCTCCAGAAATACGTGATCTTTGAGTATAACGTTTCTGTCAGACAATTTAATGCCTTTGAGTGTTTTTCCAGTATCGGAAGCCTTAAGCGATTGAAGGTATTTAATAACTTTCTGGTTATCTAATGCCAATTGATCTTCTAACGTTTTAGGAACCTGCTTTGCAGCTAAGCACGGTATAGAAAGTAACAATAAGAATAAGATTATTTTTTTCATTTTTTATTCATCCAACGAAAAAATCAGCAGTAATTAAGTGTGGTGTCCCTGGAATTCCGAACCATGGCCTTGTTAAGGCCCATTTTTGTATTGGCCTATGTACTGCTCGTAAACGCTAAGCGCCGCGGTAAATCCCGCGCGACTTCGCGAACTGATGGTGAAGATCAAATAGAAATCGCCTTCTTCTCCGTACGAGACTCGTTCCCAATTCCCCTTTCTCTTGGGAAAGAAGGTGAATGACTTCAGGGACCTCCCATCTGCCATCTTTGGCGCCTTCGCTTCGGTTATTACTATACCAGGGTTTCCGGAAATAAACGCTTCTCTGTCGTTCTTGATTAGCATATCCAGCGATCTAATCTCCGGGGCTCTTGGCTTATACAGTGCCTTTGCGTAGATTACCGTCTCCGCATTCGAGAATGTGAAGCCGTCGGGTACTTGAATGTTTATGCCGTTGGCGAAGCTTTGCTCGCGCTCATGGTGCCATCCCTTCGCAGACATCAGTTTCGGCCACCATGCAACGCAGATCCCGCTCTCGCACGGTTGTCCTACCTTTTCGATTTCTGAAAAGGCAGAAAGTGGGACCAATAGCACAACTAACAGGACCAAGGCATGTTGCTTCATACTTTTCTCCGTGGCCTTAACGGCGAGTTGAGCAGTTCTCCAGCAGTCTTGCCGAGTAAGCTCAGCACGGCTGCTGGAGAATGCGCTCGAACAATTAATCTACCAAGTTTCCCATTGAAAAATTCTAGAAAATCATAGCGTAATTCCCATAAAAAGCAATAAGAATGATTATTAATAACAGCGAATTACACTTTATGAATTTCGCACAATCTGATATTACCTTTAAAAAGTAATGAGGCTATAATCGTGGAACAGTTACTGTGATGAAGGAAAAATCGATAAAACTTACGGATATTGACTTCAATCCCCAGTTTCAGCGCGCCCTGGAGATCATGGAGAAGAGCGCGCGGAATGTCTTCATCACCGGCCGGGCCGGGACGGGGAAGTCCACGCTCCTTTCCCACTTCCGGAAGACTACGGTTAAAAAGGTGGTCATCCTGGCGCCAACGGGTGTCGCGGCGGTCAACGTGGGCGGGCAGACGATCCATTCCTTCTTCCGGTTTAAGCCCGATGTGACGGCGGCGGCCATCCGCAGCAAAATCAAAGACAAAGGAAAGAATCTCTATGCGAGGCTCTCCGCCATTGTTATCGATGAAATCTCCATGGTGCGGGCGGATCTCCTGGACTGCGTGGACAAATTCCTGCGTTTGAACGGTCCCGACGGCAAGGCGCCCTTCGGCGGCGTGCAGATGATCTTTATCGGCGACCTCTATCAACTTCCGCCCGTCGTCACGAGCCGGGAACGGGAGATCTTCCGCGGCCGTTATAAATCACCCTACTTCTTCAGCGCCGAAGCCTTTGCGGGACTCGATATGGAATTCATCGAACTGGAAAAGGTGTATCGTCAGAGCGACGAGGAATTCATCCGCCTGCTCAACGCCATCCGCAACCGTACCGCGACCGACGGCGATCTGGCCCTTCTCAACCAGCGCGTCGATCTGGGCTTTGAACCGCCGCCGCAGGATTACTACCTCACCCTGACCAGCACCAACGACCTGGCCGACCGGATCAACGAGGAGCGCCTGGCCAAATTGCGCGGCCGGGTCTGGAAGGCATCCGGCAGCATTGCCGGGGATTTCGGCAAGGAATACCTGCCCACCGCCCTGGAATTGAAGCTGAAAAAGGGCGCCCAGATCATGCTCCTCAATAACGATGCCTATGGGCGCTGGATCAACGGCACCGTGGGACGGGTGAAGGGATTTGCCAAGGATGAAGAGGGAAAGGAGGTTATCCTGGCGGAACTCGAAACGGGCGAGACGGAAGAAATCAGTCCCTATACCTGGGAGATTTACCGGTTCATGCTGAAAGACGGGGAACTCGCCTCCGAGACCATCGGCTCCTTTACCCAGTATCCGGTGCGGCTGGCATTTGCCGTTACGATTCACAAGAGTCAGGGGAAGACCTTTACCAAGGTGGCCATTGACGTGGGGCGAGGGACCTTTGCCCACGGGCAGATGTACGTAGCCCTCTCCCGCTGCACCAGTCTGGAGGGCATCGTCCTCAAGCAGCCCATCCGAATAAGCCACGTCCTCACGGACTGGCAGGTGGCGAAGTTTCTGACGGAGCTCCAGTATGCCCGTGCCAGGCAGCAATATCCGCGGGAAGGAAAGCTTAAAGTCCTCGAAACGGCGGTGCGCGAGCGGCAGACCATCGAGATCCTCTACCTGAAGGCAAAGGACGAAAAATCACGGCGGAAGATCCGCCCCCTTTTTGTGGGAGAGATGGAGTACAACGGCCACCCCTACACCGGACTGGAGGCCTTTTGCCTGGAGCGCCGGGAAAAGCGTATTTTCAATGTGGACAGGATTCTGGAGATAATTGCGGTGGACTAGTAAAAGGGAGGAATATATATATTTTTTCACCATCACCCTTCCCCTCCCCCCTCAAGGGGGAGGGAATTTCAATTTTGGCTTTAAGAAAGCGGCTCGCCCTGAGGTACGCTGAATTACTACAGAAAGATCCGGGTGCCGGCCAGGAGGGAGCCGGGGCGCAGGTCGAGGGCGCCGGAGGCTTCCGCAACGGGGGTAAAACCGCAATCCGGGCAACTTATCCGGCCGCGGTCCTTGACATAGCAGCCCTGGGTAATATGGCCGTTGGGGTCAACGTTGATCAGAATGTTGTCGTGACAGCGCCATTTGTTTTCCATCATCACTTCCAGGCTGCGGCGGGAATTCAGCAGCGGGTATTTCGTCTTTAAGGCCAGAGCGTTGATAAGCGCGGCCCGGCGGTCTTCCGGCGCCAGCGCGAGCGGGGCCTCCCCCTGGCCATAGGGATAGAAGAGCTGAACCGTGACGCCGCAAACACGGGGCGCTTGCTTTACCAAGTCCAGCATCCCCTCCAGATCCCGCCAGTTTTCGCTGTTCATAGTGAAATGCACGAAAACCCGGGGATGGGTCGTCGTTTCGAGATGGTGCCAGACCTGGTCAAAGGAGCCGCAGCGGAGCCGGTCATGGGTTGCCTGCAGGCCGTCGAGGCTGACCCAAAGGATGTCAGCCGGTACATCGAGGGGCAGGGTGCCATTGGTGGTGACGGCCACCGTCGAGAAAAGCTTTTTGGCATGGCGGACAAGTTCCGCGATGTCATGTTCGCCGTCGCGCCAGATCAGGGGTTCGCCGCCTTCAAAGACGACGATGCGCGTGCCTTTCCCCTTCAGGGTTTCCAGAGCGGCAAGGGCCTGGCCCCAGGTCATCTGGGAGTTTTCTTCCTGAGCCCGCAGGTGAAAGGGGCACCCCGGGCAGTTGATGTTGCAGTGGTGGGTCAGTTTGAAGCTGGCCAAAAGCGGTACCCGCTGCCGTAAAATGATCCTCCGTCCGTAAAAGGTCAGGAGGTCAAAAAAACGCCGGATTCTTCTTGCCGTGATCATAGAAATGAAGTCTCTTGCAACAAATAAGGGGACGCCTCCCTGGTCAAGTCATAGACCGGAGGTGTCCCCCAAGGGTACGGCTGAACTCATCTATCCGTACCGTAAACCTTGAAGAAAAGTAAGACTTTCAATTAACAGGTTTACAAAGGCCTCAACACACGGAGCCTTGTTTCTTTTACAAAGGGCGCGATGGATTCGAAAAAGGCCTTCATGTGGGCTGTAACGAGGTGCGCCTCCAGGGCCGCAATGTCGCTCCAACATTCTATAATCGTTACTGTATTATCGAGGGGTGGGTCCTGGATGGGAATGCCGGTCTGGATGTCCGCCGCCGGTCCATAGGCCAGACAGCCCGGCTCATCTCTCACCAAAGGGACCACTTCTTTTAATTTGTCCAGGTAATTATGTTCTTTTCCGGAATATAGCTCGATGTTGGCAATTACGTGGATCATTGGAAACTCCTCTTTCGGCATCATAGGTTAATCGTCAAATCAAAAATACCAACCAGCAACTAACACAAACCGGAGGACAGACGCCAGCCCAAAATTCTTACCGGGAATGCCCGGCGCCGGCACGTTGCGCTCTGAGGCGGTCCTCGATATAGGACAGCAGCCGGTCATAGAGCCGGTCGATCTGGTTCGAGGGCGGCAGCGCCTCCCTGATCTTCTGCAGGTAGCCCCGCGTATGGAGCGTTGCCAGGGTGAGATCGAAATTGATATCGTAGACCCACGCCAGTTGCAGCAGTTTAAAGTCGTTGAAAAATCGCAATTGCCGCATGTTGACCGCCTTGCCTTGCTGCAAACTGCCCAGGACCTCCGCCGATATGCCGGGTTCGTCCGGGAGATCCAGCTCCACGACGGTGCTGCGTTTTCCCTGTCCCCCGCTATAATAAGCGGCGAACAGCGCCAGGATATCCAGTTTGTCCGCATCCCTCAACAAACGGCTGTAAAACAGGGTGGCCGGACTTTCATCCTCGGGTATGCTTAAACGGTTATGATAAGAAATGGCCTTCATGACCAGCTGTCGTGTTTGTTCCTCCCATGACGCCAACGCTTGCTCCTGTTGCAGCACCCTGATCCCAAGTTCGGCATGGTTTTCCGATTTTCCGTCCACGAAGGTCCGGTAGCGGGTAACCTGCTCGAAGCGGCCGATATCGTGCAATAAGCCCATGGCCTCGGCGATTCTCAGACCATTGGCGCCAAGTCCCAACTGGCTGCCGATGGCGCGGATTTCTCCGGCGACATGTCGGGAGTGTTTTTCCTTTAAGACCAGGTCCGGCTGCAAAAAAGGGTCAGCGGTATAATAAGAATGGACGTACTTGCGGAACCATTGCTTCAGAAGCTTGAGTTGTTCCCCGGTAAGAGGGGGGGTATTATTTTGCTGCATATGGAGGGCGGGGTCGCTGAGATTGACGCCCGCTTGCGCGGCAGGTTTGGCCTGTGCCATCTTCTTGTCCCTCTTAGAAGGAATGCTTCTCGTCGGGGAATTTGCCGCTCTTGACCTCTTCTACGTAAGTCCGCACCGCCTCTTTCATCTGGGTATTGAGATGGGCGTATCTTTTCACGAATTTGGGAACAAACCTTTCAAATAAGCCGAGCATATCGTTTACAACCAGCACCTGACCGTCACAACCGGCGCCGGCGCCGATGCCGATGGTGGGGATGCCCACGGATTTGGTGATCCTTTCGGCCAGGGGTGCGGGAACCAATTCCAGCACGAGGGAAAATGCCCCGGCCTCTTCAACCAGGCGGGCGTCCTCCATTAATTTTCTCTCGGCCGCCTCGTCTTTCCCTTGTACCTTGAAACCGCCGAATTGATTCACGGACTGGGGGGTCAGCCCCAGGTGGGCCATGACGGGAATGCCCGCGGCGGTGATGCTGCTGATCAGATCCGCCACTTCCCGGCCTCCTTCCAGTTTTACGCCGTGGGCGCCCGCCTCCTGGAGGAACCGGCCGGCATTGCGCAGGGCCTCCGCTTTGGTGACCTGATAGGACATGAAAGGCATATCGCCTATCACCAGGGCGCGTTTTGTCCCCCGGGCCACGGCCCTGGTATGGTGGAGCATGTCCGCCATAGTGACGGGAATGGTGCTGTCATAACCGAGAACCACCATGCCGAGGGAATCACCGACGAGGATGATCTCCACGCCCGCTTCGTCGAGCACCATGGCCGTGGCATAATCATAGGCCGTCAGCATGGCGATTTTTTCTCCCTTCCCTTTCCGGGCGCGAATGGTAGCGGTGGTGATTTTTTGTTCAGACATGAGCGGAACCTCCTTTAAGCAGTTCAACGATTAGGGCGGCCTTTTCCGGTGTCAGGGTTTTCTTTGCCAGTGCCAATTCAACCGTTTGCAACCCCAGAATACAGTAAAGCGGCAGCAGGTGCGGCAGCCTTTCCCGGAAGGCGGCCACGTGCTTGCCAATGGTTTCCCCATCGCCGCGGGCGATCGGGCCGGTCAAGGCCTGAACGGTGCCGACGGTTTCTATATTGGTCAGGGTGCCCTGCACCAACGGCCAAAAGGCCTGCAGTGCCTCTTTCTCCTCGATCCCGAGGGCGAGGTAGATTTTTTCCACCGTGTGCAGCAGGGTGGTGAGGTAGTTCGATGCCAGGCAGGCGGCGGCATGATAGAGCGGTTTATCCCCTTCGGCGACGAAAAAGGGGTGGCCGCCCAGGTCCTGCACCAGGCGGACGGACCAGTCCCGGATGGACGCGTCGGCGGTGATTCCGAAGGTGCTGCCGGGGATGCTTTTGATGGCGCCCTCGATCGTGGCAAAGGATTGAATGGGATGGATGCTGGCTACGGATGCCCCGGCCTGCCGGGCTGCCTGCAGGAGGTCAAGGCCCCCGGCGCCGCTCACGTGGACCACTTTTTTCCCAGTCCGCACTGCCCCGCGGCGGGAGATATCTTCACAGACGGGGGCGATGTCGTCGTCGGTAGTGGTGATCAGGATGCAATCCGCCCGAGAGGCGGCTTCGGCCACATCGGCAAAGGTAAGGCCGCCCGTATAAGTTACGCCCCGGCGCAGGTTTTCCGGCAAGCGGTCGGCGATGGCCGCGATTTCATAACCGGCCGAACGGAGCAAATGGCCCAGCGCCGTACCGACTTTACCCAAACCCAAGATGGCCATGGAATCTTTCTTATCCAGGTGCTGCGGCATGGGCGATACCCTCTCCGATCAAAAAAAAACCTTCCGGCAAGTTCGGAAGGCAGATTGACCAATATCGATGTACCATATATATCCTGTAGCCTTCCGTCCCAGTCCCCTAAGGGATCCAAGCGGCAATTGACTTGTAACACGATACATCTTATGGCGTCAATATAAATATATCCATCTTGTAATTCGGCCTGAGGTCTTATATATTGCCCGGCACATGCCAAAACGAAAAGAGATACAAAAATAGTGCAAATAGTTGACCTGATGGTTTTTGACCTGGATGGGACATTGGTCGATTCGGGGCCCGATCTGATCAGGGCCGTCAATTTTACGCGCCGCGCCCTGGAGCTTCCGGAGTTGGAGGCCAAGGAAATAATCAGCTTTGTGGGCGACGGCTTGGATAAGCTGGCGGAACGCTTTGTGGGGCCCGAACTGCAGCATCGTCTTGGCGAGGCGACAGCAATTTTCAAAGTCTATTACGCGGAACATTGCGTGGATGAAACGGTTCTTTATCCGGGCGTGAAGGAGGTGCTGACTTTCTTCCGGGATAAAAAGAAAGTGATAATTACCAACAAGCTTTTTGATTTTACCCGGAAGATCACGGATTACTTTGAACTTACCAATTGTTTTGATAGTATTATCGGCTTGGGAAGCACCGCTTACCACAAACCCGAAGCCATGGTCCTGCTCCCCTTGCTGGAAGAGTTCCGCATCGCACCGCACCGGTCTGTGGTCATCGGGGACGGTGTCGCCGACATCAATTTGGCCCGGAATGCGGGCGTGAAATCATGCGCCCTGTTGAACGGCTTTACATCCAGAGAAGTTCTATTGTCCTTTCGCCCTGATTTTGCCTGTGAGAGCCTTTGGGAACTTAAAAACATGTTTTGCTGAAAAAGCGGCCCGGTCCTCACTTGCATACTCCGCGAAAAGTTCATATATTAAAATATGTTGGATAAAGTAAGAAAAACGATTTCCCGCTATGACATGCTGAAGCGGGAAGACCGTCTGGTGGTGGCGGTTTCCGGAGGCCCTGATTCGGTAGCCCTGTTGAAAGTACTTACTTTCCTTGCCGCTGAATTTGAGCTTTCTCTTGTTGTTGCGCACCTGAATCACGGTTTGAGGGGCGAAGAAGCGGACCGGGAAGAAGGTTTCGTTCGGGGACTTTGCCGGGAGATGGGCCTCGCGTGCGTGATCGGGAAGGTGGATGTTGCCGCCCTGAAGGAGCCGGGGAAATCGCTCGAAGAGCTTTGTCGCGAAAAAAGGTACGCCTTTCTGAAACAAACGACGGCCGCCGCCGGGGCCGTGAAAATTGCCCTGGGGCACCATCTCCATGATCAGGCGGAGACGGTTTTGATGCATCTTTTACGGGGGAGCGGAACCGGAGGTTTAGGCGGGATGCTCCCCGTGCGCGAAGGGATGATCATAAGGCCCCTGCTGGAAGTCACGAGAGAGGACATCCTGGCCTATCTGGAAGAAGCAGGCCTTTCCTTTATGACGGACAGTTCCAATGCCGAAGATTGTTTCCTGCGCAACCGGATCAGGAAGCATCTGCTTCCCTTCCTGAAAGAGGGCTACAATCCCCAGGTGGAGGCCAATCTGGCCCATACGGCCGACATCCTGCGTTTGGAAGACGACTACATGGGGAAGGAAGTCGAGAGCTGGCTTAAAAGCCGGGGGCTTTTTTTACCCGGCGCTGAAGAGCAGAAACTGTTCCTTCCGGAGTTTCTGGCCCTGCACGAAGCCCTGCAGAGGCGGATATTAAAGGTCTTGCTTGCCGGGATGGTGCCCCCGGGGAAGGCAGTTGGCTATAAGCACGTGGAGGCGGCCGTGACCTTGACGCAGGGGAGTTACGGCAGTGCCAGTGTGGACCTTCCGGGCGTGGTTCTGCGTCGCGAATACGAGTGGCTTCTTTTTACCCGCCGTCCCGTTGGCCACGCCGCAGGCGGGGAAGCGACGACCCTTAATTATTGCCATCCCGTCTGTATACCTGGCCGGGTGGAGGTGAGGGAGGCGGCCTTGACCATTAACTTCCTGGGGTTGGACAATGCGCTTCCCCCTTTTGACGACGTGCCGGCCGAAGAGGTCTATATGGATTACGAGGCTTTGCGTCCGCCCCTGGTCGTCAGAAATTTCATCCCCGGTGACAGGATACAGCCTTTGGGTATGACGGGATTGAAGAAACTGAAGTCCATTTTCAGCGATGAGAAGGTACCGCGCGCCCGGCGAGGTCTTTGGCCGTTGCTTGCCGATCAGGAGTCCATTATCTGGATCGTAGGTATGAGGCTGAGCGAACGGGTGAAGGTTAGTGCCAAGACGCGATTGGTTCTCAAGGCAGAAATTGTTTGAAAATGGGCGGTTCTTAAGGTAGAGAGAAAAATTAACTGGGGAATCGGCCCAGGATAAAATTACAAGGAGAGTCAATTTTGAATCCGCTTCAAAAGAACATCGCCCTTTGGCTGGTTGTTAGTCTGGTTTTTATCTTTGTTTACCACCTCTTTAATCAGCCCAAGGTGGCGCAGGAAGATATTGTTTTCAGTGATTTCGTCAATTATGCCGATAAGGGGCAGGTACGGGAAGTCATCATTCAGGGGGAGAATATTACGGGGAAATTAACTACGGGCAAGAATTTTAAAACCTATGCCCCGGCCGACCCGGAGTTGATACCCCTGCTGAAACAAAAAGGGGTGCGGATCGTGGCCAAACCCGCGGACGACTCCCCCTGGTTTATGACCCTGTTGGTCTCCTGGTTTCCCATGCTCCTTTTGATAGGCGTCTGGATCTTCTTTATGCGCCAGATGCAAGCCGGCGGCGGCAAGGCCCTGGCTTTCGGCAAGAGCCGGGCGCGGCTCCTTACGGACAAGTCCCAAAAAGTTACCTTTGCCGACGTGGCCGGCATCGACGAGGCCAAGGCAGAGTTGCAGGAAGTAATCGAGTTCTTGAAAGATCCAAAGAAATTCACCAGGCTGGGGGGCAGGATACCAAAAGGGCTCTTGCTGGTAGGCCCGCCGGGTACGGGCAAGACCCTCCTGGCCAGGGCCATTGCGGGCGAGGCGGAGGTCCCCTTTTTCAGCATCAGCGGTTCCGATTTTGTGGAGATGTTTGTCGGCGTGGGCGCCTCGCGGGTGAGGGATCTCTTCACCCAGGCCAAAAAAAATGCCCCCTGCATCATCTTCATCGATGAGATCGACGCGGTGGGCAGGCACCGCGGCGCCGGCCTCGGCGGCGGGCACGACGAAAGGGAGCAGACCCTGAACCAGTTGCTGGTGGAGATGGATGGTTTTGAATCCAATGAAGGAGTCATCCTGGTTTCCGCCACCAACCGTCCCGATGTCCTTGACCCCGCGCTATTGAGGCCGGGCCGCTTTGACAGACAGGTGGTCGTTCCCCTGCCCGATGTGAGGGGGCGGGAGAAGATCTTTCAGGTCCACACCAAAAAAACGCCCCTGGCGGAGGATGTCGATTTTGCCGTGATTGCGCGGGGTACGCCGGGAACCTCGGGTGCGGACATTGAGAATCTTGTGAACGAGGCCGCGCTTTATGCTGCCCGGAGCGATAAAGACAAGGTCAGTATGAGCGATTTCGAGTATGCCAAGGACAAGATTTTGATGGGCACGGAACGAAAAACCATGGTCATCAGTGATGAAGAAAAAAGGGATACGGCCTATCATGAATCGGGACATGCGTTGGTGGCCCGGTTGCTGCCGGGGACGGACCCCATCCACAAGGTGACCATCATCCCCCGGGGCCGGGCATTGGGTTTGACGCAGCAGTTGCCCATCGATGAAAAGCATACCTATAACCGGAACTTTCTTTTGAACAACATTACCATCCTCCTGGGCGGCCGGGCCGCGGAGGAACTGGTGATGCATGATTTTACCACCGGCGCCGGCAATGATATCGAAAGGGCGACGATGCTGGCCCGGAAGATGGTCTGTGAATGGGGCATGAGCGATCAGATGGGACCCCTCAGTTACGGGAGAAAAGAGGAACAGATCTTCCTTGGCCGTGAAATTGCGACACATAAGGATTACAGCGAGGAAACAGCCCGGAAGATAGACGAAGAAGTGGAAAAAATCGTTAGTGAGAGCTATGAAAAAGCAAAGAAACTATTGTCTGACAACTTAGATGCCATGCACCGCTTGGCCGCCGAATTGCTGGAAAAGGAAGTGCTGAACCTGGCGGAGGTGGATGCCATTATCGGTATAAAGCCGACCTCTCCTGAAGGGGAGACAGGTGAAAGGGCGGCGGCTGATTAAGGTGGCGACGGAAAGGTTAGACATGACGGGCGGCCTTGTTTTTAGAACCTGCCGGCGGGAGATGGCCTGCGGGGAGCGCACCTTGATCATGGGTATCCTGAATGTCACCCCCGATTCCTTCTCCGATGGCGGCAGTTTTTTCTCACTTTCCGGGGCCGTGGCGGAAGGTATACGCCTCGTTTCGTCCGGCGCAGATTTGCTGGATATCGGAGGCGAGTCCACCCGTCCCGGTTCCGATCCGGTAACCCCAGAAGAAGAAAAGGAAAGGGTTATCCCGGTCATCAGGGCACTGGTAAAGAAGATCGACGTTCCCATTTCCATTGACACGACCAAGGCGGCGGTGGCCAGAGAGGCGATTGCCGCCGGCGCGGAGATCATTAATGATATCAGCGCCCTGAGATTTGATGAGGACATGCTGCCCGTGGCAGCGGCCTCGGGGGCGGGTCTGATCCTCATGCATATGCGGGGCCTGCCTAAAGACATGCAGAAGGGTTCTCTTTATTATCCGTCCCTTATCGAAGATATTACCGCCTTTCTCGAAGAAAGGTTGCAAAGGGCCCTTGCCGGCGGGGTGGCCAGGGAAAATACGATGCTGGATCCCGGGATCGGTTTCGGTAAGACGGCGGCAGACAACATGCGAATTTTGAAACATCTCGCCTGTTTCCGGGTGCTGGGCAGGCCCATCCTGACGGGCATGTCGCGAAAGGCTTTTATCGGGACTGTGACGGGTGGAGAGCCACGGGAGCGCGTGGAAGGGACGGCGGCGGCGCTGGCCGTGGCCATTGCCAACGGCAGTTCCGTCGTCCGCGTCCATGATGTGGCCGTTATGAAGAAGGTGGCCGCGATGACCGATGCGATCATCAGGGCTTAACGGCTTCGTAAAAAGCCTGGATGCGGCGTTGCGCGAACCATTCGAGACCTTTGCATAACTCCCTTTCTGTCATGCCGGACTTGATCCGGCATCCAGCAACTTAGCGATAATACTGGATACCGGCTTTCGCCGGTATGACGACTGGGCTGATTTGTATGGTTTTGCAAAGGTCTCCGTTCGTCACTGCGGCGTACATATGAGTACGCCTCGTTCCTCATGCTTCGCGCGCCTTGCCTACGGCGCTTTTTACGAAGCCGTCGGTAAATGCTCGTTTTAAACTTTTTGCAGGTTCATCAGGGCTTAACCATGATTTACGGCATAGGTATCGATATTGTGGAAGTTTCCCGCATGGCGGACATCATCGAAAGGTGGGGTGGCCGTTTTGTCGACCGGGTGTTTTCCCCGGCTGAAATCTCCTATTGTGAAGGATGTGCCCGGCCCGCCATGCATTATGCCGCCAGGTTTGCCGCCAAAGAATCTTTCCTGAAATCCCTCGGTCTGGGATTGGGGATGGGCCTTAGTCTGAAAGAAATAGCCGTTTCCGCCGATCAGCGGGGAAAGCCCGAAATCCGGCTCACGGGTAAAGGGGCGGAGGTGCTGAGAGAGATGGGGAGTACCGCGGTGCATCTGAGTCTTTCTCATACCCGGGATGCCGCCACCGCCATCGTGGTGCTGGAAAAAGCGGGGGCCGCCGGTGTCTGACATTGCAGAGGCTGGGAAGGACTTGTTTACGCCGGATGCGGTGTGGATTTCCCAAGGGCCCCAGGAGACCCATGACTTGGGGAAACTCCTGGGGGAAAAACTGCAAGCAGGCGATGTGGTGGCCCTTTCCGGGGAGCTGGGTGCGGGGAAAACATGTCTGACGCAGGGGATTGCCGCAGGGCTGGGTGTTCCGAACGAATATCCGATTACCAGCCCCACCTTTACGATCATCAATGAATATCCCGGCCGGGTGGCTATGTATCATCTTGATATGTATCGCCTGGCGGGTACCGGAGATCTCCTCGAAATCGGTTATGAAAGCTGCTTTAACGAGGGAGGGGTCGTTGTCATCGAGTGGGCGGAAAAGGTATGGGAGACATTGCCGGAAGGGACATTGTTTGTGTTTATAACCTATCTTGACGTCGATAAACGGCGGATTGTTATCTCTCGTAACAGGCAGTATGTGGATCAACTTATGAAAACAGCGGATGGAGGCTTGTAGCTGATGGCAATAGTTGTGCAAAAATACGGCGGCACATCGGTGGGCAATCTGGAAAAGATTGAGAAGGTGGCGAAAAAAGTCATAAAGACCAAGAAGGAGGGCCATGACGTGGTGGTGGTCCTTTCGGCCATGTCCGGAGAGACGGACAGGCTCATCCAGCTTGCTCACCTGGCAGCGGGAGATCCTGACAAACGGGAGTATGATGCCCTGATTTCGACGGGAGAACAGGTCACCGTTACCCTGCTGGCAATGGTGCTGAGGAAATTTGGTTATGAGGCCTGTTCCTTCCTGGGTTCCCAGGTTAAGATTCATACCGATCAGGCCTATACCAAAGCCAGGATCTTAAGTGTGGACACGGGCTTGATTGAAAGCGCGCTGAAAAAGGGTGCGATTGTCGTGGTGGCGGGATTTCAGGGGGTTGATCAGGAGAATAATATCACCACCCTGGGACGGGGAGGGTCCGACACCAGTGCTGTGGCGTTAGCGGCGGCACTCGGTGCTGCGGTTTGTGATATTTATACCGATGTGGATGGCGTTTATACTGCCGATCCCAATATCTGCAGCAGGGCCCGTCGCCTGGATAAAATATCCTACGATGAAATGCTGGAATTGGCCCGGGCGGGGGCGAAGGTGTTGCAGCCCCGTTCCGTGGAAATGGCTAAAAAATATGCGGTGCCAGTTTATGTGAAGTCCTCTTTTACGGACGAGGGTGGCACCTTGGTGACCAAGGAGGATAGAGAGATGGAAAAGGAAGTGGTGTCGGGCGTAACCTATGACCGCGACCAGGCAAAGATCACCGTGGTGCGGGTTCCTGATAGTCCGGGAGTAGCGGCGCGCCTGTTTTCGCCGCTTTCCGAACATAACATCATGGTGGACATGATCATCCAGAATGCCAGTACGGATGGCTTCACGGATTTGACCTTTACGGTTTCCCGCAAGGATCTCAAGGAGGCCAGCCGTATTGTGGGGGTGGTGGTAAAAGAGATCGGGGCCGACCGGCTGGAAGTGGATGAGGACGTAGCTAAGGTGTCCATCGTGGGCGTAGGCATGATCAGCCATGCCGGCGTCGCCGCCCGGATGTTTTCTGTCCTGGCCGCGGAAGGTGTCAATATTATGATGATCAGCACCTCCGAAATCAAGATATCCTGCGTGGTAAAGACCAAATATACGGAACTTGCCGTTGCCGTTCTCCACAGCGCTTTTGGATTGGACAAGCAGGCCTGATCTTTGGTTCTGCGGAGCAGGGACGGTTTTTTTATAGGCGCGGGCGTGATGCCAATGGATCGCAGACAAGCGGAGGGGCTGGCAGTTCTGGCGGTCATAGCGGTTTTGTTTTATGCCTTGAAACTCCTATCGCCCTCGCTTTGGCCTTTATCAACCTCTGCGGCGCCCTCTACTGAGGAAGATAGGACAACCAAGGCGGTTGCCTTGAATAGGGAAGGGCGGGAGGAAGGCATTTTTTTTCTGCCGGCCGACGCAACGATTGCCGATCTTTTGCTTGCCGCCGGATTCCCGAACACCCCGTTGATCGGGCGCATTGCTGCCCGGGGACTGCGGGCCGGCGACAAAGTTTACCTTGCCTCAGCAGGCGCGGTGCCGGTGATCGGCAAAATGAATGCCGCGGAGTTGTTGGCCCTGAATTTGCCCGTGGATATCAATCGGGCTGATTTTGAGGAACTAGTGCTTGTTCCCGGCATCGGTAAGAAAACCGCGGCACTGATAATTGCCCTTAGGGAACGGAAAAAAGGCTTCAGCAGCCTTAGGGAATTAGAGGAAATCAAAGGCATTAAAGAGAAAAAACTGGCCGGGTTGCAGAAATATTTATGTGTATTGCCCTAAGGCTCATTGCCTGCTGGCAACATACCGGTTGAAATAGCCGATGACCCGTTGCACGTAATTACGTGTTTCCCGGAAGGGGGGGATTTGTCCATTGTAGCGGCTGACGGCGCCTTCTCCCGCGTTATAGGCCGCCAAGGCCAAAGGGAGATTGCCTTGGTAGAGGTTCAACAGATAACGGAGGTAACGGACGCCGCCTTCGATATTGTTTTCGGGGTGAAAAGCATCCGCTACCTTTAAATAGTTCGCCGTTTTGGGCATGAGCTGCATCAGACCGCGGGCGCCCACGGGAGAAACCGCCTGGTGGTTGAAATTCGATTCGGCCTTGATGACGGCCTTGACCAGGGCGGAATCAACTTGATATTTGTCCGCGGCCTTGTTGATTATTTGATCATATTTAGTTATATCCGTGCCGACCATGAAGTGTACGGGTTTCTCTCTCATGACCAAAACATATTTGGCGTTAACATCGTCCGTAGGTACGTTGGTGAGATGCAGGACCCCTTCTTCATCCACATATTTATATATATCGGCCGGGGCCGCTTGGGGAAAGGCGACACTGAATGAAAATAGTAAGAGCAAAAATCCCAATTTTTTCGCTGCCATCATCAAGCCCCATAAAAAAGAAAGATCGCAGCCGTGCTGCGGCTCTTCTTTTACCTTGCCTTTTTGTCCTGCATGAAAGAGTTGACGAAAAGATCCCGCGCCACCCTTACGAACCTTTTTTCTAACTTACTATCGGTGAGATTTCAAGATTTTTTTTGACATCGCCCTTCAACACAAAAATTTTTTTATCTTACCGCAAACTGCCGGAGAGGGCAATGATGAGTGAAGGGAAGCATAATAGTAGTCAAAAACTACTATATTGGTTTGCCATGGTTAGAAGTGCGAAAGTACGGGCGGATAGACCTTGACACGCCTGCCCTATGGTGATAATGACCCCCTACTGAAGAAAGTCGGGGCGTGGCGCAGTCTGGTAGCGTATCTGAATGGGGTTCAGAGGGCCGGTGGTTCAAATCCACTCGCCCCGACCAATAATATCGAGGGGTTGGCTGATATCGGCAACCCCTATTCGTTTTCTGTGTGAGAATTTGTGTGAGAGTCTTTTAATGCCTCTCCAAAGATCCTCATCGCTTCACGCTCGGCTCCACCAATCGAATGTAAATAACGCTCAGTAGTCTTTCTCTGATCGTGTCCAAGAAGATTCTTGTGACAACTAAGCCTCACCATAAAGGAATTACTCATGTCAGAAGTCATACAATCTGAAGCCCTCATAAATCTTCTGGATGGTAAAGGGATCATAAGCAAGAAAGAACTGCTTATTGAGATGAGAAAGGTTCAGGATTTCATGGCAAAGGCTAAGAAGGAAAAAACTGGAGGCTGAAGCATGTCAGTGCCCATTAGGATACTAATCGGTAAAACAACCCTACTGGCTGAATTAATTGACTCGGCGTGTGCAAAACAAATCATTGATAGCCTGCCTATCGAAACCCAGCCCAACGAATGGGGTGATGAATTCTATTTTGAGATCCCAGTTAAAGCCAATCTGGATAACACGGCCACCACAAAAGTAAGAATTGGCGATATTGGATACTGGCCTCCAGGTAAAGCACTTGCCATATTCTTTGGACCCACCCCTATGAGCACAGGAAATGATCCAGTTCCTGCGAGCGAGGTAAATATTGTCGGTAGGGTTATTGATGATGCAACCAGCCTCAAAAAGGAAAAAGGGGCATCAAAAATCCGCATCGAGAAAGAGAGCCCGTAGAAGGCAATTTTACTGAATGATTATTTAATGCATTATAAAATTGGCATACATTATGTGTAGCCGCTTTTCCTTTAGAATTGATCGATCTGCCATTCAAAAATTCTTCCATATCCAGGAAGTGGACTGCGACTATAAGCAAGGCAATAATATATCCCCCACCCAACAGGTGTCGGCAATAATTTATGACGGAAAAACCAGGCTTGTCTGCTTCCGTTGGGGACTTATTCCATCCTGGACCAAGGACCCGTCAATTGGCGCTAAACTTATCAATGCCCGTGCTGAAACCCTTGCCACAAAACCCAGTTTCAAGGATGCCTTTATAAAGAGAAGATGCCTCATTATTGCCGATGGATTTTATGAATGGCAAAAGGTGGATAAGAAAAAGGTGCCGTTCCATTTTTCTTTCAAGTCAGGAGCCCCTTTTGGCTTTGCCGGTCTGTATGAAACGTGGAAACCACCTGAAGGGGAACTGGTTAAGACATGCACAATTATCACGACGGAACCAAACGAATTAGTGATGCCAATTCACGATAGAATGGCCAGTAATTGTGCCGAAAAATCGGGAAGCAATGTGGCTTGATCCAACCTGTCAGAATGTCGAGGAATTGACGTCTATTTTGAAACCCTATCCTGCAGAAGAAATGAAGATGGTAGAAGGGTTTATAGCGATGACCTAAGCGGATTGTTATAATAGTCCGGAGCAGAAGAAAGTGCCCTTTGAATAAGCAAACATTGCGTGATTTAAATGAGGAAGTTCTTTTAAATCAGCTTAAAGAACTGGCGGAAAAGATTGGAATTGAGATCCAATTAAAAAACCTGACGATGGACGAAGCATCCAGCTCAGGAGGTCTTTGCCTTATCAATGAGAAATATATCCTCTTTATTCATACAGGTGCATCAATACGAGAAAAGATTCAGGTGATGACTGAGGCATTGAGAAAATTCGACCTTGAGAATATTTATGTAAAGCCTGCCATAAGGGAATTGCTTGATATAAGAAAAGTAGATTGACAAAGACAAGAACAACTACTTATTTTACTTTGTAAATTTTATTACCAAAGGAGGTCCATTAAGATGGAAGCAAAGTCATGTGTCCGATTTAATCCACAGACAGGGGAAGTTGAGATCATGGGGTCTGAGAAATTTATTAAAACCATGCTCAATAAAATTCAGGAAATATCAGGTGTTCAGACGGGAATAACAAAAGAGTCTGTATGGCCTACGAGGAAAGCCAAAAAGAAGTCTAAACCAGAAGCTATGCCATATACGGACGTAAGGAAACTTCTTAAGGTACAAAAGAAAGCACCAGAGATAACCATGTTTGATAAGGTGGTGGGGATCATTCAAGCGAGCAGCGGAGTCACGACATCAGAATTGAAGAAGCAAACCGGTTTTACGGAAAAACAGATTTGGAGCATCATTTATCGGGCAGCAAAGATGGGCAAGATAAGAATAGCAAAGAAAGGGATTTATGAGTCGGCTGCTTGATGATTTGTTGGTGAGATATAAATGGCACTTTTTAAAAGCGCGGGGGGCTGCGTTTTTGACTAATTGGTGTGGCGGTGAGGCTGGCCTATCTAATTTGCATGACCGAACAATTCATAGGGCCTATAATATCTGATTTTAGCTACCGACGATAAGGAGGACTATGAGCAAAAGCCGCATAGGAAATAACGTGTTTTTCTCAATGCCCGTAACATTGGTGGGAACGGTAGTACAAAAAAAGGTCAATTTTATGGCTGTCGCATGGGTATCAAGAGTCAATGCTCAACCACCAGAGATCGGGATCGGAATTAATAAAACGCATGCAACGGCAGAAGGAATTATAGCCAACAAAGCCTTTAGTGTTTGTTTTCCAAACAGGGAATTAATGGTTAGAACTGATTATTGCGGTATCACATCGGGAAAAGCTGCGGATAAATCAAAATTATTTAAGGTGTTTTACGGGGATATTAAATCTGCTCCTATGATTGAAGAATGCCCATTATGCTTGGAATGCCAATTGACTGAAACAGTGGAGGGCAAAAGCAATTATTTTTTCATCGGAGAAATCAAAGGTGCATTTGCCGATGATACCTGTTTGGATGAAGGAGCAATTGATCCGCTTAAGGCTGATTACCTATTGTTGACTATGCCTGATAATCATTACTGGAGCTTGGGTGAAAAGCTTGGTGATGCTTGGAAAGAAGGGAAGAAGTATCATCAACCATTAGATTCTAATATGCGGAGGTATACCATGAAGAATGTAGAAATGACATTAGAAGGCAATATACTGACGATGAAAGTCGATCTTTCCAAAGAATTTGGCCCATCATCATCAGGCAAGACTATCATCATAGCATCAACGGAAGGGAATGTTGCCGTTGAAGGGCATGAAGAGGCTAAGGTCGGGTTGAATGTTTATCGGAAGAAGTCATAGTACCGGAAAGCATTTTCTTATAATAATTTGCCAAGGGGTATGAGATGAGCGCCATTAATATAAAAATCTTTTCCGATTACATCTGACCATTCTGTTATATCGGCAAGGGAATTGTCGACCAACTGAAGCAAAAATATGAGATCCACGATACCTGGGTCAGCTGTGAGCTTCATCCAGAGACACCTCCTGAAGGGGTATTGCTTTCTGAAAGATTTAAAGGCCAGGATATTTCCGGTATGCATGCACAGCTTCATCAGCGCGGGAAAGAATTTGGGATTGTTTTCGGAGATCGCACCCTTCTTTACAATTCACGTCTTGCTCTCGAAGCTAGTGAATATGCCCGAGACATGGGTCAGTATGATGTCTTTCATAAGAACATCTTCCATGCTTATTTTACGGAGGCACTGGATATTGGTAACCTTGACGTTATTTCAGATGTTGCCCAAAAAAGTGGTCTTGACACTGATGGGGTAATAAAGGCTATTAAAGATCATAGCTATAGTCCGAGATTAGATGAAGCAAGAGAAGAAGGAAGGTTGATTAACTTAACCGGCGTCCCGACATTCATCATCAATGGAAGATACAAGATAGTAGGAGCTCAACCGGTAGAGGTTTTTAAAGAAATCTTCCGCAAGCAAATTTAATATTATTGCTCGTAAAAAGGAGAATATGCATGGACTTCAAGACATTGTTAACAAACAGACGTTCCATTAGAGAATTCCAAGATAAAGGAGTGCCTTTATCAATCGTTAAAGAGATCATCCAGGATACTTGCCTTGCTCCTACAGCCAGTGACCTTCAGCCATGCCGCTTTATTATCATCCGCAGCCGGGATTTTATGAAAGAACTTTCTGACGAAAGTAAGAAAAACATTGTTGCCGATATTGTCCATAATCCGGCTAATCCCATGAAGCTCTATGAAGATGCCCTCCGTAATGAGCAATTCAATGTTTTTTATAATGCTCCCTGCCTGGTTTATATCATTGGCCCTAACGATGTTGCCTTAACTGATGTAAATTGTGCGCTAACTGCCTCCTATTTCATGTTTTCTGCTGCTTCCAGAGGATTGGGAACTTGCTGGATTGAATTGGGCAAAGCAATACGCGATCCCAAAATTCTTAATGAGATAGGAATGCCAGATAGTCACAGGATTGTGGCACCTATTATTATTGGCTATCCGACCAGCATTCCTGCCGCCTCCGAAAGGCATGAGCCAGTAATTGTTAAGGTTGTTTGATTGAAAAAAAGCGATAGATACTGCGGTGGTGATATTTATGTAGGATTTTAGCCTATTGCATGAAGTAAATATTATGTCGATCCATAAAATTCCAATCCATAAACTCAGTCCCGAAGCCTTGCAAGGGGTTATTGAAGAATTTATTTCCAGAGACGGAACCGATTATGGAGAAACTGAGGCTTCCCCGGAAATGAATTTCAGACAGGTGAAATATAAACTTGAAACTGGAATGGCGGTTCTAATTTATGATGATGAGACCGAAACCACAAATATCTTCTCGACTGATGACCCTATTTTAAGAAATCGATGTGCGTAGTGCTGACTTCATGAGCAAGAGGAACAACAAGGATGCACTATTTCCCCTTACCATTTTTCATTATATTGATATTACTTCTCCTGTTTGGTTTTCTGGCCATTTCTATTGAACTGGATATTATCAGCTATGCATACCGGAGCATGAGGATCAATAGACGCTATGTTTTCTCTCTGCTTCTATTATCCCTCCTGGGCAGCTATATCAACATTCCCCTGTTCAATCTTCCCCACGAAAAAGTTATCTCAAATTCCTACGTCGACTTATTTGGAATGCGGCACGTCATCCCCTTGGTCCGGGAATGGCCAGGTACTGTCATTGCGGTCAATGTTGGAGGTGCGGTTATCCCCTTCATACTGTCTCTCTATCTTACACTGAAGAACAGGTTTTATGGTCGGGCTTTACTAGGTGTGATCATTGTCATGTCCATCGTACACCATATTGCGTATTTGGTTAGAGGTGTGGGAATTACTGTGCCATTTTTCATTCCCCCTATCGCTGCGACAGTTACGGCGATTATTCTCTCAAGAAAATATGCCCCAGCATTAGCTTATATCTCTGGAAGCATGGGAACCCTTATAGGCGCTGACATAATGAATCTGAATGTGAATCGGCATGCAATAATGACCCACTTAGGGGGATAAACGGCGTCCAAAATTGACCCACCTCAGCACTTCCTCCATGCTCTTTGGATTCATCCAAAGAGAGGAGTACCGAAAGGAGATGTTGAT
>Ga0209514_10003037_pt1 | contig 24744 bp, 37 predicted proteins | sample Subgrocontami58m_FD_187452 | JGI IMG/M metagenome (GOLD analysis project Ga0209514, IMG submission 187452) | Subsurface groundwater microbial communities from S. Glens Falls, New York, USA - GMW37 contaminated, 5.8 m (SPAdes) (version 3) | ecosystem: Environmental > Aquatic > Deep subsurface >...
CTTTTTAATCTTTATCACCAACGTCGTCCAGCTTTTCCTCCTGCCTCTGATCATGGTGGCCCAAAATATCCAATCCCGCCACGCCGAACTGCGGGCCGAAGAGGAATATCAAACCACCAAAACTATCCACCAGGACATCGAAACCATCCTCACCACCCTTTCTTCACTCAAAAAATAACCCCCATTCCACGATTTTTACAGCAGTTGGTGTATAATGCAACATCATGTCAAAAGAAGTAGACTATGGGGTAGTAGTAGCTGATGATGAGAAATGGTGGGCTGAAAGGACGGCTGGAGCATGGAAGGAGGCTTTAACGAAGGAAGGGGTTAATTCAGGTATAAAGGTAGTTTCGGGATATCAAGAACTTCTAAAATCTATAAAGATGACACCGGCCCTGATAGTACTTGACCATAAATATGAGGAAAATTACCGTTTGTGGCGTCCGGAAGAAGTTGAGTTGGAAAATTTAGCCAGGGAGATGGGGGTTGATTTTAACCCGATTAAAAAACCAGATCGCGGAGGATGGATTGTGTCGGACATGCCTGATGGCTTATACCACCCCAATTCAGTAAACTTTGGTTTACTACTGAGATATTTTGGTTTTACAGGTAAAATCGTAGTTGTTTCTAGTGATCCTCCTGAACCTGACTATATTACTCGTGAGTTGACTGACCTTAATACTCATTTGGGTAGTTTTGATCTGGAGGTATCGGATCCTATTGATGCGGTAGTATGTAAGCCATCTAGATATCACCCAAATCAATTTCAATATGCTACCCAACGACGTGCCAGTACTCAAGGAGAAATATGGTGGGATTATCAACAAATTGAGGGGGAAGATTTCTCGGTAGCGATTGGTCAGCTATTAAGGACACTCCTTTAAGGACTAACCTTTCGAGGCTAATAATTTCTCCCTCTGGATCCGGCCGTGGCCGCGGATAAAATCCAAGTAGTTCTCTTGGTTAACCAGCTGCACTTTTGTTCCATATTCACTGGTAAAAGAGCTGGCGCCTCTACTTAAAGGCCCTGTGCCATATTTAAATTCAAAACCTTTTAGCTCCTCGTTGGTAGTTTTTTCTATATAATCCACTTCTGCCCCTGAATAGCTTCGCCAAAAGTTAGATGTAACAATCGCAGCTTGATTGGCAAACAGCTTTTTTCTCTCAATAAAAAGGAAGTTTTCCCATAAAAATCCAGCGTCAGCTCTTAAATCAAGTGAGTTAAAATCGCCAATTAAGGCATTTCTGATGCCTAAATCTACAAAGTAGATTTTATAATGACTACCAATCTCTCTTCTGGGATTTTTTGAATAGGGATGAACTGAAACAATCACATAGGATTTTTCTAAAATATCCAGGTAACTAACTACTGTCTTTCTGTCTATCTTTAATCTGTTTGAAAGCTCGTTCTCATTGACCTCTGAACCAATTTGGTAAGCCAGGGCTTTGGTTAAATCTTTAATAGCCTGGGAATTTTTAACTTTTTGGAAGGTTAATATATCCTTAAATAAATAGCTGTCAACAATCCGTTCTAGTAAAGCCTGTTTCTGCTCTGGGGTGTTGGATAAGTAAACCTCTGGGTATAAACCATAGAGCATAACTTGCGGCAAAAGTGCATCTGCTTGATTTTTCAGTAAGGCCTCATTGTCGCTACCTGCTTGTAAAACTTCGGTAAAGGAAAAAGGATACAAAGTAAAATCCAGATAGCGTCCGGTTAAAGGGTCGCTGAGTTTATTTTTTAAATCAAAGCTGGAAGAACCAGTAGCTAATACTCTTACATCTGGGAAGTTATCATAAATGATCTTTAAAGTGAGTCCTGGGTTATCCAATCTTTGAGCCTCATCAATCAATAAAACATCGACTTCCGAGAGCAGTCTTTCCAAAACTGCTTTTGAGTTGGTGTTTACTGCTCCATTATCTTCTGCTAGGTCACAGTTTAGATATAATACTTTCTTCCCTTCCCCTTCCAGTTTTTTATCAATATCTTTAATCAGGGTGGTTTTACCAACCTGCCTAGCTCCTAACACCAAAATAATCTTACCAGAGGACTTTAGGCTTGAAAGTATCAAATCTTCACTTAATCTTGGTACCATAATCCCAATATTAGTACTAATTCTGGGATTTGTCAAGGGTTAAATCGATTTGAGGCCAACAATTTCTCTCTCTGGATCCGGCCGTGCTCGCGGATGAAGTCCCGGTCCAGGCCGTGAGTAGATAAGAGATGCGCCAGGTATTCCCCACCCACGGTATGGGGAACCAGCACATAATCCGCCCCGGCTGTATATAATCTGATCGCGTCGGCTGCGTCGGCAGCTAAGATAATGGAAATCGGCCCCTTTTTCTTCAAGGCAGACAGCAACTGCAGATTATCCTCCACGTCCGAAACGGTCGATAGCGCCATTATCGCCCGGTCCAAATTTAGCTCCTCGTATAACTCGTAATCAGCAATATCCCCATATACCCCGCCGATTTCTTCGACCACTTTAGGATCAAAATCCACTATTACTACCTCCCTGCCTAGTTTCTCCAAAGCCGGCCGGACTACCCTCCCCGTCCGGTTATGTCCAAACAAAATTACATGCCCAGTCAGATTTCTCTTCTCTGTTTCCTGGTTTCTCTTGCCTCGAAACTCAAATATCACCAGCCATTTACCAACTAATTTATATATTTTCTCCGCGTGCATAATCAAATATGTCGATCCCGTCATAGTTATCATGGCCACTAATCCCACCAGCCCCAGCACGTTTTTGTCCACATGTCCCACGCGCATTGCCATTGCCACTACTATTAAAGAAAATTCCGACACTTGAGCCACCGCCGTGCTGGCCAGGAAAGCCACCCGCCGGCTATACCCTTGCAGCCCCAAAATTATCATCACAATCAGGGGATTGCCTATCAATACAAACGCCGCCAAAATTACGGCCGGCAGCCACACTCCCTTCAAGCCTACCAGGCCAATGTTGGCTCCTAGCCCCACAAAAAACAGGGTTAAAAAAAAATCCCGTAATGGCCGCACCCGGGACACGATCTGTAAATTTTGGGCCGCGTTGGCCAAAGCCAGTCCCGCCAAGAAACCCCCGATTTCCGGCCCGAATCCCACCCACTTGGAAGAGACTGCCGCCGCCACTACCAAGCACCAACCCACACTGACTACAAACAGCACCTCGGTGGACCGGCCCAGCCAATCCAGTATTTTTGGCAGCATCCGGTCCGACAGCCAAATAGCCACCCCCACCATTACTGCCCCCTTAACTATCACCATTCCCAAACTTAACCAATTCACCTCTCCCCCGCCGGCCAATCCGGACAAGACCGTCAAAATGCCAATGGCCACAAAATCCTGGACCAGCAAGTATCCAGTGGCAATTTTTCCATACAAACTTTGCAAATCCCGCTTTTCAGATAATAACTTGACCACCATCACCGTACTCCCGAAGGTCAAAGCCACTCCCAAATACACCGCCGGCACCGCCCCAAACCCCAAAATCCTGGCCAAAAAATATCCCACCGTGCTGGTAATCACTATCTGGGCCAGGCCGGTAATCACCGACGTCCGCCCGGTTTTCTTTAGCTCCGCCAAAGGTAACTCCAATCCCACCAAAAACAACAACAGCGTCACTCCCACCTGGCCCATGGCTGCCACCATGTCCAGATTTTTCCCCACTGCCGCCAAGACTATCCCGGCCAGGATATACCCCAAAATTACCGGCTGGCGCAGTAATTTAGCCGCCACCCCCGCAATACCCGCCAAACCCACCACACCCGCTAAGGCCAACACCCATTGGTTCATGCTTTAGTGTAACACTTTTTCCAATTCTTCCGGAAGCCGGGACTCAAAGGTCATTTTTTCTCCGGTCACCGGGTGAGATATTTCCAAAGACTTGGCGTGCAAAAATAGCCTCGGGCAAATTTGCAAATCATTCATCCAAGTCTTTCTATCTCCATAAATGGGATCACTTACAATCGGATGCCCCAAGTGCCGCATGTGCACCCGCAACTGATGCGTCCTCCCGGTGTGGGGTGTGAGTTCAACCAGTGTATTTTCTCCGACTGTCTTTATTGCTTTCCATTCAGTAATTGCGGTTCTTGATAAATCTTTTCCTACATAAAATTTCTTGCCAATTCTTTCTACCGGAGTATTTATTATTCCTTCATTCTCTTTAAATTCCCCGTGCACCAAAGCCACATATTTTTTCACCGTCTGGCGCTGCAAAAATTGCTGTTTTAATTTCTCGTAAGCCTGCGGCGTCTTAGCCAGGACCATTACCCCGCTGGTATCCTTATCTAACCTGTGCACTACCCCTCCTTTACTCCAAAACTCTAAATCCAAAGTACTAAGTTCCAAATTTTTAGTATTTAGATTTTGAGATTTATTTGGGTTTTCGGATTTAGGATTTAGAATTTTATCAGAAAACCAATCCTGAATGGTCTTATCTTTTACGGACTGGGCTCGGTTAACCACCCAGCCAGCCGGTTTATCGATCACGCAAATCCATTCATCCTCGTAAATCACTTTAATGTCATTCATGGGCATACGATTGGCATACGATAGTCATTCATTGTAATAAAAATTCGGGTTTATAGTTTTTATCTTTTCCATATTGAATATCTAATATCTTTTGTATTATTAACCGAACGTCTTTCTCATATTTTTCTATATCAATTGCTAATGTTTTCATGAATAACAGTTTATTCAAATGTATTACTCTTACTTCTTCGTTTTCAATTGCTCCCTGTGAAAAAAATTCGTAATGAAATTTATGGATACATTTCCAGATCTCAAAATTATATATAGTGACACCCAAATCACTTCCTAAATCTCTTTTGTAACTCGAGTATCTTTTTGCCAAACCTAAATAATCTTCGGTGGTTACAATTAAATCTATATCTTTCCCTGATTTTCTTAGATTATAGAATTCCATCGCCATGCCACCAACCAATAAAGGTTTAGTTAAAAATTTATAATCTAGTTTGCTTAAATCAACCTGTATTTTACTTATCATACTCAACCATTGTATGCCAACGGTATGCCCATTGCATGACTATTGTATGACTTGATCATTATTATTATTGTTTACCAATTGAACTAATAAAGTTGTTTAATTTTACCGACAGATTATTGAGTTTTGTAAAAAGATCGTTTTTCTCTTCTTCGGTAATATATCCCATTCTAAACGATATTTCCAAGAAATGTTTGACCTCAAATAATGATCCCCGGGAATGATAAAAGAAAACCAATTTATCTTTAAAATAAAATCTCCCAAAACCCTCGGCAATGTTAGCCCCAATAGAAGTTACAGCTCTTTTTAATTGATCCGTTATTCCGTAGGTTTCTTCTTTGGGAAACTTTTTGGTTAATTTATAAGCCTCAATCGCAACTTCGACTGAGATTTTATATATTTCTAAATCCTCATATCTCGCTACCATCGTATGCCCATTGTATGCCAACCGTATGCCAATTGCATGCCTATCTCTCCCGTTTTTTTTCGCAATCGACGCACAACGTAGTTTCCGGAAGTACCATCAGCCTGTCCGTATCAATAAATTTGCCGCATCTCTCACACACCCCGTACTTGCCGATTTTTATTCTGGACAAAGCTTTCCTGATCTGAATAATCGTCATATCATAGGCCTTTTTCACCGCCGACACCCGCATATGTCCAATCTGTTCCGCCGCATCCGTATCCACCGCCGCGTTGTCATCCAATCTGGATTTATCTAAAAACGGATCTTCGCCGTGCAACTCCTTCTTCTTTTTCTCCAGTGCCGTCAACTTTTCTTCCAGGTGTTTAGTCACCGGTTCTACCACCTCTTTAGGATAACTTATTGTTTTTTTGGCCATATTTCTGAAAATTTGTGACCTGAACGTAAATAAATGGCTACCGCCAATCCGACCAGAATCCAACCGGCCAAGTATACCTTGTAGATCTGCCACGGCGCAAGTCCCATCCACACCCCCATCCACCACATCCCGCCCACCATTCCCACCAACCCAGATTTTCCGCTTTTATACCATCTAATTTTCCTGTAAACCTTAGCCAGTCCCCACAATGCCAACGCTCCCGCGCCCATCACACTACCCACTACCCACCACCCTCTCCCCAAAGCTGCCGCGGCCCCTATCGCCAAACTGGCTCTGGCCATCACATCACTCCACTCCCAGGCATTCCATTTTTTAAACCTACACCACAAAATCAGTGCTGCAACTACTCCCATCAGCACCCCTGCCAGCCCCCACCACTTCCAGCCCCACCCCAAACCCCAAGCCGTCCCCGCTAAGATCAAACTCAAGGTCAAAATATCTTCTTCGTTATACTCGGCCCGCACGGTTTTCCACACCCAAAAGCTGACAATTAGAAATGCAATTCCACTCAATACTCCATTCATGCTAAAATCATAACACATGCTTGAACTTCCCCATGTTCTGGTCGGCGCCGCCATCGCCACCGCCATCCCCGATCCCCGCATTTCCCTGCCCCTGGCTCTCCTGTCTCACTTTGTGACCGACTATATTCCCCACTGGAATCCCCATCTCAATACCGAACTCAAAACCGCCGGCCAAATCTCCACCCGGTCTAAAATTATCATTCTCGCCGACGCCGGAGCCGCCCTCACGCTGGGTACCTACATTGCCGCCACCAGCGGTAATTTTCTGGTTGTCATGGCCGCCTGCTTTCTGGCCGTTCTGCCTGATGTGGCCGAAATCCCCTATTATTTCTTAGGCATGAAAGTGGGCTGGATCGAAAAATTAATAGCCTGGCAAGGAACTCACCAATGGAACGTGAGGCCAGTATTTGGAATATTATTCCAAATACTTGTCATTCTATTGTCATTAATGGTCATTCGTAGTCATTCATAGTACAATCAATGACGGTTATTTAACTCTTTCCGCATAAGATCCATCCCGGGTATCGATCAGCACTTTGTCCCCTTCATTAATAAACAACGGCACCCGGGTTTTAATCCCGTTATCCAAAACCGCGTCCTTATACAAATTAGACACGCTATTACCCTTCACCCCCGGATCCGTCTCCTTCACCGTAAATTCCATTTTCGGCGGCAGCTCAATCCATAACGGCCGCTCATCCCAAAACAAAATATTTACCGTCGCCCCCTCCTTCAAATACGGCGCCTCACCACTCACCACTTCACTACTTACTCCAACTTGTTCATAGGTCTTAGGGTCCATAAAGACATACTGAGCGGAGTCGAAGTACAAATACTGCATTGGCCGGCGCACGGTGTTAATTTCCTCTACTCTGGCCGAATTAATGAAGCTTTTTTCAGTGGTGGACCCCGTCAGCAAGTTTTTGGCCTTAATCCTAATAGTGGCCGATCCCCGGCCCATTTTTACATGCTCATATTTCAGGCACACATACGGCGCCCCGTCCACCAAAAACGTCACCCCATTCCGCAGGTCTTGTACCGGAATCATACGGCAATTTTAAGCTTTCTTTTTCAACTTGTAAATCAGCCTTGTATTATTTACACCAACCTCCACGATCGTTACCGACAATGTAAAAATACACTTGACTACAAATCAGGCCATTACCGTGAGATAATTACACAAATTGATGCCGGGGTGGTGGAATGGTTTACACGTACGACTCAAAATCGTATGGACTAGAAGTCCATGAGGGTTCGACTCCCTCTCCCGGCACTCATGAAATGGAGCGCCAACCTCGCATACGCAATCGGTCTTATCGCAACAGACGGCAATTTATCGAAAGATGGTAGACACATTACCCTAACATCCACTGACAAATCCCTTCTTCAGACATTCATTAAATGTCTACAGAAAAACTCCAAAATCACACCCAATCCCAAAGGTGGATTTCCCAACTCTAAACCAGCGTATAGAACTCAATTTAGTGACGCTAAATTTTATAGAAGCCTTCTTAAAATCGGCCTTACACCAAACAAATCGCTCACCATAGGACGAATCAATATTGACGACAAATATTTTAAAGACTTTCTTAGAGGTCATCTTGACGGTGATGGAAGTGTTATCTACTACAAAGATAAATACCTCACCCACCTCAACAAAAAATACATATATAACCGACTGTTCCTGTATTTCATATCGTCGAGCAAAGGACATTTAGTTTGGCTCAGGAACGAAATCTTCAAACTAATTTGCATTAAAGGTTCCCTTAATGTCAATACTAACAAGACTAGAGTTGTTATACACCCCACTCACGTTCTTAAATTCAGCACCAAGGAAGCAAAAATACTCTTAAATTGGATTTACTACAAACCAGGCCTTCCGTGCTTAGATCGCAAATACGAAATAGCCAAGCCATTTTTGCTACAATAAGGCTCGTGACGGTTCGAATCCGTCCTTCGGCACCAATATTAAACTTGATTTCAATCTCGTTTGGGTGTATTTTGCACTTATGAGTAGAATAGACCGTCTTCTCAACCAAACGTCAGGAAATCGAGGAGATGTTGCGGAAGAAATAGCCAGACAAGCTCTAGAACTGATGCAGAAAAGAGGCCAAATCACATCCCATTGGCCAGCAAATTGGGAGCAAGACCATTATCAACATTTTGATGAGATTGTGCAAGATAATAAGGGAAATCAGCCTAAAATAGGATTTGGAAGTTCTGAAACCAACAGAAGACAAGACAATAAACTATATCCTGATATTCACCATCTGGTAATTCTACCAGGTGAGACCCCAGAACAAATTATCCCAAAAATTGTCGCTCTCCTTGGCCTAAATCTTGAAATCTATGCCTAAAGAATGGGACCGTGTCCATACCGAGTATAAAAGTAACCAGCCCGAGCCCCAGATCCCATACCATAAACGTAATAAACTTGAAGTGTTTTGGTTAAAAAAAGAAGACAAGCAAGTTCTAGTTATTAAATCTGATTCAGGTTTACCGCCTTCGGTATACGAGCGCATTGGGTATGGGTGCCAGTTTTCTGACTGCGAACTGCTTATTCCTGGTAATCTAAGCGTCGGGGTTGCCGCTGGTGAATTTTTCACGCACAACTCAACTGAACATAAAGACGTGTTCGAAAACAAAATGACAATATTATGGAAATTAAAATAGTAGTTAGCTCGCTTTCCGTTTTGTTTCCACCGAGTAAAACTTCACTCTATCACCACGGAAACGCAATTTCAAAGACCGCAATGGACCATTTCGATGTTTGGCAATATCCAAATTCATATCCTCCAAATTTTCATCATTCTCCCGCCACATAAACATCACCACGTCCGCGTCCTGCTCGATGGCGCCTGATTCGCGCAAATCAGACAATTGCGGTCTCTTCACCCCCCGGGATTCTACCTGCCGCGATAGCTGGGACAGGGCCAATACCGGAATCTTCAGCTCCCGGGCCAGATTTTTCAGCCCCTGGGAAATTTCCGACACCTCCTGCACCCGGTTATCCAGATTTCTCACCGGCCGGGCCAGCTGCAAATAATCCACGATGATCAATCTCAACCCATGTTCCGCCTGCAATCTTCTGGCCTTAGTCCGCATTTCCAAAATACTGGCCCCGGGCGTGTCGTCAATATACAACGGCGTCTCATACAACTCTCCCATGGCATCGGACAACTTAGTGAACTCCCCTTCATCCAGCCGGCCGGTTTTCAGCTTCCAGGCATCAATTTCCGCCTGAGCCACCAGCAGCCGGTCCATCAACTCCTCCCGGCTCATTTCCAAACTAAAAAATCCCACCGGCAATTTATGCTTAAACGACATATTTTGAGCGATATTCAAAGCCAACGCAGTTTTTCCCACACCTGGCCTGGCCGCCAGAATCAGCAAATTGCTATCCTGCATTCCCGCCAGGGTATCGTCTAAATCAGAAAAGCCGGTCGGCGCGCCCCGCAAACTTCCCGCGGTTTTATGCAACTCGTCCAGCCGATCAAACGACTCGGCCAAAATATCTTTGACCGGCGTAAACACTTGCTTCAAATGCTGCTGGGCCAGAGAAAATACTTTTTGTTCCGCGGTATCCAGCATTTCCCGCACATCCGCCCCCTCGTCAAATCCCATTTCCGTTATTTTTTGGGCCGCCGAAATCAGCTGCCTCTTGGTAAACATATCCCGCACTACCCGGGCATAACTTTCAGCGTGAGCCGCCGTCGGCACTTTGTTTACCAAATCCGCCAAATATTCCCGCCCCCCGATTTCACTTAAATTTTTTGATTTTTTGAGTTTTTCTCCTACTGTCACCACATCCACCGGTTCCCGGTCCTGATACAATTCCATGACGGCCGCAAATATCTGTCCGTGTTTTTCCTCGTAAAAATGCTCCGGCCGCAAAAACTCCACTACCGCCACTACTGCATCCCGGTCTAATAAGAGCGACCCCAGCACTGATTGTTCCGTCTCCGCCGAATGTGGAGGAACCTTCAGTTTGTCAGCCATATGGTCGTAAGTTCTGTGGGCAGTTTGTCGCGGCTAATAGTATATTTGGCCATCCCCTCTTCTTTTCCAGTCGTCATTATGACCCAAGGATCTATTTGTTTCACCATTTCGGCATCTAACTCCGGCAACAGGAGTATATCAATCGCTCCGGCTTCAGTAGATTTCGTCGCCGTGCACAATCGCATGCCATCCATTTCCACTACATATCCCCCGCCCACCAGCCCAATCACCGAAACACCCCCCACTTCATATTCTCCGGGGCTGTCAATCACGAAATTCTCATTAATCTTTATCCTTTCCCCCACTGATACAATTCCCATTTTGCCTTTTATTTTAAACGCCCCTTTGCTAAATGTAATATCCATAACTGCTTGACAATACCACACTTCTAAGATATTCTCCAGCCAGATATGAAGAAAGAAGTCATCCTGGCTATCTCCATCGGATTTGCTTTGGGCCTGATCATCACTTTCGGTATTTGGACTGCCAACCAAAGCCTCAAGAACTTGCCCCAACCCTCCCCCAAGGCTGCGGTTGCGCCGTCCCCATCTCCTGTTTCTCCCACTACCTCCCTTGTTATATCCTCCCCTGATGATGAATCTCTAGTCGCCACCGATTCCATTACTCTCTCCGGCACCACCACCCCCAAAGCTACACTTTTAATCCTTTCTGAAAACGGCGAGCAGACTGCCACCGCTGACGCTTCCGGCAACTTTTCTCTGGACATAGATTTAATCACCGGTTTTAATACTATTACCGTTTACTCATACGCCGCCGACGGCCAGGAAACTTCCCGGGCTTTAACTATTACCTACTCCACAGCCAAGATATGATACTTGCTTTTCTTCTCACTGCTTCCCTACTGGCCCAAGCATCTAACGCGACTGATAGTGCTATCCGCCAGGCCGTCAAAGATCAAGTGGCCGCCATCAAAACCGCTGTAGCTAAACGCGCTTACGTCGGCCCCATTTCTGCCAAGTCCGAGGCCTCAATTACCATCACTAATCTGGGCAATCAGACCCGCACTGCCGTCGTCGCCGGCGACGCTACCATTAAGCTCATGGGCGGAAAAGAAGGTACATTTGCCGATCTCAAAGTTGGTGATTTCGTCATCGCCATGGGCTATGTAGACAGCCAAAATTCCCTCGCCACCAGTCGCCTGCTGGTCATTGCCAAGCCCACTCCCGATAAACGTCTGGTTCTCTCCGGCCGCGTCACCGATACCACCGCCGCCTCATTCACTCTGGAAACCGCCGCCAAAGAAACCTGGACGGTCAAGTCTAAAACCAAGGATCTCAAAGTCGGCAACCGGGTTACCATCGTCGGCACCTCCTCCACCGCCCTCAATCTGACGGCCAAATTGGTCGTCCCCCTAACCACTCCTTGACAATAATCTGATACACTAAATCCGTTGACATCTTAGTTAAATATGTTATATTTGACATAATATGAAATATACTAATTTTGAAGTTCTCGAAAAAAAGTTGATGAAGGACCCCGAATTCAGAAAAGTTGCAAAAGAGCTAGAACCTGAATACCAACTCGCACGTAGTTTGATTGGGGCAAGGATCAAAAGAAATCTCACCCAAGCTCAACTCGCCAAAAAAGCAAAGACTAACCAAGCCAGTATCTCTCGCTTGGAATGGGCTAGCTCCAAACCATCTCTTTCTCTGCTTCGCAAAATAGCTTCCGCCCTGGACGCAAACCTCATTACCCGGTTTGAATTTTAGCCAATATCGCCTTTTTGATGCTTTCCTTAGAAAAAAAGTTGCTTTCTTCCGATTCAGCCCTACACTCTACGGATTTACCACATATTTGGGAACATTCATCACACTGACTTGTTTCCAGTTTTTTGAAAATATCTTTCCCGCCAACGAATATTGACGGTGAAACTACATTTCCAAATCCTTCCACATATTCTTGGTGATCCTTAAGTTTGTGAGTTTTAAGATTTGTCAATAAATCCAATCCTTTTAAGGCGTTAGTCAAATTTACCTTAGTTTCCTTACATCTTCCGCAAGTATTCAAATCAAAATAGAAAAAATCTATTTGCATATATTATTATCTCCTTTCAAGGACATTCCCTGAAAATTACAAAAGAAATCTCCACAGCATTTTACAAACCATTTTTTATCAATTGAATAGACGACGCTATTTCCCATCTTCGATGATGTGACTAAACCAGCACTTTTCAATACCGCCAAATGTCCAGAGGTGTTAGGTTGGGATAATTTAGTTTTTTCGGCTATTTCACCCACTGATAGATTCTTTTTGTCCAGCAGGAGAAGAATCTTTTGCCGGGATTCATCAGAGATAGCCTTAAATAGTTTAACGTAAGATGTTATTTTAATTATTGCTTTCATATTACTATATAACCATATAGTTATATCTTTGTCAATGGCTATTGACAACCGAATAACTATAAGTTATCATATACATAATTCGTAAATTCGTTTGCACCCAAGTCACGCCTGGGGAGGAGACAGCCAAATACTGTACAGAAGGCAAACTGTAAAAATAAGCCAGCTGAATTCACCGCAAGGTCGAGCCAGACTAAGAGTCCCGATAAGTAATTTATCGGGAAATAAAGGATGGGACCGCGGGAGGTCCAATTTTTTTGCCTCTCGTTCCTTAATCGCACGATTTCGTGTGGTTGGAGAACGAGGGGTATTTTTTTGGCTTGCCACCTCGTAGTCCCGATGGGCATCGGGACGAAGTGTGGTGGGTGTAGTGCAGCGGTAGCACATCAGCTTGTGGAGCTGAAAACGGGGGTTCAACTCCCCTCACCTACCCATATGTTTACAGAACTAAAGGTGCCAGAAAGCACCAACATCATCATTAACGACACACCAATTGTGGACAGCAATGTTCGATATGCTTTTGCGCGGCTAAAAAATACTGCCCTTGCTAGTTGGATAATACTTAGCTCTGCAGAGCTTAATACTGATTTACTTCCTAAAATTACAACTGATATCCTACTGCTCTTCCCCGGCAATGGTTCGCAATATATTAAATCAGAATTAGCGCTAGAAGGAATCGACATAGGTACGGAAAGAGAATTTATCAGAAACAAACCAACCAATTGTCGTGTCGCAATCCCCGACAATCTTATTGAAAGCATAGGTAACCAACGTTGCCAAGTAGCCATTGTCGACGATGTCGTTGCTAGCGGTTTAACCATTAACACCATTAGGAAATCCATAGAATACAAAATTTGGATGTCAGGTTTTGAACCACGAATTGCATGGGTATGTATCCCTTGGCTTTTGCAGAAACTTGCGATTGGAAAAATCGATCAAGCGATTAAAGTTAATCCATGTGTTGTATATTCTCGAGATTCGAGTAAAGTATCTGTAAATAGTCTGTCAACGTTGTTGGAAGATTCACCCAAAGGGACAATTGTACGAAAAACTTATGCAACTAAATATTTCACCAACGGAAAAGGATTTTTAGATAGCTTAACCGGCTTAAAACAAATATGAAAAAATTACAGATCGGAATTATCGGCTCCGCCGGGGTTGAGGAATATCCCAAAAATGGCAAACCTTCAAAACAAATCTTTGAAATTGCCTATCAACTAGGCCAGCTGGTAGCTAAAAATAATGCCATTCTTATTACTGGTGGGAAGAGCGGAATTATGGAAACCGCAGCTAAGGGTGCTAAAGATGCAGGCGGAACAACAGTTGGGGTAGTAAAAGGAGAAAAACGATTCACGTCCAATAAATATACTGATATCGAAGTTATTACTGGAATGGTGGGTTCTGGCGGAGAAAGTATTATGATCCTTATGTGTGATGGCATAATCGGAGTAGGCGGTGGATCAGGAACTCTACAAGAACTTACTATCGCCTATTACAACAAAATCCCCACGGTTTTACTCAATACCCAAGAAGGTTGGTCTAAAACCCTGGCTGGTAAATATATGGACACACGAAAAAAGATAAAATTTGAATTAGCAAAAACCCCCGAAAAAGCTGTTAAAATACTTCTAGAGAAACTCAAAAATTTATGACCATGCTTCAAACTCTCAAAGGATTCAGAGATTTTTTGCCACCGGAGGCGGCGGCCAGACAGTGGTTACGAGGCGAAATGATTAAAATCTTCGAAAGATGGGGCTATGAACCGCTAGAAACTCCCACCCTGGAATCCTATGATTTGTTCAAAGGTGAAATTGGCGAAGACGAAAAACTTTTTTACAAGTTTAAGGATCTGGGTGATCGAGAAGTAATGCTCCGCTACGATCAAACAGTCCCCACTTGCCGGGTAGTTGGCCAATACGCAAACGACATTACTTTCCCCTTTCGCCGCTATCAGATCCAATCCAACTTCCGGGCCGAAAAACCCCAAGCCGGCCGCTACCGCGAGTTCGTTCAGGCAGATATTGATATTTTCGGTGTCGCTTCTCCCATCGCCGATGCCGAAGCTATTGCTGTCTCGCTTGACCTTTACAAATCACTGGGATTCAAACAGGCTGTAGCAATCATTAATAATCGAGACTTAATGAAAGACATTCCATATGAGGCCATCGTGGCCATAGACAAACTAAAAAAGATCGGCGAAGAGGCAGTTTTAGCTAATATGGTCTCTAAAGGAATTCCCCAAAGCAAAGCTGAAGAATATTTCAACAAAGTTAAAAATATTCAACCTGACGAAACCATAAACACCATTTTTGACTATCTCAAGAACGCTGGGTTCCCTTCAGATTGGTATCGTTTCGAACCCACCCTGGCTCGTTCATTTTCATATTCTCAAGGACCAATTTGGGAAATAATAGTTCCTGAATATTCCTCCGGGTCTGTGGGCGGTGGAGAAAGATACGACGGCCTAGTCGAAAGAATCACCGGTAAAAAAATTCCCGCAACCGGCATAGCTTTTGGTTTTGACCGCACCCTAGAAGCCGCCCAACAACTCGGTCTGGTTCCCGCTTTTCAGACCAAAACCAAAGTTCTTGTAACTGTTTTCTCCGCCGAACTACTAGATAAATCCATAGAATTGAGTACAAAACTAAGAAAGGCCGGGGGAGGGGTAGAGCTGTACCCGGACGACCGAATAAAACTCGAAAAGCAACTTAAGTATGCTTCCCAAAAGGGCATCCCCTACGTCGCAATTTTAGGCCCTGAAGAAATTGCCAAAAATCGAGTTACAGTTAAAAACATGTCCACCGGAGAACAAAAATGTCTGCCCGCATCCGAGCTTATATCCTTCTTTTCATAGCCGTCGCCATCTGGGGATTTGCCGGCCCGGTCATCAAATTTACCCTCGGTTATTTTGACCCCATCGTTTTTCTCACTTACCGCTTTTTGCTTACCTCCTTAATTCTTGTTCCCCTATTATTTATTCTTGAACCCCGCTTTTGGCTTAAGCTGTCCCCTTTTACTCCCCGGGATTGGTTTTTCTTAGTAATTTGCGGTCTGACCGGAACCAGTCTGCAATTACTATTACTCTTTTGGGGTTTTAATCTCACCTCCGCTATCGACGCCTCGCTCATTTCTTCCGCTTCCCCCATCCTTTCAACTCTGGCCGCCTGGCTGTTTCTCAAAGACCGCATTACCCTCCGCGAAAAAATAGGGATAGCCATTGCCTTCATTGGTTCCATTATCATTGTTTTTCAACCCCTGGCCGGCTCACTGGCCGGGAACTTACTTGTAGTAGCTGCCGATGTAGTCTGGGTCGTCTATCTTATCCTGTCCAAAAAACTCCTGCGTCATCAGCTCTCGCCCCTGCTTATCACCACTTCTAATTTCTTCATCGGTTTTCTCTCCATGTCCGTAGTTCTCTTCTTCTTTCGTCCTCCTCTCTACTCACTACTTTCTACTCCCTACCCTGCTCATTTAGGTGTCATCTATATGGCTCTTATCTCCGGCGCCTTGGCTTATTTTCTTTTCCAGCGGGCTCAAAAATCTATCGAAACTTCCGAAGCCAATGTTTTTACCTACCTCATGCCGCTTTTTTCCACTCCCCTGGCTTATTTCTGGCTCAAAGAGCCCATCACTTTACCCTTCATCGTCGGGGCTGTTATCGTCGCTGCCGGTGTTACTATCAGTGAGGTCAAATAAATCTCCCTCCATTATTTTATCCAATTTGTACCAGCTTTTTCCCATTCTATGATCCGTGACCCGGTTCTGCGGATAATTATATGTTCTGATTTTTTCCGCCCGCATGCTCCGGCCAATCTTTGAGCGTTGAGCATTGAGCATTGAGTATTTTTTTTCCTGCTCCCTCTCCCACAACTCACCCCGCAGCCGTTCCATAGCAATTTTGCGGTTTTGCTCCTGCGATCTTTCTTGCCGGCAAGAAACGACGATGTCTGTGGGTTTATGGGTTAACCTGACGGCAGTGGCTACTTTGTTGACATTTTGCCCCCCATGCCCCCCCGAGCGGGTAAACTCCCACGCCAAATCATCCTCCTTAATATCAATCTGGGTCTCGGGTACTTCTGGCAAAACCACCACCGAGGCCGTCGAAGTATGAATTCTGCCCGCCCTTTCCGTCTCCGGTATTCTTTGCACCCGGTGCACCCCCGTTTCCCCTCTCAACTTTCCGTAAACGTTTTTTCCTTTTATTTTCATCACCCCATCATCTATCTCCTCTAATTTCCAATTTCTAATTTCCGAATACCGGCGATACATTCTAGTTAAGTCCCCTGCCCAAATCTTGGCTTCGTCCCCTCCCACCCCCGGCCTGACCTCCAAAATCACAGCCTTGAACTCCTGGTTCACAGGCTGTTTGTTCTCCCGCAATTTTTTCCATTCAAAATAGTCCATTATCTAAGCTTTCGCTTTTACTCTCTCCAGCATTTCTCGAATCGTCTTCGGCCGGGCTGCTTCTTCTGCCTCTTCCTGCTGTTTTTTCAGCAGCTTCTTTTGTTTTTTAGATACTACTTTGCCCGAAGTTACCACTTGTTTTTGCTGGAATCTCTCCACCCGCCCCAAAGTATCCACAAACCGCATCTCACCCGTAAAAAACGGGTGGCATTTGGCGCAAATTTCTACCCTGATCTCCGCCTTGGTCGAACCGGCAGTAAAAGTATTCCCGCAGGCGCAAATCACCTTGGCGTCAGAATAATACTTAGGGTGAATATCGGCTTTCATGAGCAAATTATACCAGACCTGCCTCATCCTTGACAACTATACAATTTATTGTACAATAATTAGTACATATGCAAACCGTTCCGATTCAAGAAACTATTTCTTTTTCTCAACTTCGGACTCAAACCCGCAGGCTGGAGGCTCTCTTGGCCGCCCAAAGGACAGTCACTCTTCTTAAGGGTAGCAAGATAATGGGACAAATCGTACCTAAATCTAAACCAATCCTTCTTCCCCAAAAGGGTGAAACTCCCTTATTTTTAAAGGGATTCAACCTAGGTAAATCCGAATATAATTTTGTGAAACGAGCAGATTTCTATGAGTAATCCCCTTCCGGCAATAGACTCAAATATTTTTATCTACGCCTTAAATGGGGAATCTGAACAGCATCACCAAGCTTTAATTTTTTTAAGAAAAATTGTCAACTCACCGTTTTGTATATCCACTCAAAATATACTTGAAATTTACAACGTTTTAGTTGATCCGAAGAAGTTTCCCTTCCCCCTCTCTAGCAAAGAGGCCGTCAGAATAGTTAAATCGATCTCTAGTCAGAATGCCTGCCTTCTCCTGCATCCCAGCCAATCAGCTTGGAATACAGCTTTAGGGCTGGCTTCAGAATTGATTATCGGAGGTCATCAATTAATCTACGATTGCTACTTGGCTACTACGCTTCTGGAAAATCAAGTAGAAGTTTTGTATACCGCCAATACTGACGATTTCAAAAAATATCCATTCATCAAAGCCGTAAACCCGCTCATTTCGCTTCCCCCAGAGTCACCGTCATAGCATTTCCAAAGCTTTTTTCAATTGTAAATCGTTAGATTCATCTTTGTCATCCATTTTTATTTCTATGTCCGGCTTGATGCCCGCCTTGTCAATCCACTCTCCACTAGGCCGCAGCCATTTGGCAATGGTCACATGCAGCCCCGCTCCATCCGGAAAATCTTCCGGCTGCTGCACACTGCCCTTACCAAACGATTTGACACCCACAATTACAGCTCTCTTGTAATCTTGAAGAGCCCCCGCCAAAATTTCCGCCGCCGACGCCGATCCTTCATTTATCAGCACTACCAATTTTGTCTGAATCAATCTTCCGTTGCGGTCTACCCGCCGGCTTTCCTTTGTCCCATCCCCATACTGCTGCGTGACCACAATTTTTCCCGCCGGCAAAAACTCGCCCGCCATATATACCGCCCCATCCAAATATCCGCCCGGATTATTCCGCAGGTCCAAAACCACCTTCTCGTCTTTAATTTTGGCCACTGCCTCATTCCACTCTTCTTGCGTCCGGTCGCCAAATCTATTTAATTCCAAAACAGCTACCTGCCTGCCGGCAGGCAGGTCTTTGAATTCTACTGTCACGCTTTTAACTAAAATCGTGTCCCGTGTCAGATTGACCTTAATCGGTTCACTCGCCCCTTCCCGCGCCAATGTCAGTTCCACCTGCGTTCCTTTTGGTCCCCGGATAAGACTCACTGCCTCCGGCAACGTCATCCCCTGCGTAGACTTGTCCTTGATGCGCACTATCAAATCCCCCGCTTTCACCCCGGCTCTTTTGGCTGGCGTCCCCTCCAGTGGAGCCACCACGGCCAACCGAGTGTCTTTGAACCCTAATTGAATCCCCACCCCCTCAAACGCGCCCCCCAGCTCGTCTTTGGCTTCTTTATTCTGTTGGGGCGGCAAAAACACCGTGTACGGATCTTCCAAAGAAGACACCAGGCCCGAAATCGCCCCCTCCACCATCTTTTCCGGAACCAATTTAGATTTATCTACGTATTGCTCATTCAATTTGTCCCACACTGTCCAAAATAATCCGAAGTCGGCCGCCGTGCTCTTCGGCGTCTGCCGGGTCGTAACATCCACTTTCCAATTTCTAATTTCTAACTCCAGCCTCTGTTCCCCCACCAAAAATCCGCCGTAAGCCGCCAGCACTACTAAAACTAATATCCAAAAATTCTTCCGCATATCAGATACTCTACTACAAATTATTAGATAAAATCTAGTGCCTGTGATTACGAAATCATACCGGAAATCATTCTTCGACCATTGTAAATTTGTATTTTTGTAGAAAAATCTCTAGTTGTATCGCCAGCTGGACTACAGCCAAAAGAGATATTTCCTCGAATCGCTCCGCCTCCAGTAACCTGACCAACTCACCTGATCTAATGAGTCCCATCTCACCCAAAACCGATTTCTTCAATATACCAACCAAAAGGTCTTTTCTCTCCCTCAGAAATCTCTCCCACCATGATTGTGCATAGCCCTTGGGCACAAACTGTTCAGGTATAAATATATCCGGCCGAAGACTCCACACATTTTGTTTCCTCGTCCCTTTCCACAACTCTTTCGGCATTCGAGCCGCCACTTTTACCATTCGAGGGTCGGCTAACGGCATCATGTGCCAAACTCCGGTCTCCCAATATAGCGGAAAGTATTGCTGCCCTATTGCCAACGCTGATGGAGAAATAAAGCTGGGATACACCCTCTTTTTAGCCCACCTTTTCCGATTGTTAAATATTCGGATCGCCTTTGGGGCCAATACTTTATCCACCCCATAGTTCATATATGTGTTTACTTCCAAAAAATAACCCATTTGGATGGGAAACTTTTTCCATTCGGACAAATGCGATCCCATCAACTCGTCGCCGCCCTCCCCCGAAAAAACGGCATCTATCCCATAATCATTACTCATTCGGGTGTTTAAACCCCAATGTCTTTCAAACCCATAATCTGTCACATAATCTCCACGGCTTTCTACCTTTAACCCATTCTTGGCACTAGAAAACTGATACAGATCCGAAATTTCCACCAACTGGGTCATAATACCATGCCGCTGGCAAAATTTAGCCACAATTTCCGTGTTCGTATCTTGAACTAATAAGGGCGAATGTTCTGTAAAGTAGACCGCTTTCCCGTCAATAAACCTGTTTACCAAATAACAAACTAGAGAACTGTCAAAGCCAGATGACAACTGGCTGCCTATTTTTAAGTTTTTAGCTGCCTTTAAATATCCAGCCACAACGCCAGTGGCTGTAGCCACCAACTCATCCACAAACCCCAGCGCTGAAGAAAAAGGAACCACCGGTTCCACCGTTTCCTCCCACGAGATTAGAGGCTGCGTTTGAGTTTTCCACCCGCTGTCAATCGTTAATAGAGTGGCCGGAGGGAGCTGCTTCACTTCCTCAACTATCGTCTGGTCGCATGGGTAACTACCTGAGTGCCACAGTAGCACCTCAACCACGTTTTCCAAAAGCAAATGTCTAGCCGAAAGACAAGCGTTAATTCGCGAAAAACTGGTGGAAATAGTCACACAATCGTCTGCCAAACTATAAAAACAGGGAAATCCACCCATTTGGCCGGTCACCACGTAAACCTTTCTCTCGCGGCAATCCACATACACCACTACTAAATCTGCCGACCTGTTAATAAGCTCTTTCCAAGCCCTTCTTCGACATATAAATAATAATTCGCCCTCAGTTATAGTCCCATCATAAATCACCGCGTAACCCGCGCAAACGTCTCTCTCTGACCTGATAAAAATGGGGTTGGGAAAAGACCTTTTAGGTAATTTAACCATCCCTGCCAGTTTTTCTGCCATCCACTCGTTCTTCAGCGCTTTACTGGGAAATTGAGCGAAAAAATGCTGTGAATTATCTGGCCTCATGCTTCTATGACGACACTCTCATTAACCATCTTGTTTAAAAAATATCTAACTTTTCCCTCCACCTGCCACTTTGCTTCGCCCCGCACCCTGGATATTTGACTTACAACCTCTTCAAACATTAATCCCGGACTGGTGTCTATAATTTTCAATATCTGATATCCAAATTTATTCACCCCAAGCGTGATGCTAGTTTTCCAGTTATATACCACAGTACGAAAGTCGTTCAACTCATCCAGCTCCGGATGAAAAAGAACACCCCTCTTTATAATAGAGTAGCTTTTGTCCATAATTAAAACCTTTCGCTTAAAGCGAGAGATCAAGATTGGTGTATAAACCTATCAAAAGGGACTGGTTTTTTAACCGCGACTGCCTCCGCCAAATTCCCAATTTTCTCCGCGGAAGGTAACGTCTCGGCTGCCTTTATTCCCTCTTTTATTTGCACGGCTGCGCCAAATTTAATATCCTTATTCATTCATTATCACCTCCCTCTCTTCTTGGTTTAAGAACCAATAAATTATTGTCACAACCCGAATATCTTGGCCTAACGAGACCAATAACATGGAACCCGTCAGTATTTACCAAAGACTCCAATAGTCGTCTTGGCCGACTATTCAAAAACAACTCTTTAGGTGTCACTGGAACAAAATTCTCTTGAGATCCGCCACGGTAACTCTCTCCAACCCCAGCTTCATCAAATACCGATGTCGCTTCCCTCAAATCTTTCTCCATCCACAATTTATCCTCTCCCTCAAAATAACAATCCCGCAGGTATTTCACTCCTCTGGCCATATTTTTGTTCAGGGAAAAAATTAACGAGCCCGTATTCCATATAGATACGGCGGTAACCACTTTGCTAATTCCCCTTTCCAAAAGGAATCTCCCCCTTTCCTTGTACAACAACGACCCTATCCCTATGCGTTGGTGGGTAGCAGCAACTACCGCATTTACCCCCACCGCGTAGTCAGGGCGTACAGACCGAACAACCTCCATTCCCCCCACCAAATTACCCTCCAACCATGCCCCCAATACCCAACAATGAAAAATTAATGGATCATAGCTCAACTGTTCCGCTTGAGCTACACTCATTCCTGCTTGAAGAGCCATCCAAAAAGGCATTTCCTCTTCTCTCAACTCTCGAGTCTCGACCTTTAAAACGCCACCCTCGCTACCCATTTAATAGTGCATTGTACATCATCCTGTCAAGGATTTACAACCCCGAGACAAAGGGCAAGAGAGCCAAATGCCGGGCCCGTTTAATGGCGACAGCCATCGCCCGTTGATGTTTGGAACACACCCCAGTCCTATCATGGCTTAATATCCGGCCTCTCTCGGAAATATATCTCGACAACATGGCCACTTCTTTAAAAGTCGGCTCCTTCTTCTCTTTGCAAAACTGGCAATTCCTGGCCACCCTGATGATTTTTTTCTTCTGCAGCATATTAGAAAGGAATATCTTCCGCTACTTCCGCCGCCGGTGCCGGTGCCGGTTGTTCCACCGGTTGTTCCACCGGTTGTTCCGCTACCGCCGCTTCCTCACCCTGGCGCTTATTATCCAACACCAACATGTCTTCAATCACAATTTCCGTCGCCTGCCGCGGCTGGCCATCCTGGCCAGTCCATTGCCGCGTCTGCAGTCTTCCTTCCACATATACCCTGCGGCCCTTAAACAAAAGTTGACTGCACAACTCTGCCAGCTTATTCCAGGCCACAATCCGGTGAAACTCGGTCTCTTCCCGTTTTTCCCCCGATTCCGTGACCCACGTCCGGTTAGTCGCCATGCCAATAGTACACACCGCCGTTCCCTGGGGAGTGTACCGCAACTCCGGATCCCGGGTCAGGTTTCCAATCAGCTGTACCTTATTTAACGAACGCGTAGACACAAATGTCGCAAAATTTCTTTGTCAATAGTTAACTTCTTTTCCAATTGTATCACTGACTCGGCCGGCATTTCAACCACCCAATTCAAAAACACTGCTTCCCGGGTTTTGGCTATCGGATATGCCAACTGTTTCTTGCCCATCTCGGTAAACTTCCCCAATTTACCATCCAGGGCTTTCACCAACTTCTCAATCTTGGCCTCCACTCCCTCGGCCTTTTTAACCAAAACCGTCAAATCATATTTGTTCATATCCGCCAATTTTACTATACCCCCACCTTAAATTCCACCACATCACCCTCCTGCATAACATAATCCCGGCCTTCCAGCCGCACATGTCCCAGCCCCCGCGCGCGGGCCCAGCCGCCATCGGCCACAAACTGCTCCCAATTTACTACATCGGCCTTAATAAAATTCTTTTCAAAATCAGTGTGAATTACTCCGGCCGCTTGAGGGGCTTTGGTTCCAGCTTTAATGGTCCAGGCCCTCGCCTCAATTTCCCCAGCCGTCAAAAATGTTTGCAGTCCCAAAATATCAAAGGCGGCCTGGATTACTTTTTCGAGTCCGGTTTCCTCAATCCCCAAGTCTTTAATCTCATCCCCAAATTCACTTTCTAACTTGGCGCAAATGCGCAACCCCTCACCCCCCAGCCTATCTTCATCAGTATTGTAAACCACTATCTCTGGCTTATTAATAATATTGGCCAGCTCTAATTCAAGTTTCAAAATTTCATAATCCTCTTTGGGAGTCACCGATCCGGATCGGATGACATTCTCATCACTAAAATCCCGCAGTAAATACAAAATCGCATCCACTTCCCGAATATGGGCCAAAAATTTATTACCCAGGCCTTCTCCCTCACTGGCTCCCTTAACTAAACCTGCTATATCCACAAACTTCACCGTGGCCGGCACAATTTTTTCTGTTTTTACCACGCCCGCCAGTATGGCGAGGCGGGGATCCGGCACCGGCACTATTCCGATATTGGGCTCAATAGTGGCAAAGGGATAATTGGCCACATACGCCGCCTGCTTTTTCAGAAGGGCATTAAACAACGTAGACTTTCCGACGTTGGGTAAGCCCACGATACCGACACTTAAACCCATTGACTTTTATAGCAAAACTTCATATAATGCATCCAAATTGGCATTAGCCACGACCTTCTTGCTTAGGCAAGGAGGGCAAAACAAAAAATCCTCATCTGGGAGATCATCACCGAAACTGAATTTTTCTTGACAGTTACTGGAATATAATATTTGTTGTTCTTTAGTTTGGTACTCATAGGCACACCCAAGAATATCTCTCGGTTAAATTTCTTTACAATCAAGACGGGCCTCACATAATTTGAATCTTTACCATCTTCCTCAAAACCTACATTTACACCTACGGATACCCACCAGATATCCCGTTCTTTAAACAACGGGGGGACCACACTCCTATAATGTAAACCCTTCTTTTTAACTATCCATGTGTCAAAATCTTTAAAATACTCTGTATTGTTTTTCATCAGATTATTTTAACATCGCATTCGGTAATCCCACAATTCCGACCGATAGGCCCATTATTCCGCTCCCAGAGTAATCACTACATCATAGTTTGAGGTTTCTTCCAGTTCCACATTCGGGCCTAAAGTGTATTTAGCTTCCAAATCTTTGGCCAAAGTGTCCGTGTATTTGCCGGCCGCTTTTTTGAAAGCTATTTCGGTCAACTGAAAATCCCCGTCTGCATTTCCC
>Ga0209514_10003038_pt1 | contig 24743 bp, 19 predicted proteins | sample Subgrocontami58m_FD_187452 | JGI IMG/M metagenome (GOLD analysis project Ga0209514, IMG submission 187452) | Subsurface groundwater microbial communities from S. Glens Falls, New York, USA - GMW37 contaminated, 5.8 m (SPAdes) (version 3) | ecosystem: Environmental > Aquatic > Deep subsurface >...
AAAACTCAATCGTTTGGTAAAGTATGCTGCCAAGAAGCCACAGGTGCAAGAACGTCTTACTGTTGAAATTTGCACGGAGCTGCAAAAAGCGTTACAAACCGAAGATGTTGCAGTCGTATTGGAGGCAATGTATCTATGTATCGCTTCAAGGGGCGTGGAAGATGTTAATAGTATTACAAAAACCTCATGCTTTAGCGGAAAGTTTGAAGAGAGAGAAATCAAAAATGAATTCTTAAGACAAATCGAGTCAAAATAAAAAGTTATTTCAATTTTTAGTAATAATATAATACTCCATTCAACTTCCAAATTATAACTGCTTGAATGGTTTGATCAAAATCATTTGATGATTTCTTTATCTAACTTGATTAATTTGGAGTGTTATCAAAAATTATTATTCAGAGGAATATCAAATGCGATTAGACTGGTATAAAATATTACCGGAAGGCTACAAAGCAATGTTGCAATTACAAAATGTAGTTGATCAAAGTAAAATAGATCATAAACTTTTGGAACTTGTTAAAATCAGAGCTTCACAAATTAATGGCTGTGCATATTGTCTTGACATGCATACAAAGGATGCAATTGCTATTGGTGAAAGTGAGCAAAGACTTCATTTACTTGCTGCATGGCAAGAAGCTTCATTTTATTCTCCACGGGAAAGAGCTGCCCTTGCCTGGTGCGAGTCCCTAACTCAAATCTCTCAGTCCGGTGTACCTGATAAAATTTACGATGAAGTTAAAAGTTTATTTTCCGATAAAGAAATTGCTGAGCTAACACTTACAATCATTGCAATCAATAGTTGGAATAGACTTGCTGTTGGGTTTAGATCTGATGTAGGAAATTATGTTTCAAACCAAAAAGTCTGAAGGATAGTGATTTTATTTAGATAGATGAATTATTAACTGTAATACAAAATAGTAATGGTTATGATAATGTCTTAGTCTTCAATTACAATTTTGCAAACAAATAAAGGTAAATTATGGAAGAACATATCGTAAAAATTTTGAGTATTGAAAAAGTTACACATGATGTAAAAAAAATAACGGTTGAAAAACCAGAGGGTTATGGTTTCATCCCAGGTCAAGCAACCGAAGTAGCAGTCAATAAAATAAATTATAAGGATAAAAAACGTCCATTCACTTTTACCGGATTGAATGAATGGAAAAACCTAGAATTTACAATTAAGATTTATAAAGATCATAATGGCATTACCGATGAGATCGGTAAACTTATACCCGGAGATGAACTTATCATTCATGATGTTTGGGGTGCAATTAACTATAAAGGCCACGGTGTTTTTATTGCTGCCGGTGCAGGAGTTACTCCCTTTATAGCAATCTTCAGAGACTTAAAACGTAAAAATGATTTGAAGATGAATAAACTTATTTTTTCAAATAAAACTTCGGACGATATTATTCTAAAAAATGAATTTATAGAAATACTTGGCGAAAATTTTATAAATTTATTAACAAGGGAAAAGAATAATGAATATCGTTTTGGAAGAATTAATGAATCATTCTTAAAAGAACAGATCATTGATTTCAATCAGAACTTCTATATCTGCGGTCCCGATAAATTTGTTCAGGAAATTAATTCTATTTTAGTAAAACTAGGTGCTAGGCCCGATTCGGTGGTTTTCGAGAGTTAGAATTATTTTTTTAATATGTTTAATAGTTAATTAAATATTAAGAATAATCTCGAACTATGGTAATAGGTATAGATACATCGGCAGTTGGAGTCAAATCGACCGGGACATCAAAGTATATTAGTTGCCTTCTTAATGAATTACATAAAACTGACAATACTATAAAAACTTTTTCGCCAAAGCAGTCAGGTTATTTAATCAACAATAAATTTTTAAATTCATTACCGATTATTAAAAGAGGCGGGATATACAGAAATCTCTATAGAAAATATTTTCTTTCTTCTGAAATGGAAAAAGAAAAAATAGACTTCGGGATTTTCCCGAACTATTTAATGCCGAATAATTTTAATAAGCCGTCTGCAATTATTATTCACGATTTATCTTTTATCTCCCACCCACAGTTTTATTCAAAAGCATTTGTGTTGTTCTACAAGAATCAATTAAAACAAACTTTGCAAAAAAATCCATTGGTCGTTACTATTAGTGAATATTCTAAGAAATGCATTAATAAATATCTTGGAGTTGCAGAAAACGAAATTTATCTTTTACAAGCGTATTCAAACTCTGTTATGAAGAGCGATCATCTACTTATTAATAAGGATGAGAGTAAAAATCGTTACTTTTTATATGTAGGACATATTGAACCGCGTAAAAATTTATCTTTTTTAATTGAAAATTTTATAGAATGGAAAAAAGAAAACGGATTAGATTTCAAACTGAAGCTTGCCGGTGAAGTATGGACAAGTTCAAAAGAAATTCAAAGTTTATTTTTGAACTATGCTGATCATGAGGATGTTGAATTTCTAGGATATGTATCAGAAGATGAATTGCACAAACTATATTCCGGTGCATCGGCTTTTGTTCATGCTAGTTTTGTAGAAGGATTTGGATTTCCTGTACTTGAAGCAATGCATTATGGATTGCCGGTTTTATGCAGTACCGGTTCAGGAACAGAGGAAATATCGAACACATATTCAGTTTTTTTCAATCCCAAAGACGCTAACAACATTAAAAAAGGTTTTGATAATTTGATGCAAAAATTTGATGAACAAATCGTCGGTTACAAAATCAAATATTCGCCTGAATTAATGCAACATCAGTTAAATGAATTATTAACTATAATAGAAAGAAGAATTAAGGAAAGTTGATTTGTCCGATATTTCTAAAAATGATATTGAAGAAGCAATAGAGAAAACGCTTCTATATTATAAGCTATTTAACAGCGGAATAAATTTAGAAATATTGCATTATTTCCTTCTTGAACAAAAAGTATCAAAAGAAGAATTAGATAGAGCGTTAGAATCTTTATTAGATAAGAAAAAAATAATAATCTCTCATGATATGATCTACCTTAATAAAGAGATTGAAACTCTTTATACCCGTAAAAGCAAAACCATGGATAGTAAATTAACACAGAAATTGTTGAATGTATTAAACAAAGTTCCCTTTGTCTCAGCAATTGCATTCAGTGGGGGAACAGCAAATTACGGGATTGAAAATCATGAAGACATTGACCTTTTTATAATAACAAAACCTTTCACCGTCTATGTAGTGTATTTAATCATCCATATAATTTCACTCATATATAGATCACGAAAAATCCTTTGTATAAATTATTTGGTTGATGAAAAAGCAATTCAAATTCAATTGCAACGTGATCTTTTTACCGCTCATCAGATAATAGCTTTGAAGCCTTTTAAGAATGCAGATTATTTAAGATACTTTTTGAGAAGTAACGATTGGGTAAAAAAACATTATCCGAATTTTATAATACCTGATACAAAGCGTTTACAAAGTTCATTCATGTATTCGTTATTCCGACCGTTCAATATATTGATCAATTTATTGTACCGGTTCCGTTACAACAAATATTTAGTACTGTCCAAAGACGGCTCCGTTGTATTAGATGAACATGTAATAAAACTTCACACAAATGATTACCGTGTAAAAATTATTAATGAATTCCATAATCAGTGGAAAAGATATTCGATCGAAAGAAACAAAATAGTTATTACTTAAAGAGATTTTTTGATTTTGCGATATGACGAAGCTTTTATTTACACATTCATACTTTTATAAATTTGATCCTAAACAATGGGAGACAAAACAACCTTATCCGCCACTCGGTACACTCTATGCCGCTTCTTATATGAAAGAAGCAGGTTACGATGTTTCATTGTTTGATACAAATCTCGTTGAATCCGTTAACGACATCATTCCTTTATTAAAAAATATTAAACCTAGTTATTTAATTATTTATGACGATGGATTTAATTATTTGACAAAGATGTGTTTAAGTAAAATGCGCGAAGCTGCTTTTCAATTAACAAAGATTGGAAAAGAATATGGCTGCACTGTTATTGTCTCCAGTTCTGATTCTTCAGATCATTATGAAAAATATTTAGATAAAGGAGCTGACTTTGTTGTTATTGGAGAGGGAGAAGCAACATTCAAAGAACTAATAAGAGTTTTGGAAGAGGAAAACAAAAATATTTCTGAGATAAAAGGAATCGCTTTCCGCTCAGGTGAAAAAATAATCTGCACACCAAAAAGAGAAATTCTTACAGATCTTGATAACCTTCCTTTTCCGGCCTGGGATTTAATTGATATAGAAAAGTATAGAAAGATATGGATTGATAAGCACGGTTACTTTTCATTAAATATTACTACCACAAGAGGATGTCCGTTCAAATGTAATTGGTGTGCAAAACCGATTTATGGAAATAGATATAATTCCCGTTCACCCCAGAATGTTATTGATGAGATCGAATTTCTATTAAAGGAATTTAAGCCAGATCATTTTTGGTTTTGCGATGACATATTCGGATTAAAACCCGGTTGGATAAATGAATTCAATAATTTAGTTCAAAAGAGAAAATTAAAATTTAAGTACAAAATTCAATCGCGTGTTGATCTGCTGCTCAACGAAAACAATATTGATTCACTTTATCGATCCGGAGTAGAAACAGTTTGGGTTGGAGCTGAATCCGGATCGCAAAAAATTCTTGATGCAATGGAAAAGGGAACAACAGTAGAGCAAATATATAAAGCGGCAAAATTGCTGAAGGAGAAAAAGATCAAAGTTGCGTTCTTTATTCAGCTAGGTTATTTAGGTGAGACAAAAGAAGATATTCATAAGACTATAGAAATGATTAAGGAACTTCTTCCTGATGACATAGGCATTTCTGTTTCATATCCACTGCCGGGAACAAAGTTTTATGAGATGGTAAAAAGTGATTTAAAAACAAAAACTAATTGGAATGATTCAGATGATCTTGCCATGATGTTCAGAAATACTTTCCGCCCGGAATATTATAAACGTCTTCATCATTTTATTCATAGAGTTTATAGAAGTAAAAAAGCTTTAGTGATTATCAAATCATTATTGAAGAATCCGTTTAAGCTGAATGCATCTTCTTTCAAAATCGGTTTATCGTATTTTTATTACTTACCGCAAATAATCTTTGATTATTTTATTTTAAGGAAAATCGAAGGTCAAGTTGACTAAATATTTTTTAACGAATTTATTTTTTAAAGCACCAAGATACTTCTCAATTATCCTTTTGATTATTCTTTGTCTATTTCATATCCGTTATGGATTCATTCCCGCATGGACAAATCTAAATTCTGATTTTCCTAACTATTATACTTCATCAAAACTATTGCTAGAAGGGAAAGATTTATCAAGTATATATAATGATACATGGTTCCAGCAGAGGATTAACGAATACGGAATAGATGAGATTGGGAAATTTTCTCCTTTTCCGCCACCAACAGCATTTGTAATGATTCCGGAAGCGCTCTTTAATCCGCTAACAGCCAAAAGGATTTATCTTCTTATAAACATATTTGTATTAATTATAACTGCACAATTATTCAAAAAGATTTCAAGTTTCAGCTTTATCATGTCTTTGAATTTTATTCTTCTTTCGAGCGCGGCTCTTATAAATAATTTACTGCTTGGACAATTCTATTTGATTCTGCTATTACTAATAACGCTTGGCTATTACTATGTAAAATCAGAAAAAGAAATGATGAGCGGAACATTTTTGGGGATTGGTGCAGCTATAAAATATTTTCCGTTGATATTTATTCCAGTCCTACTGATGAAAAAGAAGAACAAAACCGTCATAGTTTTATTGCTAACGATCTTTTTGATTAATCTAATCGCGTTATTCTTTTTTGGAATGAATGTCTATTTCGAATTTATTAATAAAGTTTTCTTTTCTCACTTGAACGGGGAACTTTCCAATCAATCTAAATATGCGTTTCAATTTCAATCGTGGAATTCGTTTTTGAATAATTTATTTGTTTATGATTCTATCGAGAATCCAACTCCATTAATTAACAGTACATTCATGTTTTCGTTTGTTAAAATATCTATCTATTTATTTTTCATAACAATAACTGCTTATACTATGATCAAAATTAGAAATGATAAAGACTTTATATCTAAAAGCATTTCACTTTCTTGCATTATAATTTTCGTTTTATCACCTGCTTCAGCAAGTTATCATCTTTTGCTCTTATCATTGCCTGTGTTGTTATTAATTGATAATTCATTCCATGAAAAGAAACAAAATTATAGTTTAATATTTTTAACACTCTATGTCGTAACAGGATTTATCCCTTTTGTTATGAATAAAATAAATATTGGTTCACTGGGTTTATTTTTTCTTTACTATCGTTTGTGGTTAATGGTTCTATTATTCTTGACGACTGTGCGGTATCTGTTTCTAGTAGGCGAGAAATCAAATGAAGCTAAAGCCCTCTCTTAACAATGCCAAATGGATATTTCTTTTCCTCAAAAGTATATTGAATTTCAGAACTAACGTTGTTTGATAATAATTTATTCTCAAAAATATTTTTAATTGCGTTCATAACTTCATCTGAATTTATCAGCTTCATACATTGGTTATCACCCTTACAGGGTGAGATAGAAAAATGATGGACACATGGACTGCAATAAATATTTTTATAAATAAAAAAAACATTTCGCTGATTGTTATAATCCGAAGGAGAGCAAGGGCCAAACAAGGCAATCGTTTTTTTGTCCAATGAAAAAGCAATATGCATCGGGCCTGTATCATTCGTAATCACTAAACAGGAATTTCGAATTAATGCAATAAGTTCTGCAAGAGATAACATTCCGGCCGTGTTAATTACTTTTGAATGATATTTTCTATCAATCGCTTGAAAAATATTTTCAACATACTCGATTTCTTCCGATGAGCCAATGAGAACGATTAACTTATAGGGATAATTTTCTATTATTCTTTTTATAAGTTCCGTAAAGTTTGTACTATCCCAACGTCTTTCAATTCTAAGGTCGGAGGCATTGGGATTAATAACAATATATTCCTTGGAATGATCGATTAATTTCTCAAGTTTATAGTTTAAGGAATTAGAATCAGTTTCAAAAAGATGCTCGTAGTTAAAGAGCCCGGTAACAATTGAATTGCATTGAAGAAGAATTGCAGCTTGAAGATAAATATTATTGACCGGAGCTTTCGTATTAAAATAAATCATCTTCGAATATAGACCAAGCTGAATACGGGATTCTTTTCTATAGAATCCGATTTTGTATTTAGGAAAGCAGAGGAGCGTAAATAATGTACTGAAGTAAGAATAAATCTCTAAATCAATAAATACATCTGCCTTGTTGATCCACAGATTAAACACAGTTTGTATGGAGCTTGTGAAAAGATTGAGAATAGTTTTATCATTAACAATTAGTATCTTATCAACAAAAGGGAAGCTTTGGAGTAGAGTATGATTTTTCTGTGAAGTCACAAAAACTATTTGTGCATTAGGAAAGTTATTCTTCAAAGTCATTAATAAGGAAGTGCTTTGGATAATACTTCCCATTCCCATGAACTTACATACAACGATTCTTTTTATTGTTGAATTATCCGGTTCCTTTTCTTGTTTGAATAGTAAGAAAAATCGAAAGATCAGATTGAGAGAGAAAACAATAGGTATCCCGATCAATTTATCTATGTATATCTTCGATTTGAGCTTCATTAATAAGTAATATGTTTTTGATTCTTAATTAACAATACATAAAAATAGAAAGTTCATGCATAAATATTCCATGAAATATATTAAGTGGAAGAAAAGACTAAGTTTAGTTTTAATCAATTCCGGGCGGAATGTTGTGCCGCTTGCTCTAAATAGTATTATATCATTACTCGTAATAAAATATTCATCTTTTTCTGTTTGGGGCGAGCTTGTTTCATACCTAATTATTTTTAATCTGTGCGCCCAATTTATTACTTGGGGAAGTAAACAATATTTGCTGAGAGAATTTTCCTTAAACAATTCTAGGGTAGCAGAGAATTGGTTTGAAAACCTAAAGGCCAGATTACCGCTATTATTAATTGTCATTTTAATAATTCTGTTATTGCAATTATCCACTGTTATCAAAATTCTGCTTGTATTTTGGCAGTTAATAATTTTTTTCAATCGCTCATTTGAAGTTATGATTCTTTATTTCAAAAAGATGAAATTCTTTTTACTAGTGGAAATAATGCTTTCATTAGTTCCAATCTTTATAATTATTGTTTTTAACAAAAGTATAACGGTTCAATTAATATTATTTGTATTTGTTGTTATTGAATTGATAAGATCAATCGTTTTCGGTATATACTTTGGAAAAATATTAAGCTTTAAATTTTCTCTTTCACTAGATCTAAAAATATTATCAGCAGGATTTATATTTTTTATCCTTGGTGCTATAGGAATGCTTCAATCCAGATTGGATTTATATTTTGTAGCATTATTACTTTCTAAAAATGAGTTAGCTATTTACCAGATCTTAATTAATTATATTTTACTTATACAGTCAGCAACGGGATTTATAATTCAGCCATACTTAAAAGAGATTTACAGAATGAATAACCAGTCTCTCGCAAAATTTTCATACAGATTTACGTTGTTCGGGTTCATTATCTCTATCCCGACAATTTTTGCGCTTGCTTTGGTTCTCGAAGAAATCTATGGAATTAATATCAGCTGGCAAATGACACTTCTTTCGTTCTTATATATTGTCCCTATTTTTTATTATACGATTAGAGTATACATTCTCTATAAGATTAAAAAAGAATCTTTAATTTTGTTCGTAGGAATATCAGTGCTGGTTATAAGTGTTCCACTTAATTATTTCTTGATTTCGATTTATAAAATAAACGGCGCTCTTATTGCAGGCGTAATCGGAGAATTACTTTCACTTTCGTTTTACTATTTTTTCGAAAAAAGAATAGGGTTAATAAGTAGCACAAAATCAATAAGTAATCAAATAGAATTTAGTTAATCGTAAATAATACAATTACAGATGAACAAGATTATACTTTTCAACCCAAGAAGTGCGAGCTCAAAACCGAGAATACCAAATTCGATCTTGTCAATCGCTGCATCTTTAGAAGGAAAATATGATTATCTAATCATTGATGGTAATCTTGAACATGATCCCTTAAAAAAAATAATTGATGCTTTTCAAACAGGTGAATACAGGTACTTTGGAATTACTGTAATGCCCGGGCCTCAGCTAAAGCAGGCAATTTCGATCTCTCGTGAAATAAAAAGAAAATTTAATGATGTAAAAATTATTTGGGGCGGTTACTTTCCCTCCAATCAACCGGGAGTTGTTCTTCGGTCCGGGTATGTTGATTTAATCATAAACGGACCTGGTGATTTTGCATTTCCTAAACTTATATCTACTCTAGAAAAAAAAGAGAAACCGGATTCTATCAACAATCTAATTTACCTTAATGAGAATAAACTAATAATTAATGCAAAAGACGAGTTATATGATCAGGATATTCTCCCAACTCTACCATATAACAAACTGAATGATTTTTATCCGCTTAAATTTTATCTCGGTAAAACTTTTCTGGGTACAAAAACAATTGCCTATCACTCAAGTATCGGTTGTCCGTTCTCATGTTCCTTTTGCGGAATTGTTCCGATCTATAATGCTCGTTGGAAAGGTAAATCTGCACAAAAAATTTATGATGATATCAAATATCTAAAAGATAATTACAGTGGGAATGCAATAGAATTTCACGACAATAATTTTTTTGTATCAGAAAAAAGAACCGTTGAATTTTCTGAACTAATAAAAAATGAAAAAATGATCTGGTGGGGTGAAGGCAGAATTGATACTGTCAATAATTACAAGGATGCATCTCTTGAATTAATGAGAGAGGCCGGATGCCGAATGATTTTCTTCGGAGCTGAAAGCGGAAGTGATGATGTCTTGAAGCAGATGAACAAGGGCGGAACGCAAACTAAAGAACAGGTTAAGCAATTCGCTGCACGAATGAAAAAGTTCGATATTATTCCGGAGTATTCTTTTGTATTGGGACTTCCCGGAAGTTCAGAGAAAACGGTTATGAAACAGATTGATGACGATATTAATTTCATTCGTGAGATAAAAGAAATCAATCCAGATACGGAAATTATTATCTATATATACAGTCCTGTACCAACAACAGACTCCGAATTATTTAAGCAAGCATCAAATAAAGGATTTAAGTTCCCAGAGAAGCTGGATGATTGGACCAGTCCGCATTGGGAAAAATTTGATTTAAGAAAGAATCCGCTTACACCTTGGCTTGATATCGGAATGGTTAATAAAATCAAAAATTTTGAAACAGTATTAAACGGTTATTATCCGACAGTTTCTGATATTAAATTGTCTAAACTTCAAAGAGAAATAATAAAGCTAGTTTCAACGATAAGATATAAAACTAAAATTTACGCTTTACCTTACGAGATAAAATTCTTGCAGAAATATTGGCTGCGGTACCGTCAACCTGAAATAGAAGGATTTTATGTAGAATGATTTCAGAGATAAAAAGAAAAGTGAAAAGAATAATTTCACCTGCATTAGTCTTTATCGTAAACCAGTATTTAAAAAAAGAACGAATCTATTCTTATGAAGATATTAAGGTTGTAATCCTTCCCGGGGTTTTTCATCCTGGTCTCTTTTTTAGCACAAAAATACTTTTGAGATATTTGACTAATTATGATTTAAATGGAAAAAAATTACTCGAACTTGGCGCCGGTTCAGGACTCATATCAATTTATTGCCAGAAAAAAGGCGCTTCTGTAATAGCATCCGATATAAGCGAAAAGGTAATCAAGAATCTACATTTGAATATTGAAATGAATAATGCGTCAATTAAAATTATTCAATCCGATCTGTTTGATAACATATCGGACTGCGATTTTGATTTCATAATTATTAATCCACCTTACTTTGCAAAAGATCCAATTGATGAGGATGATTATGCATGGTATTGTGGAAGAGATTTACAGTACTATAAAAAACTTTTTTTACAACTGAGAAAATTCCAAAACAATAAAGTTATAATACTTATGATTCTATCGGAGGATTGTCGGATTGATGAAATAAAGATAATAGCTAAAAACAATAATTTTGAATTCAAACTTGTTTCAGAGATAAAGAATTGGTTGGAAATCAATCATTTATATTCTATAGAATATCAAAAGTAGTAGAACATCATCTAAAAGGTTAAATCAAATTTGAGATTGGCTAGGAATAAATTCAGCAGTTATAATAAAGTGATCTGCCCAACGATTGAAGGGAAATGTATGAGATAATTTTTCGTCGATTCGAGTTAGTGTTTTATATAATCGCGGGAATCTTTTTGGAAAGTTTATCATATATGGTGGCGGACTAATTGATGCTAAACCTTGAATTTCTATAATCCTAAAATTTGGTCCAAGCGCTTTAATTGTTTGAACAACACTATGGTAATATGTTGTGAATTTTATCCCTTCAACGTTTGCCGTAACTCCGTTCCTACTTAATCTTCTAAATGCGGTAGAAAAATTTCCTCTTAAAAATAGTGTAATCTCCCATGGACAAATTGGCGGGATTATAACCAGGGTTACTTTACCGCCGGGATTTAATATTTGGCTAAAATGTTTGAAAATGTCTAATAGATTCTCGGCACAATTAAGTCCACCAAAATTTGAAAATATATAATCAAAAGTATTTCCGTAAAGTCTATCGAGGTCTATAAAAGAAAGTTGTTGAGAAGTAATTAAATCGTGCAATTCCAATTCAGCATTTTTTTTATTTAGTTTGCTTAACATACCTTCCGATATGTCTGTACAGTGAATATTAAAACCTATTGTTGCCAAGAAAACGGCATCAATACCAGTACCGGAATTCAGTTCTAATATTTTATCGCTTTTTTTTAGATGACGGAGAATATGCTTATGTGTAACCGAACGCATCCATTTGAGAATTTCATTTCCTTTTTCATATTCATCAAAAAATTCTGATTGACGTGAAAATGCTTTTTGAACTAAATCGAACATATTATTTCACTTCAAGATTCTTTTGTTATTGTAAATTAATAAATGTAGTCAAATGGAAAAGAATAAAACAAACTGTTTTTGAATTTTTCTTTTTAACAGAACACAATATTTATATCTAAATCATATTGATTTTATGCTGATAAATCTTTCTAGTGATTATTTTTAAAAGTTTACTTTATTCAAAAAAATTAATTGAAAAGTGAAAAAAGTATTTGACAATTGAATCAAAATAATTATATTGAACTGTAAGTATGTCTGATTATAAAATAATACTTCTGATCTGTTAATTATATAAAACAATACTATCTTATTATATTTTTGGCATAAATATGACATTAGCTGATGTAGTTTACACCTCTCTTGGAATATTTCTATCAGTTGGAGTTATATTTTTTTTATTAGGTTTCATAATAAGTCGGTCTAAAAAGAGTAAACAATCAATCTGTAAAGTTTTGGATTAGTTTTTAATTAATGAAAAAAGGAGGATCCAAGCTGGAAACAGTTCTTAAGGGAGGCTATCGGCTGGCTTCCCTTATACTTTTTTCATCAAATGGAAAATAGGTTTGCATCATCCGATTGATTATTAAGATAAGATTACTTATTATTAATTTAAATCGATGGAGTAGCTTGTAATAGAGCGTTAGAAAGAATTTATTGTAGGAGTTATATATGAAAAAATATTTTTTACTTTTAGTTACTGCTGGATTAGTATTATCGGGTTGTAATAGCGAGAATTTGATTGTCGACCCAGTTCAATCTAATTCAAATGTTAAACAGTCTCAGTCATTAGTGATTGAAACTGGTTTTATTCAGTTACCAGTGATAAAACAAACTGGTAATAACATTGCTAGCGATTTAACTGATACCGACTTGATTTATGGAAACAAAGGCGGAGAACTAGAAGTTGAGGGGAAATTAGGTATTGCAAAAAGCAGCGTTGTTGAAGTACACGGTACGTTAGACATTCCGAAAGGTGCATTTAAAGGTTCTAAAACTTTATCTATGTCTGCCGACAAAAATTCAACATCAGTAACTTTTGGTCCTAGCGGTTCATTCTTTGATAAATCCTTGCTGCTTGATTTAGAGTATAAGGGTTTAAATCTTGTTGGCATAGATGTATCTAAAATTAAATTTGTCTACTTGAGCTCTGATGGAATATACAGTATCATACCAAATGATGGAATCCAAGTAGATGTCAAAGAAGGTAAACTAGAAGTTCATGGAGCTCAAATTGATCACTTCTCACGTTTTGGGTTTGTTAGATAACTTTTACATAATAAGGTTTCTATCTATGTTATTTCTTTTTAGAAACAAACTTATTGAGCAAAGTTTATATATCTCCAATTGTTGAAAAGGATTTTATGTTTGAACAAAATAAATTTGTAAAAGATCTTAATGCGCTTATATCTGGGTATCTATCTAAAGAACAGTGTGAAAGTTATTTACTTACAATGACTGAAACATTTTATCCAAATTCTACACACATAGAATCTTCTACAGAACTTTTCACAAAGATATTCAATGATAATCTCGTATCTGAAAGAATTCGATTCTTAACAGATACCTTAGTTACTTTCGCATCAAAAGAACTTCCTGAAGAAAAGTATATCGAACTTTTACTTGAATTTAGTAAACTAATTCTAACTCAGGGCGAAAATAATCTCTCCTTCGAGTTAGCGACAAACGTAATTAATTATTGTAATTCAACTGACAAATATGAATTGTATAAAGCGCAAGGACTATTGCTAATAGCAGAATTTTATATGCGCCAAGCAATTTGGAAAGACGCAGTTAATTCTATAAAACTTGGAAGAGATATTTATGAAAGCAATAATTACAAAAATGGATTAGCAAAATGTGAATTCCTAATGGGTTCCATGTATGTTGAAAAAGGTGATCTGAAGGCAGGAAAAGTACGATTAGATAACTGCTTGAATTATCTTGATCAAGATAAAGATCCAATGATGATGGCAATGATAGAAGTACATTTGGGAATTATTTCTTATGTCGAAGGAAATTTCCAAAAATCATTAAATTATTATGAAAAGGCGCTTCATAAATTCGAAAACCTAGGGGATTCACGCCGTAAGGCTGAAGTTCTACAAAACATCGGTATGATTCACAAGCAATTAAAAGATTATCCAAGGGCGTTAGCTATTTATAATGAATGTATTAAAATTGCAAAGGACTTTGGCTATAAACCAATTTTGAATCTCTCGTTTATCAATCAAGCTGAAATTTATTTAGAACAAAATAAGATTGAAGAATCATTCAAGTTTGCACATGATGCGATGACACTGAGTTATCAATTAAACGATAAACTCTCAATTGCAGAAATTCATAAAATACTAGGTGTTATATCTAAAAGGAAAGAAAACTATTCAGCAGCTGAGCATTATCTTTTAACGAGTTTAAGACTTAACAAAGATCTAAATCAAGATTTGAACATGGCCGAAACAAATTATGAACTTGGAATGCTTTATAAAGACAAAGGCGATAAACCTCAAGCACACAATCATTTATTAAATGCATACAAATATTATAATAAAAACAATTCCAAAACTTTAAGTACCGAAATCGAATCTTATCTAGCTGGTCTAGCAAACTAAAATTTTATTTGCCTTCATTTGATGTTTCTTCGTATGGATTATTACAAAAAACGTAGCTATTCTCTTCACTGTGAATCATTATATCGTCAATGCATTTTTCATTTCTTTTATTACATCGAGAATAGTAAGGACAGATTGATTTTATATCCTCAAATTGCGTATTAATTGATTCCACTGGGAGTTTATACCTGGTTGAACCAAGAAGGAATTTTGAATAAGGATGTCTCGGAAAATTAAAAAATTTCTTTGTATCCGAAATCTCCATTATTCTTCCCCCGAAAATAACTACTATTCTATCAGCTAAATTCTCTATAAGTGAAACATCATGAGTAACAATAATCAAAGTCATTTTTTGATTTTTTTTGAGATGTGTTAGTAATGATTTAAAGTTTTCTTTTGAATCAATATCTTGAGCAGAGAAAGGCTCATCCAAAATTAAAACCTTGGGCTGAGTAAGCATAACTCTGGCCAGCGCAATTCTCTGACGTTCTCCACCACTGATTGAACTGCATGAACTTTCCAAAAGATGCTTATTAATATTAAGATCGCTCAAAATCTTTTCTAATGATTTTTCACTTGCTTTAGCATCATGTAGAACATCAGCAACTTTTCTAAAGGGATTTAAAAGTTCATCTGAATTTTGAAACAATATTTGGATTGACTTTTTTGAACCAGCTAATTCTTTTGAATAATTAATTGTACCAGAATTAACTTTTAAGATACCACTTATTATTTTGACAAGAGTAGTTTTACCGCTACCGCTTTCTCCAACAATGCAAAGTATTTCTCCATTATAAATATTTAGAGAAACATTATTAAGAATTCTATTTTTAGAATATGTAAAACCTATCGAATTAGAATGAAAATATGTAACGGAGTTTAATTCGATACATGGCTTCATGATTTACTCTCATCTGAAGAGTTATGAAGATATTTCTGCAAATATGAAATATCATTTTGATCATTATGAATTAAACCATCTTTTGTTAGAACAGTAATATAAGTCGCAGTGTGAATTGCGAAATCAATGTTTTGTGTTACAAGTACTACAGAAGAATTATTTTTCTCATTCCACTCTTTCAATTTGTAGCTTAATAAATTGATGATTGGTGCATCAAGCGCTGATGAGGGCTCATCTAACAATAGTAATTGTGGCTTCGATAGCAATCCCCAAATAATAGCAAGACGTTGTGCCATCCCGATGCTGAGTTCTCCTGGGTATTTGTTTAAAATGTTATCACTCGTTGGCAGCAGAAAGTAACTCAAGTAAGAATCTAGTTCACTCTCATTAATAGTGGAATTAAAATAATAAGCTAGTTTTCTCAAAGGATCGAAGCAATTTGCCGCATCTTGAAAAATATATTTTGTAACATTTTTTCTGAGATTAGTTAACACTTTTTCCGAAGAACTCAACGGATTAATTCCCATTAAAGAAATAATCCCGTCAATTGTATAATTATAATCAAGAAGATTAAGAAAAGAATTGAGTAGAGTAGTTTTGCCTACACCGTTTGGCCCCACAATTGCAAGGATTTCCTTTTCTCTTAGATCAAAAAATATTTTCTTGAGGTGAAAAACATTACGGTTTGTATTACTTCTCTTAATAGAATTTAAACCTACACTAAGAACAATTTTATTTTCAATCATTTAAGCGACTGTCTATTTTAATTTGATATAGTTATATTAAAATGCGTCTAAGATATAGCGGTTCGTACTTTGCAAAATTTATAATTTCTTGAGTGGAATTTATGAAAGTTATCTTAAATAAATTACTAAGAACATGTTTAGTTCTCGTTATTTGCCTCTCTTGTAATAAAGAAGATAAATCCAATTTAGTTGTAATAGGACTGGAGAATGAAATACAAACCTTAAACCCGCTTTACACAATGAGTGAAGTTGAAGCAAATATTTCTGAATTACTTTTTCTTGGATTAGTTGGCCACGATTGGGATTATGAAAAAGGAGAACCGACTTCATTTCCGGTTTTAGCAAGTTCTATTGTGTGGGAGAATGATTCTAGTTCAGTTTTAATTAATCTTCGTAATGATGTGAGATGGGAGAATGGAAAAGATTTAACAGTAGATGATGTGATCTTCAGTTTTGATTTGTATTCAGATAAAACCGTACAAAGCCGGTTCTATGGGACTTTTTACAATTTTCATCTAAAGAAGGATTTAAGTATTGAATTGAAAAAAACTTTCGAGATAATTAACCCACACAAATTCAGAATAAATTTTTTACCGAATAGAAATACATCATGTTATGATTTTGATTACCCGATTTTACCCAAGTATCTTTTTGAGAAAGTGCATCGCTCTGATCTCGCTTCATCCGACACAATATCAATTACTAGTGGAACCGGACCTTATAAAATAAAAGAGTGGAAGAAAAACCAATATGTAAAACTAATTGCAACTTCAAACTCAATTTATAGTTCACCAACGCAGATTAAAGAATTGTTCTTTAAGATTGTCCCGGATTATACATCACGACTTTATCAATTAAAAAATAATGACATTGATCTAACAGAATTTATTAAACCCGAAGACGTTGAAAACCTAACTTCTCAGGGTAAATTTATTCTTAAACAAAGGATAGGTAGAGAGTACGACTATTTAGGTCTTCGTACTCATGACGTCGGATCAAAAAATTCTGAAAAGATCGGATTATTTGATTCTCCTAAAATTAGAGAAGCTATTTCTATGGCCATTAACAGAGAATCCATTGTTCAAGAACATTTGCGGAATAAAGGTTCTTTGATGTCAAATCCCGTTGCCTCGATTTTTTCATCAGTTCTAAATAAAAATGTAAATCCTCTGCTGTTCGATTTGAATGAAGCTAAATTAATTTTAAATTCTGAAGGTTGGAATGATTCTAATAATGATGGCTACTTAGATAAAAACGGAATTATGTTTTCATTTACTCTCAGTTTCCCTTCAGGAAATCCATTAAGAGAATACACAGCGATTCGAATTCAAAATAATTTAAAAGCTGTGGGAATTAAAGTAGAATTGCAAAGTCTTGAACCAACTGTATTTTTTGAGAAAATGTTTAACAAACAATTTGAAACTTGGCTTGCGGGATGGAGTATTCCTGTTCCGTTGAATTTAAAACCATATTGGCACTCGGATCCAAAATTAGCTCCAGGAAATATCTCTTCCTACAAAAATAAGAGAGTGGATGAGATTTTAAATTTATTGGATTCACGATTGCCCAATAATGTACGGACTAACTTGATCAAAGAATTTCAGAAAATTATTTCGGAAGATCAGCCGGTTGTTTTTTTGTTTTGGATAGATAACTCGGTTGCAATTAATTCTCGTTTGAAAAACGTAAAAGTAACTCCATTAGCTACAATTCAAAAGTGTTGGGAATGGGAAATAAATTAAGATTTAAGAAGAAGTGGATTGAAATACTTTCTATTTTCTTTTCCTATGCAATAACTTTTTGGCTATTGCTAAGTATGATATTTATTCTGCTGCGTTTATCCCCTGGAGATCCCGCACTTAAATATTTATCACCGCAATTAAGCACACATTTGTACGACGATGTAAAAATCAGTTACGGACTTGATAAACCTGTGTTTGAACAGTACTACTTATTCATTTACAATCTCTTCCGAGGTGATTTTGGAATCTCTTATAATTATCGAGTTCCGGTAAGTTCAATGCTTATGGAAACTGCACCATTTACGATTTCATTTTCACTTGTTAGCTTTTTGTTGCAGGTGGCAATTTCGATGTGGGTTATCTTTTACATACATAAACACAAAGGAAATTGGTTTGAGAAATCGCTGAATAAGATTTCACTTTTTCTGTATTCCCTACCAACCATGACAGTTGGTTTAGCGTTGATATTTATTTTTTCGATTCAATTAGATTTTTTTCCTCTTTCAGATGTTCATTCAACAAACTTTGATGAATTAAATATTTTCCAAAAGTTGTTAGATTTAGTAAAGCATCTTACTCTACCGCTAATAACATTATCTCTTCCGGGAATAATAATCTTTTATAATTATTTACACGGGAATATCGAAGCAACTGAAAAGAAATCATTTATACGATTCATGATCGCTAATGGTTTTGATAAAAATATTGTTTTCAAAAAACATGTAATCCCAAATTCAATCAATCCTCTTATTTCGATTTTGGGAACTGAGCTGGGAATTTTATTAGGCGGAGCGGTAATAACGGAAACACTGTTTGGTTTGCCTGGCCTGGGCCGTCTCACTGTCTCTGCTATTCTTACTCGAGATTATCCTTTGATCATTGGCTGTGTGTTTTTTTCCGGGGTATTTGTTTTAGCAGCGAACTTTTTAGCTGATCTTTACAAATTAAAACATGATGTGCAATTGAGAGAGAATTTTAAAAACTTATGATAAAGAAAATTCAAATATGGCATGCAATTTTGATTCTTTATTTTATTGTACTATTGCTTCGCTTTGATGAATTAGTCTCTACGATCGAACTTATTTTTGTGGTATTTCAATCATTACTTAGCAATCCGGGAAATATTTCTAATATATTCTCAACCAATGTCGTTGATCAATTATTTTCTTTTGCTCTCTTTTTAAGCGGAATATTTTTTGTAATCAGTTTCCGAAAAAAATTAGATTGGTTAAGAAAAAAATGCTCGGTAACTTTATTGGCAAGCATCATTCTCTCGTTTATATTTCTTTTCGCTCCAATTTTAGCTCCTTACAGTGATAATCTGCAATTCAATTTACCAACAGCAAAAAGATTAGCTCCGCTTTGCAGCAGATATCTGGTAAAGATAATTGATGAACAGTCTTCTGAATCCTCAAAATCTCAATCTCAAAAAGTTGAAAAATCATTATTCAGAGAAAACGTAACGCCGAATTATTATTTATCAGAAACTCCAATTAGTAATCAGAGCTCTATTGGAGGCGTATCAACAAGGGTAATATTTCTTTTGGGAACAGATGAATATGGAAGGGATATTTTATCAAGGATCATTTATGCAACTCGGTATTCTTTATTGATTGGAATTATAGCAATCTCTATAACGGGACTTATCGGGATTACACTTGGCTTTATCTCTGGTTACTTCGGTAAGTATGTAGATATATTATTAAATCGCATTGCAGAAATGTTTTTAGCAGTTCCATTTATATTTCTTGTAATACTTTGTGTTGCTTTTCTGGGTGATTCTCTTTTAACTGTGATTATTGTTTTAGGTGTAGCCGGATGGATGAGTTTATTCAAAATTGTTAGAAGTGAAGTTCTGAAATTAAAAACACGGGATCATATTGTTACCTCTCAAATGGTCGGGATGACACTATCCAATCAATTGATAAAGGAGTATTTGCCTCTACTTTTACCGGCAGTGTTGACTAACCTAACTTTTCAATTTGCATATATCATTATTGCTGAATCATCTCTAAGTTTTTTAGGAATCACCGGTAATTATTCTCATTCCTCTCTGGGCGGGATGATTCAACAAGGGTTCTTAAATATTAATGAAGCTTGGTGGATAATATTATTCCCAACAATAATCATCACTTTAATATTCTACACCGTTTACAATTATGCTAATAAACTCCGTAATATCGGGGCGAATCAGATTGGTTTCACCACTGACTAATATCTTAAAGTTTTTTCGACAGCTTGTAACTTACTTAACTCACCTTACTCAGAATGTGGTAATAAATAGCCACGACCTTCAGGTCGTGGAATAATTGTACCTTAGAAGATATCGGCTTTAGCCGAAATTTGGGCTAAAGCCCACATTACTTAGTGGCAATTTCTCCCCGACATAAATGTCGGGGCTATTCAAAAATCAAACGTGCGTAAGGTGAGTTACTTAAAAATTACTGTGAAAGTACTACCATAATTTTTTTCGCTTATTACCTTTATGGAAAGATTATTCAGCTCCGAATACTTCTTTACAAGTGCCAACGCTAAACCGCTTCCTTCATATCTTCTTGAAGGACCGCTATCTTCCTGTGAAAATTGTTGAAAAAGATTTTCCAAATATTCCTGATCAATTCCAATTCCGGTATCTTGAATGCTAACGCACAGTCTGTCTTTTGAATCCTTGTATTGTTTTATCCTTACAGCACCGCGCTCTGTAAACTTAATTGCATTTTCAATTATTTCTTGAAATATCTGGTAAATCATAAACCTATCACACTTAACTGAATTATAATCAGTAGTTCTTTGGTACATCAAATAAATTCCTTTTGCTTTAGCCTTTTCTTCGTACTTTAAAATAATATTCTGAAGTATTTCCTCTTCCAATTGAATTGATTCAGTAAATAATTCATAATAACCGGATCTGATCTTTGCCATTTCCATTATTTTGTCAACAGTTCTTATAATTCGATTGCTGCCATCTTCAAACATTGAAAACAATTCTTTTACTTCCGGATTTTGAACTGAAGATATTTGGGATTTTAATAAGTACAATCCGCTCTGCATAATATTAAACGGTGTCCTGATCTCATGAGACATCTGAGTGAGAAAATGATTCTTAAGCATTTCAAGTTTTTCTGCTTCTCTTTTAGCTATTTCCAATTCATTATATGCTTTCTTTAACTCTTCATTCGCTTTGAATTGACGGCCGTGCATCAAAGCATTATTAATTGCTATCCCGGCTTGAGAGGCGAGTATCTCAAAAGTTTCTGTGATCTCTTTCGAATCAATTTTATTGAGACTTTTGCTGTCAACATAAATAACACCGATATTTTCTCCTTCAGTAAGAAGAGCAGCGCACATAATTGTTTGCAATTCAAGGTTAACTATACTCTCGCTTGTATTTGAAGGATTATTTAATGCGGATTCTATAAATCGTGCTTGTCCTGTGATAAATACATCATTTACAACACTTCTCGAAATATTAAATAAATCTTTTGATAGTCTCTTACCGCTGGAATCTAGACATAAAACATTTTCTAATTCACCCTTATCATTTTTTAGAACTATAAATCCACGTTCACATGATGTTAAACTAATAGCATTTTTTAAAACGAGTTCTAGAACTTCTTCCAGCACTAATGAACTATTTATTCTTCTTAAAATTTTAAGAATGACTTGCAAATTAGATGAGTTATGATTTTCACCACCCGATGGTTCCAGATCCCTTAAGAATTCTGAAAGTTTCATACAAAAGCCTCAATAATTACTAAATGTTTTTTAAAATAAATATTATGAAAAATTAAATGCACTAACTATTTCCGGAAGACTTTACAACATCTGAAATCGAAATATTTTTATGAGTAAATAATTCCGATACAAACTTTAGTGAAAGAAAACAATTTTGTTTTTCATTATCATCGAAATTATGAGCTAGATGTTCTACAATTGCTCTTGATATTTCCAGAAGTTTAGTTGATTTATAAGTGTTCCCGCGATGATTATAATATTCTGCACTTATGTAAAATGATTTTGCACTTAACAAATTCAAAGGGTAATCCTCTAAAAGTGAAATACAGTTTGAAAAATATTGTATTGGATCACTATCTTTCAATTTGAATGCGATTAAACCTAAATAAAATTCTTTCTCAGCTTTTAGTATCTGGCTATGTGGTACACCTTTCAAGATTACGCATTTATCAAGATAGTTTTTTGCTTCTTGCATCTGACCCAGCGAGATACAATTATCAATTAGGGCAAATAAGAGTAAATAATAGTTGGATTGTTCCTCTCGCTCTTTTAGAGTCGAATATTCCCATACAATCTCTTTTAAAATAGTATTTGCATCATCAAATTCATTATCTATTGTTAGTATTAACGCTTTAATAATTTTCGCATTATTATGAAATGCTGCTGGGATCAAATCTTGATTTATTAATTCTGAGTATTTCTTGAATACAGAATTTAATGCTGTCTTATCACCAACTGAAAAATAGAATTTAGCAGAGACTAAGAGAAGTTCCGCTAACTCACCGAAGCCCTTAATTTCACTAAATATATTCTCCGATTTTATAAAACAATCAAATGCTTCTGAGAAAAGCCCGAGAGCATTATTTACTTCTCCTAGATTAAGAAGAGTTAAACCAATACTGTTCACATCGCCAACACTTTCGAAAATAATTTTAGCCTTACAATACTGATCTTTTGCAGTTTCGTATTCACATAAGTCATATGAGAGAACACCATAATTAAGTAATAGCTTAGCCTCTTGTTCTAGATTTCCAACAGATTCATTTAATGATAAAGCTTCGTTCCAAACAATTTTTGCATTTTCGTAATCCAATATCATAGCATAGATACTGCCTAAATTGATCTTCATGCCTGCAACACGATCTATTTTTTTTGCTTTTTCAAAAAGTGCTATTGCCAACTTAAAATTTGCAATTGCTTCTGGATAATTATGGTCACGATAGATAAATGCAAGCGCTAATAAATTATAAACCTTACCGTTTTCTTCTAATCCAAGTTCTTGTTTTTTTAAGAGGGTATTACAAATCTGAAAAACTTTTGAATAATCATTTAAATAAAGATATGCGTCAGATAGTGCAACCTGAATTTTATTGATTTTTTCTGAATGCAAATTTGAATTTAAAAGCGGTTCCAATATGTTAATAGCTTCTTGGTATAATCCTAATGCTATTTCTGTTTCTCCTTTCTGAATTAAAAGATCTACCTTAAGATTCGAGTTAATTGGTAATAACAATAAACTTTCAAGAACAGAATTGCTTTCCTTAGTTTTTCCAATGCGTAAGTAAGTTTTGCTAAGCTCATATTTAATCTGTATTTGTTTGTTTACATCTAATGGAACAGATGACAGATGCTCAAGAATTTCTATTGCAACACCATAAGCTGATTTACCGATAGCTCTTATAACTTCCTGATAGTAATAGTAAAAACCTTGGTCATACATTCTTGCTTTTTCAAATTGGATTGCAATCTCATGGTAATCAAAATTGATATTATTTTTTACCATCCAATCGGCAATTCTAGAATGAAACATTTCTTGCGAATCAATCTTGTTCTTAATTATTAATCTTACACTCTCTGAAGATATTCGGTAACAACCATCATAATGATTAAAAGTAAGAACATCTTTACGGGTTAGTAAATTTAAGTTTTCAATTAAGTCTGGATGATTCACTTTTAGAAAATCTGAGATCTGTAAGGAGTTTAATGGTTTGTTTATTAAGGCTAATAATTCTAATATGTTAATAGCCTGTTGGTTCAATAAGTGAAAAATTTGCTCGAGTTCTGTTTCCTTGCTAATTAATAATTTCTCTCCGGCCTCATCTGTTTCTAAATAAATTGTTTTAATTAACGATTCAAACTTTAAAAATTCACTATTCAAAACTTTTGCAATTAATTGGACTATGCTGCCTATTCTTAAATCTGAATGAACACTTACTATTTTAAGAATTTCTCCGATTGGCAAAAACGAAGAGAGGTTCAAGTTTATAAATTGAGTAGTTTCTTCAATAGTAAAAGCTTTGATCTCAAAGAGTATTGAATTACTCAATAACGGTTTTGATGAAATGTTATCTGAATCTATTGCAAGCAGGATTTGAATATTTTTAGAGATAAGGAAAGGTACCAGTTTTATAATATTCTCTTTTGTGACTGAATCTAATTCTGTGAAATCATCAATTAAAACAGTAAACGTAACTTTGTTGGAGACAAGGGCAAGAATTTTGTATACAAACTCAAATTCAAGATTTGATTGTGAGATCAATTGATTCATAATCAGAGTTTTTAATTCGGGAGATAAGTTTTGATTGATGTGTAGATTTGTAAGTAATTTATATAGTAAGACATGAAAGAAAGATAATTTACTGCTCAAAATTCTTACGGAAATAAAAATACAGTTATCTAAATCATGTTCTATTTTTTTTAACAGAAATGATTTGCCTGTCCCAATTTTACCGCGTACCTCAATTAGTCGTACATTATTTTTTTTATTAAGGCATTCAATTACTTCTGGTAATAAATTATCTCTGTCAAAATATGTAGTCAGAATATTATTTGAATACTTGTGGACTGGAATTTCTAACCCCAAGTCGTTCAATAAATTTAAACAGGAAGTATGACGGTCTTCAGGTTTAGTGCTTAATAGTTTCTTTAATGCTTCCTTTATTGAACCGGAATAAGATGTTTCGGGAAACTGAATGGGGGAGAATAATGATGCTTTTATTTCATCAATTGTCT
>Ga0209514_10003046_pt1 | contig 24729 bp, 20 predicted proteins | sample Subgrocontami58m_FD_187452 | JGI IMG/M metagenome (GOLD analysis project Ga0209514, IMG submission 187452) | Subsurface groundwater microbial communities from S. Glens Falls, New York, USA - GMW37 contaminated, 5.8 m (SPAdes) (version 3) | ecosystem: Environmental > Aquatic > Deep subsurface >...
CAGGGCCGCATCGGCGCGCTCATCAATGCCAAGCCGGCCGACCGCCGCACCATCATCGACGAGGCCGCCGGCATCACCGGCCTCTATGCCCGCCGCCACGAGGCGGAGCTGCGCCTGCGCGCCGCCGAGCAGAACCTGGCGCGCGTGCAGGACGTGCTGGTGGCGCTGGAAGAACAGCACAAGGGCCTCAAGCGCCAGGCGCGGCAGGCCAGCCGCTATCGCAACCTCTCCGACCACATTCGCCGCGCCGAAGCAGCGGTGCTGGCGCTGAAGCTCGCCACCGCCGAGAGCGACCTCGCGAATTCGGGCGAACGCCTGCGCGAAGCCGAGGCCCTGGTTGCCGACCTTACGCGCCTGGTGGGGCTTGCCACCACGGCGCAAGCAGAAGCCGCGACCTCGCTGCCGCCGCTGCGCAACGATGAAGCCGCCGCCGCTGCGGCACTTCAGCGCCTGCGCGTGGCGCACGATGCCCTGACCGCCGAGGCGGAACGGGTCGCCGCGGCCCAGCAGGAGGCGGAGACCCGCCTTCGGCAGACCGACTCCGACCTCGAGCGCGAACGCGGCCGCAAGGGCGATGCCGAGGCCGCGACCGCCGATCTCGACAGCCAGCGCGGCCGCCTCGAGCAGGACCAGGTGGGCGAGGAAGATCGCGCCGCCGCCACCCGCGAGGCCCGCGATGCCGCCCAGGCCGATACCGCCGCGGCCGAGGCCGAGCACGATCGCCTGACCCGGCAGATCGCCGACGACGAGGCGTTGCGCCAGAGCGTGGGCCGCGAGATCGCCGAACTGCAGGACCGACTGCGCCGCATGTCGGCCCGCTGCGAGGAAGTCACCACCCAGCAGCGCCAGGTCGAAACCGAGCTTTCGGGACTGCCGGCGCTGGCGGAAGTCGAGGCAGCGCTCGAGGCCGCCCGGGCGGCCTTCGAGGACGCCCGGCGCCAGGGCCAGGAGGCGATCGAGAACGCCCGCGAGGCCGCGCGCTACGAATCGGACGCGGCGCGCGTGGCCGTGGCCAAGGCCGAGGCCGAGCGCATCGATATGGAGCGCGCCCGCGCCGCCGAGCGCCAGGCTGCCGAGGCGAGCCATGCCGCCGCCGCCGAGATCGTGCAGAAGACCAATGCGCGGCTGACCAAGCTGCGCGCCGAGGAGGCCGGCGTTGCCGCGGCACTGAAGTCGGCGGCCGACTCGCTCTGGCCGCCGCTGCTTGATGCCGTCACCGTCGAGCCCGGCTTTGAAAAGGCCCTGGGTGCCGCCTTCGGCGACGAGCTCGAGGCTTCGTCCGACCGCGGCGCGCCTGTTCACTGGCTGCCGCTGGAGCCGCTAGCCGATGCGCCGGCCCTGCCGGAAGGCGCCACGCCGCTCGGCGTCCACGTCGCGGCGCTGCCGGAACTCGCGCGCCGCATCCCCTTCATCGGCCTTGTTGCCGACGATGCCACCGGCGAGATGCTGCAGCCGGCGCTGAGGCCCGGCCAGCAGCTCGTCACGCGCGAAGGCGCGGTGTGGCGCTGGGATGGATACGCGATGCGCGCCGGCGCTCCCTCGACGGCCGCCGTGCGTCTGAGCCAGCGCAATCGGTTGGCGGAGATCCGCCAGCAGATCGACGCCGTCGTGATCGAACAGACGGCCGAACAGGCCCGCGTCGACGCCGAAGCGGGCTGGCTCGCGGCCGCCCGTGCCGCCGAACGGACCTGCGTCGAACAGGCCCGCCAGCACGAACGCAGCGTGGCCGAGGCCGCGCGCCGCAAGACCGAGAATGCCGGCGAGGCGACCCGCGCGACCGAGCGGGCCGCCCAGATCGCCATCACCGCCGCCGAGCGGGCTGCCGCAGCGGCGCGCGATCGTCACACGGAAGTGGCGCGCCGCACCGACCAGCTGCGCACGCGGCTCACCGGCATCGAGCAGGTGCTGGTCGAGGTTGCGGGCGACATCGCCGACACCGAGATGCGTCGCACCTTCCGCGAGGCGCGGCTGTCGGCGATTTCCGACACCCAGGCCGACCGGGTTGCCGCCAGCGCGTTGCGCGCGCACATCGCCGAACTGCGCGCCGCCCTGGTCGAGGCCGAAGGCACCTGCGACCGACTTGCCCGTGAAGCGGCGATGCGCGTCGAGCGTCTGGGTCAGATCGCCCAGGAGTACGCCGGCTGGAGCAAGCGCCTGGCCGATGCCGATGGCCAGATCGTCGAACTCGACGCCCGCCGCGAACAGATTGCCGGCGCCATCGCCGAGCTGGAGGCCAGGCCCGCCGAGATCGAGGCCAAGCGCGAGGCGCTGGCCGAGGAGATCGGCAAGGCCGAGGCCAACCGTCAGCAGGCGGCGGATCGGCTGGCCGTGGGCGAGACGCGGCTGGGCGAGGCCGACAAGGCGCTGCGCCAGGCCGAGGGCGAGCTTGCGGGTGCGCGCGAAAGCCGCGTCCGTCGCGAGGGCCAGGTCGAGCAGGCCACCAGGGACCGCGAGGCCGTGGTCGAGCGCATCGTCGAGCGGCTGCGCTGCGAACCCGACGGCGTGCTGGCCTTGGCCGAAGTCCAGTCGCTGGAGGAGCTGCCGGAGATCGAGAAGGCCGAGCATCGTCTCGAGCGTCTGGTGCACGAGCGCGAGACCATGGGCGCGGTCAACCTGCGGGCCGAGGAAGAGGCCAACGAACTGGAACAGCAGATCACCGGCATGACGGCGGAGCGCGACGACCTGGTCGCCGCCATCGGCCGGCTGCGCCAGGGCATCCAGAGCCTCAACCGCGAGGGTCGCGAGCGCTTCCTCGTCGCCTTCGAGCAGGTAAGCGGCCATTTCCAGCAGCTCTTCACCAAGCTGTTCGGCGGCGGCAAGGCGGAGCTGCGCCTCACCGAATCGGAGGATCCACTCGAAGCGGGCCTCGAAATCCACGCCAGCCCGCCGGGCAAGAAGCTGCAGGTGATGTCGCTGCTGTCGGGTGGTGAACAGGCTTTGACCGCACTGTCGCTGTTGTTCGCCGTGTTCATGACCAACCCGGCGCCGATCTGCGTGCTGGACGAGGTGGACGCGCCGCTGGACGATCTGAACGTGGAACGCTTCTGCGGCCTGGTGAACGAAATCGCCGGCCGCACCGATACGCGCTTCCTGATCATCACTCACCATCGCGTCACTATGGCGCGCATGGACAGGCTCTACGGTGTGACCATGGCCGAGCAGGGCGTTTCCCAGCTCGTGTCGGTCAACCTGCAGGAAGCCGACCGCATGGTCGCCTGAGGTCCGCAAGCAACAAGACAATCTTCCTCTCAAATCGACTGGGCGCCGGCTGGATCGAGCCGGCGCCCTTCTCTTTGGAGGAGCGGGGATGTAGTGTTCCTGCATGCCCGATGCCCTGACTTCCAACGTCATTGACGTGATCGAGCTGACGCGCGCGCTGGTGCGCTGCGAGAGCGTGACGCCGCGCGAGGCGGGCGCGCTCGACCTGCTCGAATGCACGCTCAGCCCGCTCGGCTTCCGCTGCGAGCGCATGGACTTCTCCCAGGCCGGCACCGACGACGTCGCCAACCTCTATGCCCGCATCGGCGGCGGCGGCCGGCATTTCTGCTTCGCCGGCCACTCCGACGTGGTGCCGGTGGGCGACCTGTCGTCGTGGACCATCGGTCCCTTCGCGGCCGAGCTGTCGAGCGGCTATCTCTTCGGCCGCGGCGCCTCCGACATGAAGGGCGCGATCGCCGCCTTCACCGAGGCCGCCGCGCGGTTCCTGGCAAAACGCGGCCGCGACTTCGGCGGCTCGATCAGTCTCCTGATCACCGGCGACGAGGAAGGACCGGCCGTCAACGGTACGGTCAAGATGCTGCAACGCCTGTCCGAGCGCGGCGAGACGATCGACGCCTGCCTCGTCGGCGAGCCGACCAGCTCGCGGCGCTTCGGCGACATGATCAAGATCGGCCGGCGCGGCAGCATGACCGTCGACATGGTGGTGCGCGGCGTGCAGGGCCACGTCGCCTATCCGGAGAGGCTGGACAACGCCATCCATCGGCTGTCGGCGCTGATCGAGGCGCTGGTGCGCGAGCCGATCGACCAGGGCAGCACCCACTTCCAGCCGACCTCGCTGCAGTTCACCACCGTCGATGTCGGCAACAAGGCAACCAACATCGCGCCGGGCGTCGCCCGGGCGCGCTTCAACACGCGCTTCAACGACCTTTGGACCTCCAAGACGCTGCTCGGCCATCTGACCGAGCGGCTGGAGCGCGCCAACGCGGCGCTCGGCGGCAACGGCACGTTCGAACTCACCCATGAGGTCTCGGGCGAGTCGTTCTACACTCCACCCGGGCCGTTGAGCGACCTGGTGGCCGGCGCCATCCGCGACGTCGCGGGCGTCGAGGCCGAGCTCTCGACGACGGGCGGCACCTCGGACGCTCGCTTCATCCGCGTCCATTGCCCGGTGCTGGAGTTCGGGCTGGTCGGCGAGAGCATGCACAAGGTCGACGAGAAGACCGCGGTCGCCGACCTAAGGACGCTCGCCGGCGTCTACGAGACGGTGCTCGACCGTTTCTTCGCGGCCTGAAGGCCCACCGTGCTCAGCGCTGCCGAAATCGCCCGCGGCGTGCAGGGTGCGCTGGCCTTCCTGTGGCGCGACCCGGGAGCGCCGGCCTATTTCGACAATACGACGGAAGCCTGCCTGCGTTCGTTCCGCGTCATGGTGCTGGTGGCGCCGCTCCAGGTCGTCCTCCTGCTGATCCGGTATTCCGATGTCACGGTGACGGCCGACGGGACGGAGATCTTCGTCGTCGAGACGCTGAGCTACGTCGTCGAGTGGCTGCTGTTCCCGGTGATCTTCCATGAGATCGCCCGCCGCCAGGGTTGGCTCGACCGCTACGCGCGCTACATCGGCGTCCTCAACTGGATCAGCCTGCCGGGCATGATCCTGGCCGTGGTCTTCGTGCCGCTCGCGCATCTGGCGCCGACGGCCATCGGTGGCTTGGTCAACATCTGCCTGCAGGCGCTGTTCTTCTACTGGTTCCTCGTGACGACACGGCAGGTGCTGGGAGCCGGCTGGCTGCTCTCGGCCATGCTGCTGGCCGTGAGCTGGGTGCCGCTGGCCTTCATGTCATTCCTCATCGCTCGCTATCTCGGCGTCACCGCCGTCGTCGGTGCCTAGGTCGTAGCGCACTTCCATCAGGCACAGGCCCTGCGGCGGCGCCGTCGGGCCGGCTCGGGTGCGGTCGCAGGCAGCCAGCGCCTCCTCGACATCGCGTCGCGACCACTGGCCACGACCGACCAACCGCAGCGTTCCGACGAGGATGCGCACCTGGTTGTGCAGAAACGACCGGGCGCCGACGTCGATCCGGATTTCCGCGCCATCGCGATCGACGTTGAGCAGGTCGAGCGTCTTGACCGACGACGGCGCCTGGCAGGCCGTCGAGCGGAAGCTGTTGAAGTCGTGATGCCCCTGCAGCACGGACGCGGCATCGATCATGGCCTCCAGATCGAGCCGCGCCGGCACGTGCCAGACGTGGCCGCGGTCGAGGGTGGGTGGCGCCCGGCGGTTGAGGATGCGGTATCGATAGCGGCGCCACGTCGCCGAAAAGCGGGCGTGGAATTTCGCCGGCGCGATCTCGACCGAGGGCAGGGCGACCGGATTGGGTTTCAGATGGAAATTGAGCGCGGCCTGCACCTTGTCGGCGGCCATCTCGGCGCCGAGATCGAAGTGCGCGACCTGGCCCAGCGCATGGACGCCGGAATCGGTCCGGCCCGCGCCCTGCACCGAAACGCGCTCGCCGCTCATGGCGAATATCGCCTCTTCCAGCAGGGCCTGGATCGTCGGACCGTTGGGTTGGCGCTGCCAGCCGACGAACGGACCGCCGTCGTACTCGACGATGAGCTTGTAGCGCGGCACGGCGTCAGGCGGGTCTGGACGGCGGCAGCGACACGATGGCGGGCGACGGCAGCACCGTGCCGGCCGCGAGCGCAAAGCCGCGCAGGAAGGCATCGGCCGGTTGCGCCGACCGGCCGGGCCGCTGGAGCTGCAGGAGTTTGAGCCCGCCGATCCCGCAGGCCACCACCGGGAAGCCGTCACGTCCGATGGCGACGGCGCCGGGCGTGCCACCGGCCAGGGCGAGGCCGGCCGCCAGCACCTTGATGCGTTCGCCCCCACTCTCCTTGGGTGCTTCGAACCAGGTACCGGGCCACGGATGGAAGGCGCGGACCTTGCGCTCGAGCTCGGCCGCCGGCCGGCGCCAGTCGAGTGCGCCTTCTTCCTTGCCGAGCTTGTGGGCATAGGTGACGCCCTCGTCGGGCTGCGGCACCGGGTCGATGGTCTTGCGCATCAGCCCGTCGAGCGTCGACACGATGAGCCGCGCGCCGAGGTCGGCCAGGCGGTCGTGCACTGTCTCGGCGGTGTCGGCCGAGGAGATCGGAGTCCGCTCAGCCAGCAGCATGGGACCGGTGTCGAGGCCTTCGTCCATGCGCATCGTCGTGACGCCGGTCTCCTTGTCGCCGGCCAGGATGGCGCGATGGATCGGTGCCGCGCCACGCCATCGCGGCAGCAGCGAGCCGTGGATGTTGATGCAGCCCAGCACCGGGGCGTCGAGGAAGCTTTTCGGCAGGATGTGGCCGTAGGACACGACGACTGCCGCGTCGAGGTCGAGCGCCTTGAAGGCCTGCGCTTCCTCGTCGCTCCTGAGATTCCTGGGTGAGCGCACGACGAGTCCGAGCGACAGGGCGAGCTCGTGCACCGGCGTGCGCCGCTCCTGCTGGCCACGGCCGGCCGGCTTGGGCGCACGGGTATAGACGGCGACCACATCGTGGCCGGCCTCGGCCAGCGCCTTGAGCGCCGGCACGGCGAAGGCGGAGGTGCCGAGAAACGCAAGCTTCATCGCCGCACCTTATAGGCAGCCACGCGGCGGTGAGCTAGTTATGCCGGCAGAATGGAGTCCAGTCCCCCCTCGACCGAAGCCCCTCTGATCATGAAGAGGGGACCGACCGCCAACCTTGCCGCCCGCCGCGCAGCGGGCGAAATCCACGCCGATCCCGTGCAGGAACGCATCGTCCTGCGGCTTCAGGCCGTGTACGACCAGCTGGCCGCGATGGCGGCCCATCCGGCCCGGCCCGGCCTGCTGGCGCGGCTGGGGCTGGGCCGCGCGGCCAAGCCTGTGGCCGGCCCGCACGGCCTCTACATCTGGGGGCCGGTCGGTCGCGGCAAGTCGATGCTGATGGACCTGTTCTTCGCCGACGCTCCCGTGGCCAAGAAGCGGCGCGTGCACTTCCACGAATTCATGCTCGAAGTCCAGGAGCGCCTGCATCGCCGCCGCGAGAAGCTCGCCGCCGAGGGTGCGCCGCCCGAAGCCGACACCATCGTGCCGATCGCGCGCGAGATCGCCGCGGAAACGCGCCTGCTCTGTTTCGACGAATTCCAGGTCACGAACATCGCCGACGCGATGATTCTCGCGCGCCTGTTCGAGACCCTGTTCGATGAAGGCATGACGGTGATCGCCACCTCCAATCGCCAGCCCGACGATCTCTACAAGGATGGACTGCAGCGCGACCGCTTCCTGCCCTTCATCGATCTGGTCAAGCAGCGGCTCGAGATCCTCGAGCTGGGCGGCGACCAGGACTATCGCATGAACCGCCTGCGCAATTTCGACGTCTATCTGACGCCGCTCGGCGCCTGGGCCAACGCCAAGCTCGACGAGGCCTTCCGCGCGCTCGCCGCCGGCGCCGATGGCGAGCCGCGCGTTCTGCGGACGCAAGGCCGCGATGTCGAAATTCCGCGGGCCGCTCCCGGCGTCGCCATGGCCCACTACCTCGACTGGTGCGCCAAGCCGATGGGCGCGGCGGACTTCATCTGCATCGCCGAGAATTTCCACACGGTGATCATGGCCGACATCACCAAGATGGGCCCCGACAGCCGCGACAAGGCAGCCCGGTTCGTCACCATGATCGACGAATTCTACGAGAAGAAGGTGAAGTTCATCTGCTCCGCCGCCACGGCCCCGGCCGGGCTCTATGTCGACGGCGACGGCGCCTTCGAGTTCCAGCGCACGGTTTCGCGCCTGATGGAGATGCAGAGCCCGGAATACCTCGCCCTCGACCACGCCGCCTGAGGTTCTCGGGATTGTGATTGTGGCATTCGCGACCGGCAGCCTAGGCTCGCCGCGCGTTTTTTCCCTGGGAGGCAGAGCCATGGACGGCGATCGGATGACTTCGGTGAACGAGCGCGGACTTTCGCGGCGGACGGCGATGGCGGCGACGGGGACGGTGCTGGGCGGCACCTTCGCGCTCTCGGTCCAGCCGGTGTCGGCACAGACCATGATCACGACGCCCGCCGACGGACTCACGGCCGGAGCGGTCAAGGTCAAGACCAGGGATGGCAAGGAGATGGACGCCTATCGCGCCATGCCGGCGACGGGGACGGGATTCGGCACGGTCCTGGTGGTGCAGGAGATCTTCGGCGTGCACGCCCACATTGCCGACATGTGCCGCCGCTTCGCCAAGGCCGGCTACTGCGCCATCGCTCCCGAGCTCTACTTCCGCCAGGGCGACGCCAAGAGCTATACCGACATTCCCAAGCTCCTCGCCGAAATCGTCGCCAAGGTGCCGGACGAGCAGGTCATGGGCGATCTCGATTCCTCGGTGGCCTTCGTCAAAGGCGAAGGCAAGGCCGATACCGCCAAGCTCGGCATCACCGGCTTCTGCTGGGGCGGGCGCATCGTCTGGCTGTACGACGCCCACAATCCCGCGGTGAAGGCGGGAGTCGCCTGGTATGGCCGCGTCGAGGGAGCTTCGACGGCACTTACGCCCAAGCATCCACTCGATATCGCCAAGAACCTCAACGGGCCGGTGCTCGGTCTTTACGGCGGCGCCGACACGGGCATTTCGAACGAGTCGGTCGACAAGATGCGTGCCGCGCTCAAGGAAGGAAGTGCCGCGGCCAAGAAGTCGGAGATCGTCACCTATTCCGACACGCCGCACGCCTTCAACGCCGACTACCGCCCGAGCTACCGCAAGGGCCCGGCGGATGACGACTGGAAGCGCGCCCTCGCCTGGTTCAAGGCCAACGGCGTCGGTTGATCGCCCCAGGGGTGGCGGGCAAATGGCCGAGACCATCGGTTTGAAAACCCGATCGGGCCTGACATTCACCGTGGATGTCGCGGGCCCGATCGGCGGACCGCTCGTGTTGCTGCTGCACGGGTTTCCCGAATCGAGACACAGCTGGCGCGTCGCCCTTCCGGAGCTGGCGGCGGCCGGCTATCGCGCGGTGGCGCCCGACCAGCGCGGCTACTCGCCCGGCGCGCGGCCAGATCCTGCCGACCTTTCGAACTACACCTTCGACAGGCTGGTGGACGACGTGGTCGATATCGCGGCGGCCACGGGGTACGAGGGCGAGCGTTTCCATCTCGTCGGCCACGATTGGGGCGGGCAGGTCTCGTGGGGCGTGGCGGGCAGGCATCCGGACAGGCTCCGATCCCTCGCCGTTCTCTCGCGCCCCCACCCGAATTCGTTCCGCCGCGCGCTGCTGAAGGAGGATGGCGACCAGAAGCACCGCTCCCGGCATCACCGGGCCTTCCTGGAGCCTGAAACCGGCAAGATGCTGCTGGCGGACAATGCACGCCGTCTGCGAGACGGCCTGTTCGGCCAGGGTGTGCCCGAAGCCGCTCTCGAGCAGCATCTCGGCGTCCTCGGCAATCCGCAGGCCCTCGAAGCCGCTCTCGCCTGGTATCGGTCCAACAAGGGCCTGGCCGCCGATATCGGCACCATCCAGGTGCCGACGCTCTACATCTGGGGTGACGCGGACGCCACTGTCGGGCCGGACGCCGCCCATGGCACCGGCGAGTTCGTCGGTGCGGCCTATGCCATGGAAATCCTGCCCGGCGTCGGCCACTTCGTCATGGATCAGGCGCCCGGGCGTGCGACGGAACTGCTGCTGGCGCACCTCGGGAAGCATCCGGCCTGAAAAGCCGGTCCGCCTTGCCGGTCCCCGCGAATCGCGCTACCACGCGCCGCCTTCACGAACGGGAGTTTTTCGCATGGCTCGCAAGAAGATCGCGCTCATCGGCGCCGGACAGATTGGCGGCACCCTGGCGCTGCTCGCCGGCCAGAAGGAACTGGGCGACGTCGTCCTGTTCGACGTTCCGGCCGCCGAGGGCGTCGCCAAGGGCAAGGCGCTCGACATCGCCCAGCTCAGCCCGGTCGAGGGCTTCGACGCGAAATACAGCGGCACTTCCGACTACAAGGACATCGAGGGCGCCGACGTCGTGATCGTCACCGCCGGCGTTCCGCGCAAGCCCGGCATGACCCGTGACGACCTGGTCGGCATCAACGCCAAGGTCATCGACGCGGTGGGCAAGGGCATCAAGGCGCATGCGCCCAACGCCTTCGTCATCGTGATCACCAATCCGCTCGACGCCATGGTCGGGCTGATGCAGGAAGTCACCGGCTTCCCGCCGGCCCGCGTCGTCGGCATGGCGGGTGTTCTCGACAGCGCACGCTTCCGCCTGTTCCTCGCCGAGGAGTTCAACGTCTCGGTCGAGGACGTCACCGCCTTCGTCCTGGGTGGCCATGGCGACACCATGGTGCCCCTGCTGCGCTATTCGACGGTTGGCGGCATTTCGCTGCACGACCTGGTCGACATGGGCTGGACCACCAGGGAGCGGCTCGAGCAGATCGTCCAGCGCACCCGTGACGGCGGCGCCGAGATCGTGGCGCACCTCAAGACGGGTTCGGCCTTCTACGCGCCGGCGGCCTCCGCCATCGCCATGGCCGAGTCCTACCTCAAGGACAAGAAGCGCATGATCCCCTGCGCCGCCATGTTGAACGGCGAATACGGGGTCAAGGGTCTCTACATCGGCGTGCCGGTCGTGATCGGTGCGAAGGGTGTCGAACGCATCGTCGAGGTCGAATTCAACGCCGAAGAAAAGGCGATGTTCGACAAGTCGGTGGCCGCCGTGAAATCGCTGATCGACGCCACCAACAAGATCGTCGGCCGCGCCTGACCGGGCGGCCGTCTTCGACTTTGGTCGAAGGACCCAAAAGGGTCATCAGTCCGTCGTTGCCAATGCGCTGTGGCGTCCATAAAGTGCCGCTGCGAATGGTCAGTTGCGTTTTACAACTAAGTTGTTGTGCACGCTTATTGCACTGCAGTCCCCAGCGATAGGACTCCATGAATATCCACGAATATCAGGCCAAGGTCCTGCTGGCCAAGTTCGCCGTCCCCCTGCTCAAGGGCGGCGTCGCCTATACGAAGGACGAGGCCATGGACGTCGCTCGCAAGCTGGGCAGTCCGGTCACCGTCGTGAAGTCCCAGATTCACGCCGGCGGGCGTGGCAAGGGCCGCTTCAGGAACGATCCGGACGGCAAGGGCGGCGTCCGCCTCGCCAAGTCCATCGACGAGGTCGGCGCCAATGCCGCCGCCATGCTCGGTCACGATCTGGTAACCAAGCAGACCGGACCTGCCGGCAAGATGGTCAAGCGCCTCTATGTCGAGGAAGGCTGCGACATCAAACGAGAGCTCTACCTCTCGCTGCTGGTCGACCGAGCCGTGGGCCGGATCGCCGTCATCGCCTCGACCGAAGGCGGCATGGACATCGAAACCGTGGCGCACGAGAGCCCGGACAAGATCGTCGAGCAGACGATCGATCCCGCCGCTGGCTTCCAGGCTTACCAGGGCCGCAAGATCGCCTTCGCGCTCGGCCTCTCCGGCAAGCAGATCGGAGCCTTCGTCTCGCTGCTCGGCAATCTCTACCGCGCCTTCACCGACCTCGACTGCTCCCTGATCGAGATCAATCCGCTGGTCGTGACGGCGGCCGGCGACGTGATCGCGCTCGACGCCAAGATGACCTTCGACGACAACGCGCTCTACCGGCATGCAGAACTCGAGGCCTTGCGCGATCTCGACGAGGAGGATCCGGCCGAGACCGAGGCCGGCAAGTACGCGCTGAACTACGTCAAGCTCGATGGCCAGATCGGCTGCATGGTGAACGGCGCCGGCCTCGCCATGGCCACCATGGACATCATCAAGCTCTATGGCTCGGCACCCGCCAACTTCCTCGACGTCGGCGGCGGCGCCACCAAGGAGCGCGTGACGGCGGCGTTCAAGATCATCCTCAAGGACTCCAACGTCGAGGGCATCCTGGTCAACATCTTCGGCGGCATCATGCGCTGCGACGTGATCGCCGAGGGCGTGGTCGCCGCGGCACGCGAAGTGAACCTGCATGTGCCGCTGGTTGTGCGGCTGGAAGGCACCAACGTCGATCTTGGCAAGAAGATCCTGAAGGAGTCGGGGCTCAAGATCACCTCGGCGGAGAACCTCGCCGACGCCGCCGAGAAGATCGTCAAGGCCGTCAAGGAGGCAAACTGATGGCCGTGCTGGTCGACAAGAACACCAAGGTCATCTGCCAGGGCTTCACCGGCTCGCAGGGTACCTTCCATTCCGAGCAGGCGATCGCCTATGGCACTAAGATGGTCGGTGGCGTGACGCCGGGCAAAGGCGGCACCCAGCATCTCGACCTGCCGGTGTTCGACACCGTGGCCGAAGCGGTGGCCAGCACCGGCGCCACGGCCTCGGTGATCTACGTGCCGGCGCCCTATGCCGCCGACTCGATCCTGGAAGCGGTCGATGCCGAAATCCCGTTGGTGGTGTGCATCACCGAGGGCATCCCCGTGCTCGACATGGTCAAGGTGAAGCGCGCGCTCATGGGCTCGAAATCGCGCCTGATCGGACCCAACTGCCCGGGGGTCATCACGCCCGGCGAGTGCAAGATCGGCATCATGCCGGGCCACATCCACAAGCGCGGCAAGATCGGCATCATTTCGCGCTCGGGCACGCTCACCTACGAAGCGGTCGCCCAGACCACGGCGGCCGGCCTCGGCCAGACGACTTGCATCGGCATCGGCGGCGATCCGGTGAACGGCACCAACTTCGTCGAGTGCCTGGAGATGCTGCTGGCCGACCCCGAGACCCAGGGCATCGTCATGATCGGCGAGATCGGTGGCGACGCCGAGGTCAAGGGCGCGGAGTTCATCAAGGCCTCGAAGACAAAGAAGCCGGTCGTCGGCTTCATCGCCGGCCGCACGGCTCCGCCGGGCCGTCGCATGGGCCATGCCGGCGCAGTGATTTCGGGCGGTCAGGACACGGCCGAATTCAAGGTCGACTTCATGCGGTCGGTCGGCATCAAGGTGGCGGATTCACCCGCCGCGCTCGGCGAGGAAATGCTGAAGGCCATGAAGGGCTGACACGCGGATTGCCGTCCAGCCTCTGCCGGGCGGCCAGCATCGAGAGGCCAAGGAGTACCGGGCCATGAGAGCAGAACAGACATCATTCCTGTTCGGCGCCAATGCGCCATTCATCGAGGAGCTTTACGCCCGCTACCAGGGTGATCCCAATGCCGTCGACCGGGATTGGCGCACCTTCTTCGAGGCGTTGGCCGAGGAAAAGGCCGATGTGCTGGCGGAGACGCGCGGCGCGAGCTGGGCGCCCAACAGCACCCGGGTGATCGGCGCGGCCGACGCCGAGACGCCGCGGACACCGGCCAACCGCAACGTGAAGGGCGGCAACGGTGCTGCCGCCATGCCGCTGGCCGGCCGGTCCGACGCCGAGATTCGCGCCGCCGCCCAGGACACGGCGCGGGCGCTGATGCTGATCCGTGCCTACCGCATCCGCGGCCATCTCGAGGCCGACCTCGATCCGCTGGGCCTCGTGCGCCAGGCGCCGCACCGCGAGCTCGATCCGGCGACTTACGGCTTCGGCGAGAGCGACTGGGACCGCCCGGTCCTGATCTTCGGCTCGCTGGCGCTGGGCGAGACGGCGACGCTGCGCCAGATCATGGACCGCCTGCGCAAGACCTACTGCGGGCGCATCGGCGTCGAGTTCATGCACATCAGCGACCCTGATCAGAAGGCCTGGATCCAGGAGCGCATCGAGCACATCGAGAACCACACCGAGTTCACGGTCGAGGGCCGCAAGGCGATCCTGCAGCGCGTGGTCGAGGCCGAGGGGCTGGAGCGCTACCTCGGCGTCAAGTTCGTCGGCACCAAGCGCTTCGGTCTCGACGGCGGCGAATCGCTCATCCCCGGCATCGAGCAGATCCTGAAGCGCGGTGGCCAGCTCGGTGTCCGCGACGTGGTGATCGGCATGCCGCACCGCGGCCGCCTCAACACCCTCGTGCACGTCATGCACAAGAGTTATACGGCGTTGTTCTCCGAGTTTCAGGGGCGCTCCTCGCAGCCCGAGGAGATGCGAGGCTCGGGTGACGTGAAGTATCACCTCGGCGCCTCGGCTGACCGCGAGTTCGACGGCAACGTCATCCACCTGTCGCTGTCGCCCAACCCCTCGCATCTCGAGGCGGTGAATCCGGTGGTGCTGGGCAAGGCGCGCGCCAAGGAGGACCAGCGCGGCGACAAGGATCGCAGCCAGGTCCTTGCCATCCTGATGCATGGCGATGCGGCATTCGCCGGCCAGGGCCTGGTCGCCGAAAGCCTCGATCTCAGCGACCTCGGCGGCTACCGCATCGGCGGCACCATCCACTTCGTGGTCAACAACCAGATCGGCTTCACGACCCTGCCGACCTTCTCGCGATCGGGCCCGTATTGCACCGAGATCGCCAAGATCGTCCAGGCGCCGATCCTGCACGTGAACGGCGACGATCCAGAGGCGGTGGTCCATTGTTCGCGCATCGCCACCGAGTTCCGCCAGCACTTCAAGCGCGACATCGTCATCGACATGTTCTGCTACCGCCGGCACGGCCACAACGAGTCGGACGAGCCGATGTTCACCCAGCCGCTGATGTACAAGCAGATCGGCGGTCACCATACGGTGAAGGAAGTCTATGCCGGCCGCCTCGAGGCCGAAGGCGTGGTGAGCGCCGCCGACGTCGCAGCCATGGACGGTGCGCTTCGCGAAAAGCTCGACAAGGCGCTGGAGGCCGCGACCAACTACAAGCCCAACAAGGCCGACTGGCTGGAAGGCAAGTGGGCGGGCTTCACCGTCGCGCCGGGCGAGGAAGACCGCAAGGGTGTCACCGCGGTCGATCTCGATCAGCTCACGGCCGTCGGCCGCGCGCTCTCCGAGGCGCCGAGGAATTTCGACCTCAACCGCAAGATCGCGCGCCAGCTCCAGGAGAAGCGCAAGACCATCGATGGCGGCCGCGACATCGATTGGGCGACCGGCGAGGCGCTGGCCTGGGGCACGTTGCTGGTGGAAGGCACGCCGGTGCGTCTCTCTGGCCAGGATTCCGGCCGCGGCACCTTCTCGCAACGCCACTCTGTGCTGGTCGACCAGACCACCGAGGCGAAATACATCCCGCTCAACAACGTGGCGCCCGGCCAGCAGGCGCACTTCGAAGTCATCGACAGCCCGTTGAACGAGGCCGGCGTGCTGGGCTTCGAGTACGGCTATTCGTCGGCCGAGCCCAACGCGCTGGTGTTGTGGGAAGCGCAGTTCGGCGACTTCGCCAACGGTGCGCAGGTCATCATCGACCAGTTCATCTGCTCCGGCGAGAGCAAGTGGCTGCGCATGAACGGCCTGGTGATGTTGTTGCCGCATGGCTACGAGGGCCAGGGGCCGGAGCACAGCTCGGCCCGGCTCGAGCGCTATCTCCAGCTCTCGGCCGAGGACAACTGGCAGGTGATCAATCCGACCACGCCGGCCAACTATTTCCATGCGTTGCGCCGCCAGGTGCGCCGCTCCTTCCGCAAGCCGCTGATCGTCATGACGCCGAAGTCGCTCCTGCGCCACAAGGAGTGCGTGTCGACTCTGGCCGATTTCGGTCCGGGCTCGTCGTTCAAGCGCATCCTGGCCGAGACCGACCAACTCGCCGATCCGGCGAAGGTCCGCCGCGTCGTGCTGTGCTCGGGCAAGGTCTACTTCGATCTCGTGGCCGAGCGCCGCAAGCGCAAGATCGACGACATCGCCATCCTGCGCATCGAGCAGCTCTATCCGTTCCCATTCAGCCGGCTCGGCGTGCGGCTCGCACAGTATCCCAATGCCGAGGTGGTGTGGTGCCAGGAGGAACCCGAGAACATGGGCGCCTGGCACTTCGCCGATCGTCGCATCGAGCGGGCGTTGGCGAGCGCGGACGTGAAGGCCAAACGGCCGGTCTATATCGGCCGGCCGGAAGCGGCCTCGCCGGCGACCGGTTCGGCACGCAAGCATCTCAAGGAACAGGCCGATCTGGTCGACCGCGCGCTCACCGTGTGATGCCGCGACAAGGAGGGTTTTGAGTCATGGCCGTCGAGATCAAGGTCCCGGCACTGGGTGAATCGGTCACCGAGGCGACTGTTGCCAAGTGGCTGGTGAAGGTGGGCGATACGGTGGCGATCGATCAGCCGCTGTGCGAGCTCGAGACCGACAAGGTCACGGTCGAGGTCAACGCGTCGGTGGCCGGCAGCATCGCCGATCTCGCCGTCGCGGAAGGCGCCACCATCCAGGTCGGCGCCGTGCTTTGCCACATCGAAGCAGGTGCCGGCGCTGCAGCGCCCAAGCCTGCAGCTGCCGTCGCGCCGCCGCCGAAGCCAGCGGCGCCGGTTCCCGCTGCCGCTCCCGCCGGTGCCAACCTCGCCGCCTCCGGTCCGGCCACGCGCAAGCTCGCCGAGGAAACGGGGGTCGCCGCGGCTGCCATACAGCCCACCGGCAAGGATGGCCGCGCCACCAAGGAAGACGTGCTGGCGGCCCTAGCGTCGGTGCCGGCGCCCCCGGCTTCCATGGCGGCGCCCGCGACGGCCAAGCCCGCCGTGCCGTCCGGCCCGCGCGTGCGCGCCGACCGCGAGGAGCGGGTGCGCATGACGCGTCTGCGCCGCACCATCGCCAACCGCCTCAAGGATGCGCAGAACACCGCGGCCATGCTCACCACCTTCAACGAGGTGGACATGACCAACGTCATGGCGTTGCGCGAGCGGCTGAAGGACGATTTCGAGAAGAAGCACGGCGCGCGGCTGGGCTTCATGTCGTTCTTCGTGAAAGCCTGCGTCGCGGGCCTGAAGGAGCTGCCGTCGGTCAATGCGGAGATCGAGGGCGACGAACTCGTCTACAAGAACTACTACGACATCGGTGTCGCCGTCGGCACGCCGCAGGGCCTGGTCGTGCCGGTGGTGCGCGACGCCGACACGCTCGACTTCGCCGGCATCGAGAAGACCATCGGCGAGCTCGGCCGCAAGGCGCGCGACGGCAAGCTCACCATGGCCGACCTCACGGGCGGCACCTTCACCATCTCCAACGGCGGCGTCTACGGCTCGCTGATGTCGACGCCGATCCTCAATCCGCCGCAGTCCGGCATCCTCGGCATGCACAAGATCCAGCAGCGCCCGATGGTGGTGGGCGGCGAGATCAAGGCACGGCCAATGATGTATCTCGCCATGTCCTACGACCATCGCATCATCGACGGCCGCGAGGCCGTGCTGTTCCTGGTGCGGGTCAAGGAATGCATCGAAGATCCCGAGCGCCTGCTGCTCGGCGTGTGAGGGCGGCACCATGGCCAGCGAGACATTCGACCTCGTCGTGATCGGCGCCGGACCCGGCGGCTACGTGGCGGCGATCCGCGCCGCCCAGCTCGGCATGAAGGTGGCGGTCGTCGAGAAGCGCACGACCCTGGGCGGCACCTGCCTCAACGTCGGCTGCATCCCCTCCAAGGCGCTGCTGCAGTCCTCGCACCTGTTCGAGGAAGTCGGGCACGATCTCGCCCAGCACGGCATCGTGGTCGGAGCGCCCGCGCTCGACTTCGCGCAGATGATGAAGCGCAAGGGCGAGGTGGTGGGCGCCACCACCAAGGGCATCGAGTTCCTGTTCAAGAAGAACAAGATCACCTGGCTGCAGGGCCATGGTCGGATCGAGGCTGGCCGCATCGAGGCCGCCGGCAAGGTTTCCGTGATCGGTCCCGACGGTGCGGTCAGGGACACGCTCGCCGCAAAGAACATCCTGATCGCCTCGGGCTCCGAGGTGACGCCGCTGCCCGGTGTGACGATCGACGAGAAGAGGATCCTGTCCTCGACCGGCGCGCTGGAGCTCGGCGAAGTGCCCAAGCACCTGGTCGTGGTCGGTGCCGGCATCATCGGCCTCGAGCTGGGCTCGGTGTGGCGCCGGCTGGGAGCGGAGGTGACGGTGGTCGAGTTCCTCGATCGCATCTGCCCGGGCATCGACGACGAGATCACGAAATTCTTCCAGCGCGCACTCGCGAAGCAGGGCCTGAAGTTCAAGCTGGGTTCCAAGGTGACCAAAGCCGAGACGACCGGTGCCGGCGTCATGCTCACGATCGAACCGTCGAAGGGCGGGGCGGCGGAGACGCTGCAGGCCGACGTCGTGCTGGTGGCGATCGGGCGCCGTCCCTACGTGGCGGGCCTCGGCCTCGACAAGGCGGGCGTGAAACTCACGGAGCGCGGCCGCATCGCCGTCGATGCCCACTTCCAGACCTCGGTGCCCGGCGTCTATGCCATCGGCGACGTGATCGACGGCCCGATGCTCGCCCACAAGGCGAGCGAGGACGGCATCGCCTGCGTCGAGACCATCGCCGGCCAGAAGGGCCACGTGAACTGGGATCTCGTGCCGTCGGTCGTCTACACCCAGCCCGAGGTGGCCTGGGTCGGCAAGACCGAGGAGCAGCTGAAGGCCGCGGGCGTTGCCTACAAGATCGGCAAGTATCCTTTCACGGCCGATCCGCGCAGCCGCGCCAACGGCGCGACCGAGGGCTTTGTGAAGGTGCTGGCCGACAAGGCCACCGACCGCGTGCTTGGCGTGCACATCTTCGGCGCCGAGGCCGGCACCATGATCGCCGAGGCCGCCCTCGCCATGGAATTCGCGGCCTCGGCCGAGGACATCGGCCGCGTCTGCCATGCCCATCCGACCGTCAGCGAGGCGCTCAAGGAAGCGGCGCTGGCGGCGTGGGAAAAACCTATTCATCTGTAGGCCGGCGATGCGCAAGCCGCTGATGGCGCTGGCGGTGGTGGGTTGCTTCGCCATGTCGGTGATCGGCGGCCTGCTGCCGATCCTGCAGGGCTGGATCTTCTTCGTGCTCGGACTCTACCTGCTCGCCACCGAATTCGAGACCGGCCGCGTCTGGGTGAAGGCGGGGCGGCGGCGCTGGCCGTACCTCAACCGCTGGATCGTGCGCGCCCGCCACCACAAATGGGCGCCGAGCCATCTCAGGGAATTCGAGGATCTGACGGACCCGTGGAAGTGACGGCGGCGGCGCGCCTCCCTCAGCTCTTGCCGACGAACCGGTGATAGACCGCCTCGGCGATCGGCAGCAGCTCGTCGCGGCTGGCCGTTGCGGTGACGGCAAAGCCGAAGCCCTGGTCGATCCAGGCGAAGGTCGCGGCGTCGCCCTCCTGCTGGAAGCGGAACGCCGTCTCGGTGCCGGATGCCGCGCGGACATAGACGGTGAGGCGCCGGCCGCTCGCGTCGTCGTACATCAGCTGGGCCGCGGCGGCGCTTCCCGCCGGCAGCAGCCGCCCGCCCATCAGGCGATAGCCGAAGCGCGACAGGTCGGGCGCCGCCAGCGGCCGGCCGAGCCGCTTGCCCAGCCATTGCAGCAGGTGCGCCTCCTGGGCGGCGCCCACTTCCACCGGATGGGCGACCTCGACCACGAAGGTCCGGTAGGCCGCGGTCGCGCCCTGGGCGATGCTGGTGGTCGGGGCGACCGGCCCGGCGGCGGGCGCAAGGCCGTTGGCGAACCAGCCGCCCGCCGCGCCGGCGACGAAGATCGCGAGCGCCGCTGCGCTCGCCCGTATCCTGCCGGGCCAGCCGCGCCGCTGCGCCGCGCGGATACTGGCGATCCGGAGCCGTGCCGGAATCGGCTCGGCGAACTTTGCCGCGAGCTGGCCGCGCAGCATCGCGCGCTGGCGGCGCTCGGCGGCGACGCGGTCGGCGATCTCCGGATGGAGGGCGAGATGCGCCTCCACGGCGGCGCGACGGGGGCCGTCGAGACGGTCGTCGATGAAGGCCTGCAGGTCGTCTTCGCCGATCATTTCACTCTCCGAAGCAGCGTGGCGCGCCCCGTTTCCAGAATCGAGCGCAGCTTTTGCCGGCCGCGCGACAGCCGCGACATCACCGTCCCCGTCGGCACGCCCAGGATGCGCGCCGCGTCATCGTACGAAAAATCCTCCACCCCGATCAGCAGCAGCAATGACTTCTGCTCTTCGGGCAGCTGATCGAGCGCCGCCAGCACGTCCTGGACTTCCAATCCCGCCTCCTGCTGGGCGGCGACGCCGGGCGACGCGACATCGTCGAGGGCGGCATGGGGACCCTGACGCTGGCGCCGGCGCCAGGCGTTGACGAACAGGTTGCGCTGGATCGTGAACAGCCAGGCGCGCAGATCGCCGTCCGGCCGGTGCAGCAGCCAGCGCGACAGCGCGCGTTCCAGCGTGTCCTGCACCAGGTCGTCGGCCGCATCGTGGTCGCGCAGCAGCGCATAGGCGTAGCGGCGCAACGCCGGGATCAACGGCTCGAGAAGGGCGCCCGGGTCGGTCATCCATTTCCTTTACTCCTCCCCCGCGTCGCGGGGGAGGAGCGGCTGAGTTCCGTTACTTGGCGATGTGCCAGGCGCCGTTCAGGAAGCCGTCGCCGGCCTTGTCGCCCGGCTTGGTGTCCTTGACGAAGGCGTAGACCGGCTTGCCCTTGTAGGCCCACTGCTTCAGCCCGTCGTCGCGGGTGATGATCGTCCAGTCGCCCGCCGCCTTGGCGCCGTCGGCCGCGATGGCCGGCGGCCAGTTGGTGGCGCAAGGGCCGTTGCACACCGACTTGCCTGGGGTGGCGTCCTTGTCGAAGGTGTAGAGCGTCATGCCGCTCGCCGTGACGAACATGCCGCCCTTGTTCATGGGCGGGGTGGCACTTGCGGGGTCGGCGGCGAAGGCGCTGGCGGCGGCGAAGGCCGCGAGCAGGGCGGCGGTGGACAGCATCGATTTCAGCATAAAAGTCTCCCATGCAGGTGTTGTCTGCACAGGGGAGACGCTTGCGCCGGGCGTTTATTCCCCGGGGTGGCAAAGATTTCCACGTCTACCCCAGCCGGGCGGCGCCGCGGGACAACAGCTCGCGGAACCAGGCGCGGCCGCGCCGGCTGTTGGTGGCCAGGCTCCAGTAGGCGTCGATGAGCAGCTGCTTGCGCGGGTAGGCGATCTCGACGACGCGCAGCCTCTGGGCGCGCGCCAGCTCGCGCGCCACCTTGCGCGGGACCAGCGCGACGCAGTCCGACTTCTCGACGATCGCGCCCAGCACCAGGAAGCTGGAGGTGGTGCAGACCGGCGCGACCTCGAGCGTCGACGTCGGCTGCAGCAGGACGCGGACGTCCTGCGGCGTGCGCGGTCCGCGCTGGAAGGCCACGTAGCGCATGGCCTGGAACTGCGCCGGCGTGAGCCGCGCCGGGATCGTCTCGTTGGCGGCGGCGGCGATGCACACCATCTCGTCGCGCCACAGCGGCAGGGAGCCCACCCTCTTGCCCAGCGTCTCGCCGAAGGCGCGCGGGCCGATCATGAAATCGATCCGCGCCAGGTCCTCGGCGGTGCGCGTGCCGGTCCAGGTGAACTCCAGTACGACATGCGGCGCCTCGCGGGCGCAGATCTCGGCCAGGATCGGCGCCAGGAGCTGGGTGACGTAGTCGGCGGTGTTGATGACCAGGTGTATCGCCTCGGTCGCCGGATCGAACGGACCGGCGGGCTTCAGCAGCAGGTCGAGCTCGCCCAGCGCGCGGCCGAGCGGCTCGATCAGCGCCGCCGCCCGTTCGGTGAGGTGCGTGTCGCGGCCGGGCGAGATCAGCAGCTGGTCGTCGAAGGCGCCGCGCAACTGCCTGAGCGCCCGGCTCACCGCCGGCTGGGTGATGCCGAGCGACCGCGCGGCGCGCGTGACGCTGCGGGTGCGCAGCAGCTCGTGCAGCACCGGCAGCAGGTCGAGATTGACCTTGTGCAGCCGCGCCACCAGGTCGTGCTCGCGCGCCGCCGGCGGTATCCGGCGGTGTGGCGCTCCATAACCGTTTGTTATGCGCTTCATGATCCCTTTCATTGTTTCGGCATACCGTCCGCTTGACTAGGGTCAAGTTCGCCAATCCAGCGTCCAAATCAAGAAACGACCTCGGGAGGAACGGCACATGGCGGCACGCACGGGCAAGCAGTTCCTGAAGGGGTTGCGCGACGGCCGCGACCTGTGGGTCGGCGGCGACAAGGTCGGCTCGATCGCCGATCATCCGGCGCTCGCCGGCGCCGCCCAGGCCATGGCCGAGGTCTTCGACCTGCAGCACCAGGCCGCCGACGTCTGCCTGATGCCCGATCCGGAGACCGGCGAGCCGATCAACGTCAGCCACATGATCCCGCACAGCCACGAGGACCTGCAGAGGCGCCATCGCGGCCTGGAGAAGATCGCCGAGTATTCGGTGGGCCTGATGGGCCGCACGCCGGACTACATGAACGTCACCTTCGCGGGCTTCGCCGGCCGCAGCGACGAATGGGCGATCAACGGCAACGAGCAGGGCGCCGAGAACCTCGTGCGCTACCAGAAGAAGCTCCGACGCGACGACATCTCGCTCACCCACACCATCGTCCATGCCAACGTCGACCTGGCCAAGGGCAAGTACCCGGTGGGCTTCGACCCGGTGCAGCTTCACAAGGTCGAGGAGACGCAGCACGGCATCGTCGTCCGCGGCAGCCGCGTGCTGGCCACCCTGGCGCCGTTCGCCGACGAGCTGGCCGTCTATCCCGGCGGGCCGATGCCCGATGCCGACGCCCGGCATGCGCTCAGCTTCTGCATCCCCATGGACACGCCGGGCCTCTCCTTCATCTGTCGCGACAGCGTGTCGGTGAACAGCAACCGGTTCGAGCATCCGCTGTCGAGCCGGTTCGACGAGCAGGACGCCTTCGTGATCTTCGACGACGTCGAGGTGCCGCGCGAGCGGCTGTTCATCGACGCCAATCTTCCCGTCTACAACTCGGTGATGAAGACGAGCTGGTGGCCCAACATCATGCAGCAGACCATGATCCGGGCGCAGACCAAGCTCGAGTTCGCCTACGGCCTTGCCGCCCGGATGACCGAGGCGATCAACCAGACACAGCCGCCGACGCAGCAGCTCCTGGGCGAGATCACGATGTTCGCCGAACTGGCCCGGGCCGCGGTCTTCGCCGCCGAGCAGGGCGCCCGTGACATCGGCAACGGCCTGTGGTGCTGCAGCCTGCCGCCGCTGCTGGCGCTGCGCGCGGCGCTGCCGGGCTGGTTCCCGCGGGTCAACGAGATCATCCGCCTGGTCGGCTCGCACAACCTGCTCACCACGCCGGCCCGCGCCCCGCTCGCCGACCGGCGGCTGCGGCCGCTGATCGACAAGTACCTGACCGGCGTTGGCATCGACGCCGAGCAGCGCAGCCGGCTCTTCCGCCTCGCCTGGGACTTCACCGGCACCGCGCTCGGCAGCCGAAACGAGCAGTACGAGCGCTTCTATCTCGGCTCGAGCGGCCGCAACCTGATTGCCGCCCATACGCTGGCCGACCGCGGCCGGGCCAACCGGCTGGTCGACCGCTTCCTGCTGGAGGAACTCGATGAGCCGGCCGCCGTGCAGGCGGTGGCGGCGTCCTGAAGCCCGCGCGCGCCTCGGGCCGTTTGATGCTAGTATTTTCGTGCATAAGGATAGAACCGACCCGGGAGTGAATGTCATGGACAAGCCAGTGACGCCGCGCGGCATCAACCACGTCGTATTCAACGTCCGCGATCTCGAGGAGTCGCACCGCTTCTGGACGGAAGTCGTGGGCTTCAAGCAGGTCGGCGAACTGAAGCCCAGGCCCGACCGCCCCAACCCGCCCAAGATGCGCTTCTACTCGGGCGTCCGCGAGGACGGCACGAGCCATCACCACGACATCGCCCTGGTCGAGAACCGCGACCTGCCGCCGCCACCCAAGGAATGGTCGATGTTCGGCATGCCGGTCGCGGTCAACCATGTCGCCATCTCCATGCCGAGCCGCGAGGCCTGGCTTGCCCACCTTGCCTACCTGCAGAAGAAGGGCGTGAAGTTCGACCGCCGCGTCGAGCACGGCATGACCCACAGCCTCTACATCCACGATCCCAACGGCTACGGCGTCGAGTTCGTCTACGACCTGCCCAAGGAGATCTGGCAGGGCGACATCGACGCCGCCCTGAACTGGGTCAAGCCCTTGCCGACCGAAGGCGCCGAAGCGCTCGAGGACCGCACGCAGGGCGTGCCCACCTTCGGCACGGGCGCGCGCGCGACGACCTGAGTTGGGGCGACACGAACACCGTTGTGCCCATACACCCTCTCCGCCCACGTCTTCGTGGGGGGGGGGAGAGGGAGGGGACCCGCGTAGCGGGGAGGTGAGGTGTCGGACCTCTCTCTGCGCTCACAGCTTTCCTGAAGCAGCGACCGCCTTGTGTCTCCCCCGCCTCGTGGCGGAGAGGACCCAAAAAGGTAATGAGGTTTAGCCAGGCGGCATCTTGTCGAATTTCGGCAAGGCTGGATCGAGATGGTCCCAGGCGTGGCCGCGCACGCCGTAGAAGACCATTTGCGGCTTGTACCGGCCTGGATCGTCGAGGCTCGCGGCGTGCACGGTGAAGAGATCCGGCATGGCCGCGAAGGTCATGTAGACCGGTGAGCCGCAGGCGGGGCAGAAGGCGCGCGTCTTCACGTTGCCGCTATCGGCGACAATGTCCCAATGCGTCGCTTCGCCCTCGAGTTTCACGCGGTCCCTGTCCGGGAAGGTCAGATAGGAGCCGCGCCCGGTGCCGCTCTTGCGCTGACAGTCGCGGCACTGGCAGTCGGCCATCACCATCGGTTCGGCGGAGATTTCATAGCGGATCGCGCCGCAGGCGCACCC
>Ga0209514_10003047_pt1 | contig 24727 bp, 22 predicted proteins | sample Subgrocontami58m_FD_187452 | JGI IMG/M metagenome (GOLD analysis project Ga0209514, IMG submission 187452) | Subsurface groundwater microbial communities from S. Glens Falls, New York, USA - GMW37 contaminated, 5.8 m (SPAdes) (version 3) | ecosystem: Environmental > Aquatic > Deep subsurface >...
CCGACACTGACTCCTTTGGTTGTAGCCGCCCCGCGCCGAGGGCGCAAGCGAAAGTTCCGCGCTACTTGACCTTGGAGGCCGCGATGTCCTGAATGACGTATTCGGAGGTCTTCGTTTTCACTCCGATGTCGTACGTCCCGCTCGCCGTGTCCATGTTGACGTAGGCCATGTAGATGGTCGCGGTCTCGGCGTCCTTCCGGACGACCACCCTGGCGGGCAGGACCGAGGTGTCCCCGATCGACCAGGCCTTCGCGGCGATGGCCGCGCGGGCCTCGTCGAGCCTCGCGCGGAACTTCTTCACGGTGTCGTCCTCGCCGTTGAAGCCGAAGAGAACCTCGACCATCGCCGCGGCCTTGCCGAGCTGGAGCCACGCGCCGTCGAACAGCTTCGCCGCCTTCTTGGAGATCGCCTCGTCCGCGAACTTGTTCGCCTTCGCGACGTAGCCGTCGAAGTCGGCCGCGAAGGAGGTCGCCATCGTCAGCCCCTTCTGCTGGAAGAGGCGAACCTGCTCGTTGAGGTACTTGATGGCCGTCGAGACCTTGTTGCCCTCCGCCGTCTTCGCGACGATGGCGTCGTGGTACTTCTCGACCATCCCCTTCACCCACTCGCCCGTCTCGCCGCGGTGGCGCGCGAGCTCGGCCGAGGTGGTGGGGTTGGAGAGGAAGTCGCGCGCGGCGGAGGCGAACTCCTTGCCGAGGCCGCGGATGGTGTTGACGTCGTCGTCGACGCCTTCGGCGAGGGAAAACGTGGCCAGGCAGAGGAAGACGGGGACGAGGGCTCGATGCGTCATGTGCGCCTCCAGGAAGCAGCGAAGTGCGGAGTAGAACGACCCTGGAGGCGCGCTGTTGTGCGCGACCGGCTACCGCACGTCCGGCACGCCGTCGCCGTTCACGTCGCCCGTCGCGACGCGGCAGGGGTCCAGCGGAGAGCCGATCCGCGTGAAGACCGTCCCGCTCGGTGACACGAAGCCACCGATCACGGCGGCCGCCTTCAGGGAGGTCACCTCGACGATGCCCGTTGCGTCCATCAGGTCGTCTCCGCGGTGGTTGAGCATATTCACCTCCTCGAAGGGGATCCACGATTCCTCGAATGGGGGTACTTCGCGGAGGAGGCGGCGAACCTCCGGCGCTCGTGCTGATTGCGCCTTGGCGGATGTGCGGGAAGGGGACCACGCACAGGTCAGGGGCGCGCGTGAAGACGACGATGAAGTGGGGAGTCGTCGTCGATCAGATCCAGGAGGGTCCCCGAAAACGACAACCACGCATCATAGGTGCCCACGTCCGCCTCTTCGGCGGCCATGCGGTCGAGAAGCACTTCGAGGCATGCGCGACGGACCGCCTCGAACCGAGGCGTTGGAGTCCACTGGCCCCCGCCGAATCAACCCGAGTTCTCCCACACGGGACGCGTCATCGTGTATCGGTAGAGGAACCGTTGCGCCATGTCCTCATCGAATTCCCACACCCGCGCGATTCCGGCGGGATGCTCCAGCACGCGGCGGAGAAGGACATGGGCCACCGAGTCTTCCTCCTTCTCCCCACCGCGCAGGCTCCTCTGCCTGCTCCACAGCGTGTGCCAGTCGTGCTCGTGGTGGGGGATGAGGGGTGCGACCGCGCGACTGTAGGGGGTTTCGCGCAGGTCCCGTGTACGATCGACGACCTCGCTGGCGAAGGTGATCTGCCGCGTTTCCAGCCGTGCCCCGCAGCGGAAGCAGACCTGCTCGCTTTCGTACGTCTGGAACTGGCTCGCCAGCCACAGGAGGGAGGCGATTGCGACGAGGACCGAGAGGGGCCACGCAAGGCGCCGCATGCGTGATCAAACCGCGATCGGGCCGAATCGTTCGCCTGCGAGTTCCGGGGTAGGGCTCTGCCGCTACTTGATCACGCCCAGCCGCTTGCCGACCCGCTCGAAGGCGCCGACGCAGCGGTCGAGCATCTCCGTCGAGTGCGCCGCGCTGATCTGCACGCGGATGCGTGCCTGGCCCTTCGGGACGACGGGGAAGCTGAACCCGATCACGTAGATCCCCTCCTCCAGCAGCGCGCGCGCCATGTCCTGCGCCAGCTTCGCGTCGCCGAGCATGATCGGCACGATCGGATGGAACCCCGCCCGCACCTGGAACCCCTTCGAGGCGATCTTCTCGCGGAAGTACCGCGCATTCACGTCGAGCTTGTCGCGGAGGTGCGTCGTCTGCGACAGCAGTTCGAACGCCTTGATCGACGCCGCGGCAATTGCCGGCGGGATCGAGTTCGAGAAGAGGTACGGCCGCGAGCGGTTCCGGAGCCACTCGATGACCTCTCCGCGCCCCGTGATGAACCCTCCCGCCGCCCCGCCGAGCGCCTTCCCCATCGTGGAGGTGATCACGTCGACGCGCGCCATCACTCCGAAGTGCTCCGGCGTCCCGCGGCCCGTGGCACCGACGAACCCCGTCGCGTGGCTGTCGTCCACCATCACCATCGCGTCGTGCCTGTCGGCGAGGTCGCAGATCTTGTCGAGCGGCGCGAGGTCCCCGTCCATCGAGAAGACGCCGTCGGTCGCGATCATCCGGAACCGCCGCCCCTTCGTCGCCACGAGGTGCGCCTCCAGCTCCGCCATGTCCATGTGGGCGTAGCGCAGCCTCTCGGCCTTGCAGAGGCGGATGCCGTCGATGATGCTCGCGTGGTTCAGGGCGTCGCTGATGATCGCGTCCTCCTCGCCGAGGAGCGTCTCGAACAGCCCCCCGTTCGCGTCGAAGCACGACGAGTAGAGGATCGCGTCGTCCTTCCCGTAGAACTGCGAGATCCGCTTCTCCAGCTCCTTGTGCAGGCTCTGGGTGCCGCAGATGAACCGCACGCTCGACATGCCGTAGCCGAACTCGTCGATCCCCGCTTTCGCGGCTTTCACGATCTCGGGGTGCGACGAGAGGCCGAGGTAGTTGTTCGCGCAGAAGTTCAGCACCTCGCCGCTCTTCACCTTGATCGCCGCGGCCTGCGGCGACAGGATGATCCGCTCGTCCTTGGAGAGGCCCGCCTCCTTGAGCGAGGCGATCTCCTTCGCGAGGTAAGCTCGGATGGCTGCGTCCATGATGGGCCTCCCGTGAGCGTGAGAAGGGCCTCCTATATATGTGGAAGGCCAAGACGGCGCAAGGAACGAATCGCGGGCCGGCGAGGGAGGCGATCCGTTCCCGAGAGGAGCCCTCTCCTGACCTGTCAGAGAGCTGCGCGCGCATGAAGACGAAGAGATCCCGGGATCGGATGAAGGGATCCGCGGATCGCGGGAGGCGATCCGTGCGTCGCGGGACTTGATCGCGCGATCGCAGGATCCGATCGTCGCGGAGGATCCTGCGATCACACCGGTGGATCGTACGCCACGCGGATCGGATCCGGGGTTGCTCGTGACAGATCCTCCGACGGGTCGATCAGATCCTCCAACCCGCGGATCGGACGCCGCGCTCTGCCCGGAGGATCCAGCATCGCGACCGAAGGGTCGTGCGTCCCGCGCGAATGATCATCTGAGCTTCAGATCAGATCCTGTGATCTGCGGATCACACGATCATCTTCCCGGATCGCCCGTCGAATTCTCCTCCCCCTGTCAGAAATCCTGACACCTCACTCCCGCAACGTCGTCGAACCGCGATCCGCCAGTCAGATCGCGTCCCGTGCCAAGCTCGACGCGAGGCGTGATCGCGTCGCCAGATGATCTTTCCGCGCGATGTTGAGATGGACTCGAGAGATCTCAGACTCCGATCGACGGATCGCGACACCCTTCGCCGAGATCACGGCTTCTGATCCGAGGATCGCGGCATTTGATCTCGTGAGCAGATGATCTGATCTCGAGATCTCAGGATCTGGTCTGTGGATCGCACAATCCGTCGCGAGGATCCCGTCAGGATTCCTGACGCCTCCGTGACGATCCGTCAGGATTCCTGACACGACACTGCGGATCGCCTCCCCGTGGGGGGGCAGCGGGAACGCTGCCGATGCCGCGACCGGCGCAAACCTCCGGATCGAAGCGCGGTTTCGTGAGAAGGGCTCCCTATGCATCGGGAAGGCCCGATCGGCGCAAGGGGACCCGCCATCGGCTGGTAGAGGCCGTCCTCGAGGATGAACAGGCCCCGCCGCAGGGCGGTCGGGGGCTCGGTCGATTCCCTTCCATTCGGCTGCGAACGGCGTATCCTACGGGACCTCGAGTCCCATGGCGGCGCCTGTCCGATGGACGCAGTGCGATCCCGACGGGTGGCGGACCTGCTGATCGAGCGCGGCCTGCTCGACGCGGCGCGCGGGAACGCGTTCGTGAAGTGGCTCGCCGCTGGCGCGACGAGGACGGAAGACCTCGCGGCCGTCCTCTCCGAGGTATGCGGGCTCAGCGCCTCACAGATCGCGGACGCCCTGGATCTGGATTCGTCTGACCTCCCGACCGTCGCGCCCGCCACGCCCCAGGATGCCGCGTCGCGGGACGCCCTGCGCGCGTGGCTGACGTCCGGCACGCAGGCCCTCGCGTAGGACCTCCTCGGCGTCACCCCTCCGACCGCGACCGCCCCGCCGATGCCGAGAGAAGAGTTTACCCCGAGCGAGCGCGGAGCGCGAGTCGAGGGGCCGACCGTGCGCCTGGACGGAACCCCTCCCGTGCCATCCCCTCCCGGCGCCACGCACGCGCTCGTGCAGAGGCGATACGAGGTCCTCCGCCGCGTCTCGAAGGGAGGGATGGGCGCCATCCTCCTCTGTTGGGACCGTGAGCTGCGGCGCGAGGTCGCGATGAAGGTGATGCTCGCGGGGGTCCGCGGCGAGGAGGGGACGCTGCGGTTCCTGCGCGAGGCGCGCACCGCCGCGCAGCTCCAGCACCCGGGGATCCTGCCCGTCTTCGACTCCGGCCGCCTGGACGTGGACATCCCCGGCGAGGCGGTCGGGCGGGGCGACCCGTTCTTCGTGATGCGCTGGCTCCCCGAGGCGACGGACCTCGGCAAGGCGCTCCGCGCGAAGGGGAGGTCACTCTTCGGGCTGATGGAGGAGTTCGAGCGCGTCTGCCGCGCGGTGGGATACGCGCACGAGCAGGGCGTCGTGCACCGCGACCTGAAGCCCGAGAACGTGCTGCTGTCGACGCACGGGGAGGTGTTCGTCGCGGACTTCGGCCTGGCGAAGGCGGTGGAGGAGGCACCGACGGACCTGTCCCCCGAAGCCCGCAGGGCGAAGGGGGAGGCAAGGGGCGCGAGGCGCGACGACGACCCGTCGGAGGGTCTGACGCTCTCGGGCGTGGTGATGGGGACTCCGTGGTACATGCCTCCCGAGCAGGCGGCGGGGGAGGTGGAGCGGATCGACGCGCGGAGCGACATCTACTCGCTGGGGGCGATCCTGTACGAGGTCCTCGCGGGGGAGAGGCCGTACCACGCGTCGAAGGGGTCGAGGGAGGCGGTGCTTGCCGTGCTGCGGGGCGACCTGTGGAGACCGAGCGCGCTGCGAAAGAGGGTGGACCCGGAGCTGGAGGCGGTGTGCCTGAAGGCGATGGCGCGGGAGAAGGGCGGGCGCTACGCCTCGGCGGGGGAGCTGGCCGACGAGGTGAGGCGCTGGAGGGAGGGGCTTCCCACGCTTGCAGGCCGCCTCGGCGCGCTGGGTCGCGCCAGGAAGTTCGTGCGGCGCAACCGCGCCGTCAGCGCCTCGGTGGCCATTGCGTTCGTGGTGCTGATCGCCGTGTCGGGCGGGTTCATCGGGAGGCTGACGCGCGAAGTCAAGGCGACCGCGGAGCAGGCGAAGGTCGCCCGGGAACGCGCGGACGAGCTGGCGCGCGAGAAGGACGAGCTGGCGTCGGAGAAGCGCAAGCTGGACGGACAGGTCGATCAGGGGTACGTGCTGGCGTACGAGAAGTATGCCGAGAAGGGCAACCCTGCGGCGCAGTGCCTAGTCGCCGCGCGGGCGATGGAACACGCGAACGAGACCGCGCTCGCCTCGGAGGCGACCTGGGGCGACAGGGAAGAGGAGCCCCTGTACCGCAGGCCCCACTACATCGGGTGCCTGGACTCCGGCTGCTCGTTCTCCGATGTACGGTTCTCCCCCGACGGGCAGCGGATCGTTGCGGGCGGGAGTGATGGGACCGTCCGGCTGTGGGACGCGCGCACCGGACGACAGCTCGTCCGCATGGGGGCGCACGACGTCGCAGTGACCTGCGTCGCATTCAGCCCGGACGGGGCCACACTAGCATCGGGGAGCGAGGACAAGACCGTCAAGCTGTGGGACGCGACGGGTCGCGTCCGCGCGACGCTGGAGGGGCACGGCAAGGAAGTCCACAGCGTCGCCTTCAGCCCGGACGGCGCCACGCTGGCCTCGGGGAGCTACGACAAGACCGTCAAGCTGTGGGACGTGGCGACGGGTCGTCTCCGCGCTACGCTGGAGGGGCACAGTAGCAGGGTCACGAGCGTCGCATTCAGCCCGGACGGTACTACGCTGGCGTCCGGGAGCGAGGACATGACCGTCAAGCTGTGGGACGCGGCGACGGGTCGTCTCCGCGCGACGTTGGAGTCGCACCGCAAGTTAGTCGAGAGTGTCGCATTCAGCCCGGACGGGGCCACGCTGGCGTCGGGGAGCCTCGACGAGACCGTCAAGCTGTGGGACGTAGCGACGGGTCGGGTCCGTGCGACGCTAGAGGGGCACGGCGGCAGCAGGGTCGAGAGCGTCGCGTTCAGCCCGGACGGGGCCAGGCTTGCGTCGGGGAGCATGGACAGGACCGTCAAGCTGTGGGACGTAGCGACGGGTCGGATCCGCGCGACGTTGGAGGGGCACGGCGACAGGGTCACGAGCGTCGCGTTCAGCCCGGACGGCGCCACGCTGGCGTCGGGGAGCAGGGACAAGACCGTCAAGCTATGGGACGTTGCGACGGGGCGGGTCCGCGCGACGCTGGATGAGCACGGCGACGCGGTCACGAGCGTCGCGTTCAGCCCGGACGGTGCCACGCTGGCGTCGGGGAGCGGGGACAAGACCGTCAAGCTCTGGAACGTGGCGATGGGTCGGGTCCGCGCGACGCTGGAGGGGCACTGCAACAGGGTTACGAGCGTCGCGTTCAGCCCGGACGGGGCAACGCTGGCGTCGGGGAGCGAGGACAAGACCGTCAAGCTGTGGGACGTAGCGACGGGGCGGGTCCGCGCGACGCTGGATGGGCACGGCGAGCTGGTCACGAGCGTCGCGTTCAGCCCGGACGGGGTCATGCTGGCGTCGGGCAGCGCCGACAAGACCGTGAAGCTCTGGGACGTGGCGACGGGCCGGGTCCGCGCGACGCTGAAGGGGTACGGCTTCATGGCAAGGAGCGTCGCGTTCAGCACGGATGGCGCCACGGTTGCGTCGGGGTGCTTTGAGAATGTCGTCACGCTGTGGGACGTGGCGACGGGTCGTGTCCGCGCGGCGCTGCTGGGGCCCCACGACCCAGTCAGTAGCGTCGCGTTCAGCCCGGACGGGGTCACGCTGGCGTCGGGGAGCTTTGACAATACCGTCAAGCTGTGGGACGTGGCGACGGGTCGGAGCCGCGCGACGCTGGATGGGCACGGCGACGCGGTCACGAGCGTCGCGTTCAGCCCGGACGGTGCCACGCTGGCGTCGGGGAGCGATGACAAAACCATCCGCCTCTGGCGTGTCCGCCCGGAGGCGCGAACGTATGCCGAGGTCGAACGACTCGTGTGCGCGAGGCTCCTCGACAATCTCGCGGTCGCCCCCCTCCCTGCCCGGCAGTTCGCTGTCCCTCGGCTTGACTTCGTTGCGGCGCAGGGTTTCGCCTTCGCGCCCTCTCCCAAACCCCCGAGCGAGACGAACGACTACCTCACGCTCCGCTGGCCCGATGACTCCCCCTACCGCTGGGTCCCCGGCGCGGACGCGGGAAACGCGGAGGCGCTCTACAACCTCGCGGTCATCCGCGAACGCCAGAAGCGCGACAAGGACGCGCTCGCGCTGCACCAGAAGTGCGCGGCGCTCACCGACCCCGCCTCCCGCGACTGGGCCTCGAAGTCCCAGCTCCGCCTCTCCTCGATGCCCTGGCTCCTCGACGCCGCCCGCCCGGGCAAGTGATCTCCGGTCACTCGGACCGTGTAGCTGCGTCCCTCCGTCGCCCGGAGGTCAGGGAGGCCTGAAGGGCGAGACGGCACATCTCGATCACCTTCTGGTGTCGGACCGACAGGTCGCACAAGATGACCTTCCGACCCGAACCCGAGGCCTTCCATTCCTCGATCGCCGTGAGGAACGAGCTCGCGAACGCAGTCGAGATCGCGCCGACCCCACGGAAGGACATCCGGAGAGTCCCGTCCTCGGCCTCCTTCGGCAGGGCCGAAACAAGCGCATTCACCGACTGCGGGTCCAGGCAGCGCTCGCCACAGATCAGCATCAGTTGGATGGTCTCCGCCATGGGCGGTTCCTCAGAGCTCCACGTCGGCGGCGGGGAGGGAATCCTCGCCATAGATACGATTGTCGATGCGAAAGGAAACACACGCGAGGGTGCCGGGAAAGACCACGTCGCTCGACGAGACGACCAGGGATCGGCCGGGAACGCGGGATGCGACCGCACCATCGGCCCCCAGATCGTGGCAGTCAGCCAGGTCGAGCCGTACTTCGCCGGTCGCCTCCCACACGTCTCCAAGGCGACGGATCAGCGCCTTCATGGATGCGGGGCTATCGCTGATACGGAAGTCCAGGCGAACGGTTCGCAACGACATGTTCTCCCATCTCCGGCATCCTCGAAGACGACTTCGAGCATATCAGACCTCGTCGAGGGACTCCACGTCGCCGATTCCCTTTCTTGCACCCCCGCCGCGACATCCCCTGCGAGCGCCAGCACCGCGACAAGGACGCGCTCGCGCTGCACCAGAAGTGCGCGGCGCTCACCGACCCCGCCTCCCGCGACTGGGCGGCGAAGTCCCAGCTCCGCCTCTCCTCGATGCCCTGGCTCCTCGACGCCGCGCGCCCGGGCAAGTGATCCCCCTCACACATTTCCTCGTGGTCCGCCACCCTTGATCCGACGCGAGAAGCCCACTATCATCCCAGCATGAAATCGAAGAATCGACCTCCTCAGCATGGCAGGATCCCGTACGACCTCGCGATCCTCACGAGGCTCTTCCAACCGAGCGGACGCGCCCTCTCCCGTGCTGCCGCGCGAGCCTTGCTCCGGTTTCGGTTCTCAGATGGGGATATGGAGCGGGTGAACGCGCTTTCGGAGAAGGCGCGCCGCGGGACCCTCTCGCCGGAAGAGTCCCAGGAAATGGACAGCTATGAGCGTGTGAGCCATCTCCTTGCCATCCTCCAATCCAACGCGAGAAAGTCCCTCCGGCGGAGGCCTGCCTCGTAGCTCGTCATGGCCGGTACACTCCATCGAGATGTCTGGCGACGGGCGCACGCGAGGTGCGAATACTGCCAGATGCCGCAGCGGTACGATCCTCTCCCGTTCCAGTTAGACCATGTTGTCGCTCGCGTGCATGGGGGCCCCACAGAATCCGACAACCTCGCCCTCGCCTGCGTCGCGTGCAACAGACACAAGGGGCCGAACCTGGCCGGCCGCGACCCTGGGACTGGACGGATCGTCACGCTATTCCATCCTCGCCGGGAGGTATGGACCCGCCACTTCGTCTGGCGCGGCGCGTTGCTTGCCGGGCGTACGCCTCGCGGACGCGCTACCATCGAGGTCCTGGGCATCAATCTCCCGCATCGGGTTGCCCTCCGCGCAACGCTCATCGAGGAAGGGGGGTTTCCCCCATCGGAGGAGTGACGGTGACCAGCCTGCAACGGATCTTCGAGCAGGAAGTGAACAACGACAATTGGAACTCCCGAGGGACAGTAACGAGGTCGATGAGGACTGGAATCGGATGCGCGCGGCTCCTCGATGACCTCTCCGTCGGTCCGCTCCCGCCTGGAGCTTCGCGGTCCCGCGGATCGACTTCGTCGCGGCGCCGGGCTTCGCCCTCGCGCCCTCTCCCGACCCGCCGAGCGAGACGAACGATTACCTCGTCCTCCACTGGCCCGAGGACTCCCCCTACCGTTGGGCGCCCGGCGCGGACGCGGGCAACGCGGAGGCCCTCTACCGCCTCGCCGTGATCCGCGAGCGCCAGCACCGCGACAAGGACGCGCTCGCGCTACACCAGAAGTGCGCTGCGCTCACCGACCCCGCCTGCCAGGACTGGGCATCGAAGTCCCAGCGCCGCCTCGACGCGATGCCCTGGCTCCTCGACGTCGCCCGCCCGGGCAAGTGATCTCCCTCACGCGACTCCTCTTCAGGCAGCGTGCCACTACCCAGTCCGCGGCTCCACTGCCTGGAAGACCCTGCCCGCCTTTCTCAGGTACTCCACGTCCCCGGCTTCCGCGCGTCGCGCCACCTCGTCGAGCCAACGCACCGTCTGAGGCTCCAGGCAGGGCTCCGTCGGGTCGTCGTCCGGATAGACGACCTCGACCTCGACTTCGACCGCGTACTGTCCCCGCTGGACCCAACGCTTGCGCATCTCTCGTCGTTCCGCCATGGGCATCACTCTGGGAAGTAGACCGTTGCCAGTTTAGCACGTCGGCTGCCCTGCAGCCATGCCCAGACCGCCTCGATCTCGATCCCACCCGGCATGCGCGCACGTACCACGACGGAGGGGTTGGGACGACTTCGAGGCCTCTCGGACATCAGGAGCGCGTCTTCGAGTGCCACGACCACCTGCCATTCCGTGATTCCACGTTCCTCAAGTCGTTCGCCCGCATGAACGGTGACCAGGTAGCGTTCCTCTCGCACCGCCGCTCGAATCCGCTGGAGCAGGTTCCCCAAATGTCGTCCTCCGTTTCAGCGCGTTGAATCCGTCCCGAGGGATGGATCGTCGGACGATGCGGGGAGGTTCCACCCTTCGCGCGCGAGCATATCAGAGTTCCGCGAGGGACTCTATCGGCGCGGACTTCCGCGCACCGACCCATGTACTCGTCGTGCCGACGGATGCCCGGCGCCGACGCGATGAACGCGGAGGCGCTCTACCGTCTCGCGGTCATCCGCGAGCGCCAGCACCGCGACAAGGACGCGCTCGCGCTACACCAGAAGTGCGCGGCGCTCACGGACCCCGCCTGCCAGGACTGGGCCTCGAAGTCCCAGCGCCGCCTCGACGCGATGCCCTGGCTCCTCGACGTCGCCCAGCCTCCCAAGTGATCCGATTCCTTCGCGCCGAGGTCGAGAGGCTCGATGGGCCAAACCGCGGTTCGCTGGGAATCCCATGTTGTCTGCCAAGTCGTCATGGACGAGGCTCCCAAGGCCCCTGTAGACTGAAGTCGCGCGATGCATGCCCTTGAAGCAGGTGTCCATGAGTGTTCTCCTCCGACGCATTGAGCTGAACCCGAGAGTCATGCTGGGGAAACCCGTGATCCGTGGGACGCGAATCACTGTAGAGGCCATCCTGGAGAAGCTCGCGTCGGACATCTCCATCGAGGAGATTCTCGAGGACTATCCGCGCCTCGACCGACGGGACGTCCTCGCCGCGATCGCCTACGCCCGCAACGCGGTCGGCACCGACGAGGTGATCCCCCGCTCGACCGGGACGTGATGAAGTTCCTCGCCGACGAGAGCATCGAACGCCGAGTCCTCGTCGCTCTCCGCCAGGAGGGATACGACGCTTCGGCGATCGAGGAGGATTCCCCGGGAGTGGATGACGAGAAGGTGCTGGGCGAGGCCGAATCCCAGAGGAGAGTGCTGCTGACCAACGACAAGGACTTCGCTGAACTGGCGTTTCTCCAAAGGAAGGCGAAGCGGGGGATTGTACTCCTGAGGCTGGGGCGATTCCGTTCGGCACGGAAGGCCGCGCGACTCCTGGAGGTTGTTCGGCAGGAGGGCAATCGTCTCCGAGGTGCGATGACCGTGGTCGAACCGCACGCCATTCGCCGGCGCGCGTTCCCGTCGTGAAGGGAGGGGGCCTTCCATCTCCGGTCTTCGCCCTCGCGCCCTCTCCCGCCCCCCCGAGCGTGACGAACGACTACCTCGTCCCGCGTTGGCCCGAGGACTCCCCCTACCGCTGGCTCCCCGGCGCGGAGGCTGGCAACGCCGAGGCGCTCTACCGCCTCGCCGTGATCCGCGAGAGCCAGCACCGCGACAAGGACGCGCTTGCGCTCCACCAGAAGTGCGCGGCGATCACCGACCCCGCCTCGCGCGACTGGGCCTCGAAGTCCCAACGCCGCCTCGCCTCGATGCCCTGGCTCCTCGACGCCGCCCAGCCTCCCAAGTAGCCCGCTCCCTCTCGGGACTGTCCTTGCTCGAACCACCCGTTCGGGCGTAGGATTGGACATGGAGGACAGGCAAGATGACTCGGATCACTCTGGATGACGCCGCAAGGCGCTCCCTCAAGGATGTCGTGGGGGAGGCCTGCGCGAAACAGGAGACGATCGTGGTTACGGGGCCGCAGGGCGAGATCGCCCGCATCGTGCCCTCGGTGCCACCCTCAGTCGGATCCGCCAGCAAGCGGTGGAAGGGCCGCCTCGTCCACGACGCCGAGGAGCTTGCGCAGATGAGCGAGCAGGAATTGCGATCGATCGGCTGGGTCTTCCCTGACGAATCGGCCTGGGTGGATGAGGTTTCCGACGTGCCCGGTCAGCCGCCAGGGAAACGCGATTGACGCCCCAGCCCCTGGAAGTCGTCGCCGCGACCCTGCGTCACTCGCAAGATCGACGGCCGTGGCTCGCCATCGACCAAGTCACCGCGGGAAGATGGCGGCTGCTTCCCATCTCTGCAGCCTTGGACCTCTTCGATCCTGAACTGCACTTCCGTCTCGATCCCGGCCATCCCGACTTTCCGGCAACGGGTCTGAAGAAGGCCAGTTTCATCATCGCGAACTTGCCGGTAGATGCTCTCGAGGCGGGGATCGAGAGGCGAATCGGCCTCCTGCAAGGCCAGCTCGCGAGTGAATTCCTGGCGTGGTTGGATCGGTGAGCGTCGGCTTTTCTCGCGGGTTCGCCTCGCCGTCATCCGCCAGCGCCAGCACCGCGACAAGGACGCGCTCGCGCTCCACCAGAAGTGCGCGGCGCTCACCGACCCCGCCTGCCATGCCTGGGCGACGAGGTCCCTGCGCCGCCTCGACGCGATGCCCTGACTCCGCGACGCCAGTGATCTCCCTCGCGAGCACGACGTCCTGCCGACCCGAACCTCCGGATCCGCGAGCGGTTTGACGATGATCTCTGGGGGACGCGGGCATTGCCGGGGGTGCCTCCTCGGGCCTATAATCCCCAAATTCGGCCCCTACGTGAGACCGGAGGCCCATCCATGGGAGGCGACCTCCCGCACCCGATCGCAGCCCCCGCCGCGCACCGCCGCGAGGCGGCCGAGCTCGTCGACCTCCTCCGCCGCCGCATCGTCCTCCTCGACGGCGGCATGGGCACCACGATCCACACCCTCGACCTCACCGCCGACGACTTCGGCGGCGATTCGCTCGAGGGGTGCAACGAGGCATTGAACCTCACCCGCCCCGATGTGATCCGAGGCGTCCACGAGGGATTCCTCGCCGCGGGCAGCGACATCGTCGAGACGAACACCTTCGGCGGCACGCCAGTCGTCCTCGGCGAGTACGCCATCTCGCACCGCGCCTACGACATCAACCTCGCAGGGGCCCGCATCGCGAAGGCCGCCGCCGCGGCGTTCTCGACCCCGCAGCAGCCCCGCTTCGTCGCGGGCTCGATCGGCCCCACGACGAAGTCGCTCTCCGTCATGGGCGGGATCACCTTCGACGAGCTGGTCGCATCGTACCGCGAGCAGGTGCGCGGCCTCGTCGACGGAGGCTCCGACATCCTCCTCGTCGAGACCTCCCTCGACACCCTGAACGCGAAGGCCGCGGGGCTCGCGATCCGCCGCCACTTCGCCGAGAGCGGCGTCCGCCTCCCCATCATGCTCTCCTGCACCATCGAAACGATGGGCACGATGCTCGCGGGACAGCCCGTGGAGGCCTTCTACGCGAGCACCGAGCACCTCGACCCGATCTCCGTCGGCCTCAACTGCTCGACCGGCCCCGAGTTCATGACCCACCACGTTCGCGCTCTCTCCGAGCTCGCGACGACGTTCGTCTCCTGCTACCCGAACGCCGGCCTCCCCGACGAAAACGGCCAGTTCCACGAAACGCCCGACCTCATCGCGAAGAAGCTCGAGCGGTTCGCGGCGAGCGGCTGGCTCAACATCGTCGGCGGCTGCTGCGGAACGACCCCGCAGCACATCAAGCTGATCTCCGAGATGGCCGAGGGGAAGGCCCCCAGGCAGCCTCGCACCGAGCGCAAGCTCTGGGTCAGCGGAACCGACTTCCTCGCGGTCGAGGAGGACAACCGCCCCGTGATCGTCGGCGAGCGGACGAACGTCTACGGAAGCCGCAAGTTCAAGGACCTCATCCGCGCCGGGCAGTGGGAGGAGGCGGCCGAGCTCGGGCGCAAGCAGGTCAAGAGCGGCGCCCAGGTCCTCGACGTGAACCTCCAGGACACCGAAGGGGGCGACGAGGGGAAGGCGTACGACAAGTTCGTGCGGCTCCTCGTGAAGAAGGTCAAGGTCCCCCTGATGATCGACACGACCGACGCGAAGTCGATCGAGGTCGCCCTCAAGCTCACCCAGGGCAAGTGCATCATCAACTCGATCAACCTCGAGAACGGCGAGGAGCGGTTCGAGCGCGTCTGCCCCCTCATCCGCGACTACGGCGCCGCGGTGGTCGTCGGGTGCATCGACGAGGACAAGCAGCAGTCGATGGCCGTCACGGTCGAGCGGAAGCTCGCCATCGCGCAACGGTCTTTCCAGATCCTCACGGAGAAGTTCGGCCTCCGCGCGACCGACATCCTCTTCGACCCGCTCGTCTTCCCCGCGGGGACGGGCGACATGAACTACTGGGGCTCCGCGGCGCAGACGATCGACGGCGTGCGCGCGATCAAGGAGGCCCTCCCCGAGTGCCGCGTGATCCTCGGCATCTCGAACGTCAGCTTCGGACTGCTGCCGAGCGCGCGCGAGGTTGTGAACGCCGTCTTCCTCTATCACTGCACGAAGGCGGGGCTCGACTTCGCGATCGTGAACAGCGAGCGGATCACGCGCTACGCGTCGATCCCCGACGAGGAACGCGAGGCGGCCGAGGACCTCATCTTCGCGAGGCGGAAGGACGCCGTGGAGCGGCTGACGGAGATCTTCCGCAAGAAGGACAAGGCGCCGCCGAGGACCGACGCGGAGCAGCTCCACCTCACCGTGGAGCAGCGGATCGCGCGCCGCGTCGTGGAGGGGACCAAGGAGGGCCTCCTCGACAACCTCAACCTCGCGCTCGAGAAGTACACGCCGATCGAGGTCGTCAACGGACCGCTCATGGACGGGATGAGCGAGGTCGGACGCCTCTTCAACGACAACCAGCTCATCGTCGCGGAGGTCCTCCAGAGCGCGGAGGTCATGAAGGCGGCCGTCGACTACCTCGAGCAGTTCATGGAGAAGACGGGAGGGCCGCTCAAGGCGAAGCTCCTCCTGGCAACGGTGAAGGGGGACGTCCACGACATCGGGAAGAACCTCGTCGAGATCATCCTCGCGAACAACGGGTACCAGATCGTGAACCTCGGCATCAAGGTGCCGAGCGAGGTGCTCATCCAGGCCTACCGCGAGCACAAGCCGTGGGCGATCGGGCTCTCAGGGCTCCTGGTGAAGAGCGCGCAGCAGATGGTCGCGACAGCGAGCGACCTCCGCGCGGCGGGGGTGACGTGCCCTCTCTTCATCGGCGGTGCGGCGCTCTCGCGGAAGTTCGCCTACACGAAGATCGCGCCCGAGTACGACGGGCTCGTCGTCTACGCGAAGGACGCAATGGAGGGGCTCGACCTCGCGAACCAGCTCCACTCGGAGGCGACGCGCCCCGCGCTCGAGACGCGCCTGCGCGGCGAGTATGCGCAGCTCCGCGGGGGCGAGGTCCACGACTCGGTCGTCAAGAAGGGCGCTGGGGATACCGTCGGCCCGTCCAAGGTCAGGCGCGACATCGCGGTCCCGACCCCTCCCGACCTCAAGCGGCACGTGGTCCGCGACTACTCGCTCGAGGAGCTGTTCGCCTGGGTCAACCCGCAGATGCTCTACTCCAAGCACCTCGGGCTGCGGGGCAACCTCCAGAAGCTCGTCGCGGCGAACGACGAGAAGGCACTCAAGCTCGTCGACATCGTGAACTACGTCCAGGAGGCGGCCACGTCGCGGGCGTGGATGAAGGCCCACGCGGTGTTCCGCTTCTACCGCGCCGCCGGCGTCGGGAACGACCTCGTCATCTACAGCGACGACGGGCGCACCGAGGTCGAGCGGTTCCACTTCCCGCGCCAGGGGACGGGGGACCGCCTCTGCCTCGCCGACTACTGCGCGCCGTTCGCCGGCGAGGCGCGGGACTTCGTCGCGATGTTTGTCACGACGGCGGGGGAGGGGGTCCGCGGGCACGTCGAGCGGATGAAGGCGGAGGGGGAGTACGTGAAGTGCCACGTGCTCTCGGCCCTCGCCATCGAGTGCGCGGAGTCGTTCGCGGAGCTGCTGCACGGGAAGATCCGCGCGATGTGGGGATTCCCCGACCCGAACGAGCGGAGCATCGCCGAGAAGCTCCAGGGGAAATACCAGGGGCAGCGGTTCTCGTTCGGCTATCCCGCCTGTCCGCGGATCGAGGACCAGGAGAAGCTGTTCCGCCTCCTCGCGCCCGAAAAGGACACGGGCGTCCGCCTGACCGAAGGGTGCATGATGGACCCCGAGGCGAGCGTGTCGGCGCTCGTGTTCCACCACCCCGACGCGCACTACTTCGGCGTCACGGAGGAGGACATGAAGGCGCTGGAGGCGAGCCTCCGGTGAAGGTGTCGACGGGCAAGCACAAGGACCATCCGTGCGTGACGGTCGATGGGAAGATCGACCGCAACGACGTGATCGAGCTCGACATCCTCCTCTCGCAGGAGGTGGCTCGGGCGAAGGACGTGCTGATCCTCGACATCGCGGGAGTGGAGGTCGCGTCGAGCGGGGCGATCAGCGCGATCGTCGACGCCGCCAACTCGATGCAGGGGAAGGGCGGGGTGCTGAAGATCTACGACCCGCACCCGCACGTCCTCGACCTGTTCAAGCGCCTGGGCCTCCACCAGACGCTGAAATTCTTCAAGTCGTCCCGCCACAAGCACGACGCCGGCGACACGCAGGCGCACAAGTGACCCGCATCCACCCGACGGCGATCGTCGACCCGAAGGCGGAGCTCGGCGCGGACGTCGAGGTGGGGCCGCACGCGGTGATCGATGCGAACGTCCGCGTCGGCGAGGGGACGACGATCGGCGCGAACACGTGGCTCACCGGCTGGACGGAGATCGGCCGCGCGAACCAGGTCCACTTCGGCGCGGTGGTGGGGCACCTGCCCCAGGACCTCGCCTTCGCCGGGGGCGTCACGCGCGTGCGGATCGGCGACCGGAACATCATCCGCGAGTACTCCACGATCCACCGCGGGACGAAGGAGGGGACGGAGACGATCATCGGCAGCGACAACTTCTTCATGGCGACGGCGCACGTCGCGCACAACTGCCGGATCGGCGACCGCTGCGTGGTGGCGAACGGCGTGCTCCTCGCGGGGCATGTGGAGCTGGGGGACCGCGCGTTCGTCTCGGGAAACGTCGTGGTGCACCAGTTCGTGCGGATCGGGCGCCTCGCGATGATCGGCGGTCTCGCGCGCGTATCGAAGGACGTCCCCCCGTTCGCCCTCGTCGAGGGGAATTCGATCGTCCGCGCGGTGAACGTCGTCGGGATGCGGCGCGCCGGTCTGACGTCGGAAACTCGGACACGCATCAAGGAGGCCTACCGCACGCTCTACCGCCGCGGGCTCACCTACAGTGCGGCCGTCGCGCGCCTGGTGGCGGAGGCGGACCTCCCCGAGCTGCGCGAGATCGTCGCGTTCCTCCAGGGCTCGAAGCGCGGGATCTGCTGGATGCGCGGCGGCGACGACGTCGCGGCGGAGGAGTAGACTGCGGGGATTGCGACTCTGTCGCGCCGGGCGTATGCTGCTGGCATGAGCCTCGACGCGAAGAAGGCGACGGAAACGGAGCCTGCTCACGATCCCCTCTGGATCTTCCGATACGGGCCGGGGAATCCGGAGCATCTGCTGGACGACGTCTGGCCCTACATCGACAGGACGCCGGAGGAGCGCGACCGCGATCGCCAGATGGTCTGCCGTGTTGCGATCGACCAGTGGCGCGCGCTCTCCCCGGACGTCCGCGAGCGCGTCAAGTGGTTCGACGCCTGGGAAAAGCGGAGCGGAATGGAGATCCTCGCCCGATGGGCGCGGGAGTACCGTGAGCGAACAGCCGAGTAGCCATGACCCTGCGAGCGTAGCGCGAGAACTCGCGGACGGATTCGAGGCCCGCGGCATCGACTACGCCGTCGGAGGCGCGCTCGCGCTTGCTGAATGGGGTGTGGCGCGCGGCACGACGGACGCCGACCTCAACGTCTGGATGGATCCCGGGAAGCCGATGGAGGTGGCCGAGCTCCTGGGGAAGCTCGGCTGCGAGTTCAAGCCGTCCGCTGTGGTGCGGGGCTTTCGCGACACGGGCCTCGCGTACGTGCTCCTGCACGGCGTCCACGTCGACATCTACCTCCCCACCCGCGACTTTCACGCCTCCGTCAGGGCGCGTCGAAAGAGGCTCCCGCTCATGGGCCGCGACGCCTGGTTCCTCTCGGCGGAAGACCTCGTCGTCTTCAAGTTGATCATCTTCCGCGGAAAGGACCTCGTCGACGTCGAGGCCCTGGCCACCGCCCGCGGGGAGGCCTTGGACCGCGCCTACGTCCGCGATTGGCTTACGCGCATCGTCGGTCCGAGGGACCTGCGCATCCAGGGATGGGACGAGATCCTCCAGCGCGCGGATGCGGCGCTCCAGCGCATGAAGGAGGGCTATCGGCCCCCCTTCGCGGAAGACGAGGGCGACGAGAAGTGACCTACGCGCCCAGATACCCTGCGAGTCCCTCCTCCAGCGGGCGGAACGTCACGCCGAAGTCGGCCTCGGTGCGCGTCGGGTCGACGGGGCACTCCATCCGCACGAAGTCGATCGCGCTCGGCGAGAGCGGGGGATTCGGCAGCACCTGCATGAGGCGCGACAGGAGCTTCATGAACCAGATGGGGTGCGGAACAATCGGGCGGTAGTGGCCGCACGCCTTCTGCACGAGGTCCATGATCACCCACATCGGGTAGCGGTCGCTCGAGCCCGCCTCGTAGACGCCCTGACCCGTCCCGAGGGCTGCCTTCGCGAGGACCAGCGCGAGGTCGGCGACGTGCAGGGGCTGCACCCGCTCCGCGCCGTTCCCGATCATCGGCACGAACGGCAGCCACTTCGAGAACCAGGCAAACTTGCTCATCGTCCGGTCGCCCGGCCCGTAGACCCACGACGGCCGCACGATCACGTGCGCGTCGGGGAAGGCGCCCCGCACCGCCTTCTCCGCCCGCGCCTTCGCGCGGAACCAGGTCTCCGTCCGCATCTCGTCCGTCCCCGCACCGCTGACGTACACGAACCGCTTCGCCCCCGCATGCTTCGCCGCCGCGACGAGGCGTTCGGTCCCCTCGCCGTCGACCTTCTCGTAGGTCCACCCGCGCCTCGGGTTCTCGACGGGGTGGTTCGGGAATTGGACCGCGTGGAGGACGACATCGGCGCCCGCGAGCGCGGGGTCGAGCGACGGCGGGTCGGTCACGTCGCCGCGCGTCGCCTTCACGCGGTCGCCCCAGCGGAGCCTTCGCGAGGGGTCCCGCGTCATCACGCGGAGCTCCCACCCCGGGGGCGCCATCCCGAGGAACGCGTCGACCGCCGCCGACCCGATGAACCCCGTTCCCCCCGCCACGACCAGCCGCACAGCCCACTCCCCTCGTGGCCGCGACTGACATCCTTGCGGATGTCAGCCCATGGCGCCCTTGCGGGCGCTACTCCAGGGCGCCCTTGCGGGCGCTACTCCAGGGCGCCCTTGCGGGCGCTACTCCAGGGCGCCCTTGCGGGCGCTACTCCAAGGCGCCCTTGCGGGCGCTACTCCAAGGCGCGCTCGCGGGCGCTGCTCCAAGTCTATTTCGCGCGCGCGAACGACTCCGTCTCCGGGTCGAACTCGAGCTTCGCGCGGTGCTGCTCCCACCAGTCCTTCCAGCGACCCGCCTCGGATCCGCAGTCGACGTGGAACCACGCCCGCAGCCGGCGGTGCGCCTCCGTCCGGACCTCCTCGGAGTCGCCCACAAGCGCCGAGAGGACGGAGGAGAGCCTCGACGCGTCGCCCCGCTCGAAGAGGAGCGCCTCCGCGTGCAGGTGCCGCATCGGGTTCTTCCCCTTCTCCGCCGCAGACAGCTCGGAGAGCGACAGCGTCGCCGCCTCGCCCGGGATCCGCGCGAGCACCGTCGCGAGCGAGATCCACGCCGGGTCTGTCTTCTCGAGCGCCAGCATCTCCGCCACCCGCGCCGCGTCGTCGCCGACGACCTCGAGGATCGCAGCGCGAATGTTCGCAGCGCTCTCGTAGTCGCGATAGCGGAGCGCCTCGACGAGCGCCCCGAGCGACTCCGGGCGGCGGAAGCGCGCGAGCGCGAGCGCCACACCTTCGCGCACCGCGGGATCGCTCTCCCGCTTGAGGAGCCCCTGCAGCATCGGCAGGCACGACGGGTCGCCGAGCCGCCCGATCGATACGGCCGCGCGGCGGCGCAGGGTCGCGTCCCCCTTCCCCGCGAGGATTCCCTGGAGGTCCGCGAACGCCTCGGAGAGGCCGAAGAGCCCCGCTGCGCCGACGGAGAGGAGCGCCTCCTTCCCCGAGCCTTCCTTGATCCCCTTCAGGATCGCCTTCCTCGCCTCCTCGGGGATCTCCTTCCGCGAGGGCTTCCACGCCCAGCGGAGCCCCTTGAGCGCGTTCTCGCCAATCTCGAGCAGCCTCTCGCGCAACGGACCCGACGCGGCCGAGGCCGCGGCGAGGAGGTCGGGCACCACCTCCGGCGACGCGTCGCCGAGCCCCGCGAGGGCCGTCTGCCGCACCGTCGGGTCCTCGTCGGACAGGCGCGCGACGAGGTCGCGCTCGGCCTCCGGCGTGCGCGCGATCGCGAGCACGCGGATCGCCGCGATCCGCGTCTGCGGCGGGCTTCCGTCGTCGAGCATCCCCTCCGCGGCGCCGACCGCCTTCCGCCGCACGTCCTCGGGCCACGTCACCGACGGCAGGGTGAAGCCGCGCCCGAAGCTCATCCGCTGCCCGTCGTGCTCCACGACAAAGGCGAACGCCTGCTGGACCGGGTCCTGCCCGCGCATCCCCGCGATGATGTGGAGGCAGAGGGCGCGCACCGGGCGGATTCCGTCGCCCAACCCCTCGAGGAGGGCGTCGCACGCAGGGCGGCTCGCCGCGACGCTCGCCGCGTCGAGGACCCCCGCGAGCTCGACGCCGAGGCCGATGCCGCCCACGGTCTCGTCCTTCGCAGCGTGCAGCACCGCCCGCACGCCCGCTGCGCCACCGAGCCTCGCGAGCAGCAGGTACCCGACCGTCCGCTCGTTCGTGGTCGCGGAGGCGGACAGGAGGCGCCTCTCCACCTCGGGCGCAGCCTCCGGCCCGAACCGCAGGATCGCCACGCCGAGGCGGTGCGTCACGGGAACGCGGTTCTCCGTGGCCGCCAGGAACTGCCCGTAGAGACGAAGGATCTGCGTCGCGGGCTCCTCCGCCTTCGGGATCGCCTCGGAGAGCCTCGCCAGGATCGTCGGGAGCGACCCCACGTCGCCGAGCGCGCCGAGGGCCTCCGCGCACGACACGAGGAGCGTCGAGGGGGTCCCCGGCGCAAGGCCGTCCCGCAGCACCGCGAGGACGCCCTCCTCCCGCGCCCCGTAGTGCGCGAGGAGCAGCGCCGCGACGGCGCGTACGGCGTCGTCCTCCTGCTCCTCCTTGAGGCGCGCAAGACACGCGTCGATCGACCACCGCCCTCGCAGCGTCCCCACGCGCGCGTCGACCGCGGGTGGGAGCGAGTCGATCCCCTCCTCCGTGAAGACGAGCGGGATTTCGCGGTTGCGCACCTGCGAGAAGACCTCGTCGAGCGCATGGCGGACCGCGTCGTGCTCGAGCGTCAGCCTCTCCCCGAGCGCGGCGACGCGGGCGGAGAGGTCGTCCCAGCGCTCCGCGAGCGCCTCCACCTCGAGGATCAGCGTCGACGCGAGGTCGAACTCGTGCCGCTCGACGGCCGCCTGCGCGAAGTCGATCATCACCTCGGCGCGCGTGCGGAGCGCCTGCTCGAGGTTCGGCGCCTGGGCAAGGGCCTTGTCGCAGAGGCGCCGCGCGTCGGAATAGGCGCCCATCCGGAGGTCGAACGGCGCGGTCGTCTGGTGGATTCCGCGGGCCGCCGTCCGCGCCTGATCCAGGAAGCGCATCGCGCGCCCCTCCGCCCGCTTCCTTGCGGCGAAGAGGAGCGTGGCCACTCCGAGGAGGCAGACGAGCGCGACCGTGCCGCCGAGGACCATTCGCCGGCGGTATCGGCGCGCGGCCCGCGCGAGGCGATCGAACACGCCGTCCTGGTACGCTGCGACCGGCTTCCCCTCCAGGTACCGACCCACGTCCTCGGCGAGGCCGTCGCAGCTCGCGTAGCGCGAGGAGGGCTCGGGCGCCATCGCCTTCCGGACGATCGCGTTCAGGCCCCTCCCGACCGCGAGGTTGAGCGACCTCGGCGGCGGGGGAGGCGCCCCCTCGAGCACCCGCGAGAGGATGTCGTGCGAGTCGGTGCCGAGGAACGGCGGACGGAGCGTCAGCATCTCGTAGAGGATCGCGCCAAGCGCGTAGACATCGGTGTGCGGGCCGATCGCCTCCATCTCGCCGCGCGCCTGCTCCGGCGCCATGTAGGCGGGCGTCCCGATGACCGTCCCCGCGAGCGTCCCGCCCGCGCGGACGCGCACGCCGCCGTCCGACAGCGGCTTCTCTCTCGTGCCGAGGATCTTCGCGAGCCCCCAGTCCATCACGACGACCTCGCCGTGCTCCCCGAGCATGACGTTCTCGGGCTTGATGTCGCGGTGGAGGACTCCCTTCGCGTGGGCGTACGCGACTCCGTTCGCGATCTGGAGGAACATCCCGAGGAGGCGCGGGATCGATTGGTCCTCGCGCTTCTCCCGGAAACCGCGCAGGACCGCGGAGAGCGTCTTCCCGCGCACGAGCTTCATCGTGTAGTAGAGGCAGCCTTCGCTCGAGAGGCCCACGTCGTACACGGGCATGATGTTCGGGTGCTCGAGCTGCGCGGTCGTCTGGACCTCGCGAATGAAGCGGGCGGCCTGCTCGCGGTCATCGGCGCCGAGCCCCTGCATCAGCTTCATCGCGACGGTGCGGCCGAGGTCCCGGTCCATCGCGGCGTAGACGACGCCCATCCCTCCGTGGCCCAGCTCCTGGCCGATCTCGTACCGCGAGCGGAACGTCGGACGCGCGAGGCCCTCGGGCGTGGCCCCCGCACCGTCGAGCCCGGCGGCGAGGGTGATCTGGTCGGCGACCGACTTCGGCAGCGTGATGGTCGGGCCGGAGGGCTCCGTTTCCGCGGGCGGCGGCGCGGCCGCGCGGATGGTGGCGTCAGTGGCGGCGGACGTGGGTTGGCGCTCTTCCATGGTGTTTGGCAGGAGGGAATACGGCCCGGCCCCCCGGAGGTTGGTTTCCCGGATAACACGAAGGGCCGGCGGCGTCAACGCCTACCCCAGCTCATCGGCCTGCGCTGCCGTCAGGCGGACCTCCGCGGCCTTCAGGTTCTCCTCGAGCTGCGCGACGCTGTTCGCGCCGATGATCGGCGAGGTCACCGTGGGCCGCGCGTAGAGCCAGGCCATCGCGACCTGGATCATCGTGAGGCCGTGCCGCTTCGCGAAGGCCTCGGCGCGCTCCAGCCGTGTCCACCCCTCCTCGTTGCCGTACTGCTCGAGCGTGTAGTCGGACCGGTCGGTGTCCTTCGGCACCCGCTCCCGCCCGTAGCGTCCGGTGAGGAACCCTGCCGCGAGGGGGGAGTAGGGGATGTTCCCGATCCCCTCGTTCGCGACGAGGCGTTCGACGTCCCCCTCGTACTCATCGCGTTTCACATAGTTGTAGTGGGGCTGGACGCAGGCGTACCGCGCCTGCTTCCGCGCGTCGGCCGCCGCGAGGGCGGAGGCGAGCCTCTTCCCGGAGAAGTTCGAGCAGCCGAGCCAGCGGACCTTCCCGGCGCGGACGAGCGCGTCCAGGGCCTCGGCCGTCTCCTCCTGCGGCGTCGCCTCGTCGTCCCAGTGGGTCTGGTAGAGGTCGATGACGTCGGTCTGGAGGCGGCGGAGCGAGTCCTCGCAGGCGCGCGCGATGTGCTTCCGCGAGAGCCCCTCGCCGTCCGCGCCTTCCCACATCCTGCAGCGGACCTTCGTCGCGAGCACGACGCGGCTCCGCGTCCCGCGCGCCTTCATCCAGCGGCCGAGGATCTGCTCTGCGACGCCGCCGGGGTTCCCGGGCGCCCAGTTGGAGTACATGTCGGCGGTGTCGATGAAGTTCCCGCCGCGCTCGAGGAACGCGTCCAGGACGGGGACGGAGGCCTTCTCGTCGATCCGCCAGCCGAACTGCATCGTGCCGAGGCAGACGGAGGAGACGGTCAGGTCCGTGCGGCCGAGCTTGCGCAATTCCATGGCGGGTTCCTTTCCGGACGGCGAGATGATATGGCCCGCAGTGACAAATGACAAATCCCAAGTCCCAAGTGACAAATGAAGGCGGGAACGAGGTACCGGCCTCATTCGACGATGCCGTCCCGCCCGACGTGCCAGCCGTCATGTTTTGTTGGGGATTGGGGAGTTGTCATTTGTCATTGCGCGCCGATCCCGCCCTCCCTACGATCCCC
>Ga0209514_10003051_pt1 | contig 24708 bp, 21 predicted proteins | sample Subgrocontami58m_FD_187452 | JGI IMG/M metagenome (GOLD analysis project Ga0209514, IMG submission 187452) | Subsurface groundwater microbial communities from S. Glens Falls, New York, USA - GMW37 contaminated, 5.8 m (SPAdes) (version 3) | ecosystem: Environmental > Aquatic > Deep subsurface >...
GTCCCTGTCCCCGCCGTGAAGGCCCCGCCGTTGCTGAAGGCGTTCCCGATCTGCAGCTTCGTCGTGGCGCCTGCGGCCCAGGTGATGCTCCCCGCACCCGAGACGCTTCCGACGACGTTGATCGTCCCCGCGCCCGCGATCGTGAGCGGCGAGTTGACGATCAGGTCTCCGTTGATCGTGATCGTCGCCCCCGCCGACGGCGCGAGCGTATGCGTGGTGTTGACCGTGTAGTTCCCCGTCACCGTCATGCTGCTGAGGACGTTGATGCGGCAGCCCGCGGTCGTGTCGACGAGGACGTTTCCGTTCATCGTCCCGCCGAGTCCCGACACGTTGAAGGCGCTCGCCGTCCGGGGATTGAACCCCGCGGCTCCCCCGAATGTCAGGGTCTGGCCGTTCAGGTCGAACGTCGAGGTGAAGGTCCCCATGACGACCGTCAGAGCGTTCGACGGCGCCGACAGGCGGCAGAGGGCGTTCCCGCCCGCATTGAAATTCGATCCGACCTGGACGGTGTCGGCGCCGGTCGGCACGATGGCCGGCGACCAGTTCCCCGCAACGTTCCAGTTGTTGTTGAGTGCTCCGTTCGACCAGTTCGTCTGGGCCAGCGCCATCGTCGCGGAGGCGAGGACGACGAGGAGAACCGGCAGCATCTTCACGGACTTCATCTCGAGCTCCTTAGAGCAGCAGAAGGTCGACGTGGAGGCCGACAGGGACGGATGTCCAGCCTGTATTACAAACCTGTCAGATCTTTCCGGGCCGAGAAGATTCCAGGAACTTCAACTCTCAACCTTCAACCACAACTGACCTTCATTCTTCAACTTCAACCTCAAGTCCCTCGCCCCTGCGTTGAAGTTGAGGTTGATGGTTGAAAGTCAGTTGTGGTTGTAGGTTGAGGGTTGAGGTTCGATGCCTGAATCGCCCTGGGTTGCGGGCCGCGCCTGCGCTGTGTGACATGGCAGAAGGACTCCGGGAATCCACCTCGGCCGCGGTCATCTCGCGACCACCCCTCTCCCGGAGCTGGCGGGAGGCCGCGATCCAGCCCCCGCTGCGAAGCCATGCTTGTACACCGGACCGCCGCGAAGGGTCAACCAGGATTCCGCCTATCGCCCCCCGCCTGCGCGCTCGAACGTGACACCGTCCTGGAGGGCGACCTGGACCCCATCCAGCGCCATCTCCACCCCGATCCGCGCCCCTGCGCGCAGCACGGCGAGCGAGACCCTCGCCTTCCCCTGGTCGCGCGCCTCGCCGAGCGCCCGCTGCCACGAGAAGACGTCCCCCAGATCGACTCCGTCCATGCTCAGGACGATGTCGCCCTCACGAAGGGCCGCCTTCGTCCCCGTCGCCGCCGCGACCTGCGCGACCATCGGGCGACGCACCGCACGCGTCCCCGTCCCCGCGAGGAGTGCCTCCGTCATCCGGAAGCCCCACTTCGCGTAGATCGAATTCGCGAGGTCCTCCTCCGTCGGGCATGTCTCCCCCGCATCGGCCAGGATCGCGCGGAGCGCAGCGGCGATGCTGGGGCGCTCCCGGATCGCGTAGGCCGACGTCCTCAGCAGCTCCGAGAACCGCTCCGGGTCCTTCTGCGCCGCGGCGGAGAGGTCCGCCGTCCCCGCCTGCGGTCCGGCCGCCTCCGCGAGGAGGAGTCCTCGCCAGAACCGCGCGTCCACCGCGACGTGCTTCTCGTGCGCCGCCCAGGGAGAGTCGAACCTCGACGGGAGCCCGCGCTTCTTCAGCTCTGCCTCCCGCGCCGCCTCCTCGTCGCCGAGCTGCACCGCGAGGTCGTAGAAGCGCCTGGCGTCCACCTCCCTCCCCTGGATCCACCGCCCGTTCGCGAGCATCAACGAATCTATGGCGCGCCTGCCTTCGTATGAGGCGACCCTCGTCCCCGGCCCGCCCGCCCGCAGCGTGAGCCCCGTCAGCCGCACCTCCGCGCAGAACTCCGCGGTCCCGACGCGCCCCGACGAACCGATGCCGAGGTAGACGTGCGTGTCGGGCAGCGTGACTCCGTCCACGCGCAGCCCCCCGCAGCGGAGCGCCGACTGGTGCGGCGCGAATTCCAGGCGCAGGTCCGTGGCGGGGATCGGCGGCTGAAGGCTGGACGCGATCCGCACGCTCGACTGCCCGACCGCGTCCTGCGTGTGGAGCTCCCAGAAGCGGCTCGGGTGCGCCGTGTCCCCCTCCGCGGCCATCCAGAGCGAGTGGACCTCCGGCGGACGCGGCGGGTCCGCGTCGAGCGTCGAGAACCCCGGGCTCCCCAGGTACGTCGCCGCCGGGTCGCCCGCGACCACCCCGATCGCGATGTCGATCGCCCACTCGTGGAGAGGCACCTCCACCGTCCCGTCGAGGCGGTAGTTCGTCCGGTCGTAGGCAAGCGGCACGAGGACGTCGCGCATCCCCTGCGAGCAGCCGTAGAAGGTGATCGCCCCCCCGTCCCCGATCCGCATCGCGAGGGGGGACGTGGCGAGGAGGTCGCACGTGCGGAGCTCCTTCTCCGCGTCGAACGCCATGCGCGGACTCGCGAGCGCCGCGATGCGCGCCGCGCGCGGCTTGAGGGCGTCGACCTCCTGCGTCGTCAGACCCGGCGCGCGGGAGAGCCGCGCGGCCGCCTCGCCGGCCAGGTCCCATTTCCCCGCCTCCTCGAGCGCGTCGAGCAGCGCGCGGCCGAACGCCGGCGCGAGCGTCGGGAACGTCTCCATGAGCGAGGTGACCTCGCGCGAGGCCTCCTCGTACCGCCCCTGCGCCGCGCCGCAGCGGACGAGCCCCAGGCCCGCCTCCTCCACGTCGTCCGCGGTCGCCGGCGAGCGGATCACGCGGCTATAGGCGTTCCACGCCTCCTCCGCCAGACCGACGCGCTCCGTCTCGCGCGCCGCCGCGAGCGCGGGAGGGACAGGGCGGGGCGGGCGCTTCGACTCGTCCGACGCGCCGCCTCCGCCCCCGCGGGTGACGATGTCGGGCCGCCCCATCCCGTAGACGAGCAGGATCGGGTCGGCGGAGCCCGCGGAGTCCTGGTCGAGGAACCAGACCTCGCTGTCGCCGTCCCCGTCGAAGTCGAACGACGAGGGCATCGACTGCGTCGGCGGCGGCGCCAGCCACGCGACCGTGGCCCAGCCCGGCTCGTCGCGCCGCAGGATGCGGATCGGCGGGCTCGGGCGGTACCCCTCCGCGGGCGCGTCCGGCGGGACGGAGGCCCAGGCGTAGGTCGCGTCCTTCGTGCGGATCGCCGTCGCACAGGTGGACGCGGCCCACAGGGAGGGGTCCTTCACCACCGCGACGGGCGCGAGCGATGCGACTTCCTTCGCGTCGAACGAAACCTCGTAGAGGCCGGGGCGGCGGAAGGTCGACTCGAACGTCTTCCGACCGACGGAGAGCGGGAAGGAGTTGAGGACCATCTCCGACCAGCCCGTCGAGATCACGACCTTCCCCGTCGCCGCGAGGAACGCAGGGTCGCACGAGTACAGCTCCGAGATCGGCACCCGCGGGCGGGCGCGAAGCTGCTTCGTGGCGGGGTCGCAATCGAAGATCAGCAGGCCGAGGGTGTTCCATGCCCCCACGAACGCCCACACCTCAGGGCATCCGTCGTGGTCGGCGTCCTGCGCCAGCATGATCGTCGCATCGCCGCCGAGCGGGACGTTCGCGGCGAGGTCGAGCGCGTGGCGCTTCCGGTCGAGGTGGTAGAGGCGCATCGCGCGCTCGTAGACGGCGGTGCCGACGATCAGCTCCCTCGTCCCGTCGCCGTCGAGGTCGGCGACCGCGAACGGCTGGCCGCAGATCGAGCCGACGAGCGGCGCGCGGGCGAGGACCTCGAGTCTTCCCCCCGAGAGCCCCAGCACGGCCACGGCGCCCGTTTGCGCGTCTCCGGACCCGCCTCCGACGACGATTTCCTTCTTGCCGTCGCCGTCGATGTCGAGGGCATCGACGTTTCCCAGGCCGAACTTCTCGTCGCCGAGGATGGTGGCGCGGCCGACCTCGGTCGCCTCGGCGCCCGCGATCCGCAGGACGAGGACGCCCTTCCGGTCCGGCGTGATGCCGATCGCCTCCACCGTTCCGTCCCCGTCCAGGTCGCACAGCGTCGTGCCGACGCACCCCTCGAAGCCGCGCAGGCGGATCCGCGTCGTGCCGGAAAGCGTCTTGAGGAATCGATCGAGGCCGGCGATCTCCGCCCGCTCCGCCTCGGAGGCCGAAGGGGACGAGGCGAGCTCCTCGAGCGCGCGCCGGGCCTCCTCGAAGCGGCACTCGACGAGCGCGACGCGGGCGGCGCCGAGCCGTGCGAGGAACTCGTCTCGCGGCGCGGGGCGGGCCGCGAGGGCGCGCTCGAACATCCTCGCCGTCTGCGCGTGCTCGTTCATGTCGGCGAGCTGTTGTCCGACGAGGACGAGCGCCTCCGCCTCCCCCTGCCTGCCGACGGAGGCCTCGAAGGCGCGGTAGAACTCGACGAGCGCGAGGCGCGGCTCCCCCTTCGCGCGCGCGGCCTGGCCCAGGGCGAGGTGCGCGGCGGAGATCGGCAGGTCCTCTCCGCGCTCCGCGAACGAGGTGTACTTGTCGAGGAGGCTCGTGGCGGCCGCGCGGGCGGCGTCGGGGGCCTCGGCAAGGAAGTATGCCTTGGCGTCGAGGAGAAGCCTGTCGGCGTCGGCGCGACGAGCGGCGCGGGCCTGCTCCTCGGCTCGCAGGCGTGCTGCCTCGCGGACGCGGGGAAGGACGGTGTAGCAGGCGACCAGGACGACGGCGAGGACGGTCACGACGGCGAGTCCGGCGCCGAGCGCCGCGACCGTGCGGTTTCGCTTCGCCTTGCGCCAGACCCGGCCGACCCACGACACGGGGCGCGCATGGATCGGCTCGCCGTCGAGGTAGCGGCCGAGGTCCGCGGCCATCCCCCCGCAGTCGGCGTAGCGGCGGCCGGGGTCCTTCTCCATCGACTTCAGGCAGATCGCCTCGAGGTCGCGGTGGACCGTCGGGTTGATCCGCGTCGGCGGCGTCGGGTCTTTCTCGAGGATCGCGTTCAGGAACTCGCGCAGGCCCGTCTCGTCGAACGGCAGCTTCCCCGTGAGGAGGTTGTAGAGGACGACGCCGAGCGAGAACTGGTCGCTTGCGGCGCTGATCCGCTCCTGCCTGCCGCTCGCCTGCTCGGGGCTCATGTAGGCGGGGGTGCCGAGGAGGGCCCCGCTGAGGGTGAGCGCGGGGCCTGCGGCGGAGGTTCCCATCTTCACCTCCTTCGCGAGGCCGAAGTCGGTGACGAACGAGTTCCCCTTCTCGTCGATCAGGATGTTCTCGGGCTTCACGTCGCGATGGACGATCCCCTGGCCGTGCGCGAAGTGGAGGGCCTCGGCGATCGCCTTCACCCACGCGACGCGGTGGCGGAGGGCAATCGGCTGGCGCATCGCATAGAAGAGGGACGGCCCCCCGATGAAGTCGGAGGTGAAGTAGTGCTGGCCGTCGACGGCGCCGACGTCGAGGACGCCGACGATGTGCGGGTGCTTGAGCTTCGCGGCGAGCTGCGCCTCGCGCATGAAGCGATCGATCTGGAGGCGGCTCTCCTCCCCTGTTGCGAGGATCTTCTTCAGCGCGACGACCCGCTTGAGCTGCGTGTCCCAGGCCTTGAAGACGACCCCCATCCCGCCGCGGCCGAGCTCGGAGAGCAGGCGGTAGCGGCCGAAGGGGATTCCCTGCGCGTCCTGGTCGTTCGCGGCGAGGCGGGCGCCGAGCGCGGAGGCGGCGTCGATCACGCCCGCGGTGTGCGGGTGGACGAGCGGGACGGAGCAGCCGGGGCAGGCGACCTCCCGATCGGGGGCCCAGTGCTTCACGTCGTAGTTCGAGCCGCAGCGCGGGCAGTGGAGGACGCGGCTTGCGGGGTGCCGCGGTCGGACGCGCTTGCGCGGAGCGACTTGCGGGCCTGCTCGACGCGGAAGGTCTCCTCGGCGTCGATCGCGGCGGCGCTCGGGTGGGGCTGGATGATGGTCCCCTCGGACGGATGCGGGACGGCCAGATCGCCTGGTTGCGTCGGATGCGGCGCGTCCGCGGGCAGCGGAGGGAGGGTGCGTTCGGAATGGGAGGAGTCGGGCATGGGGTGGCGGTCCAGTGGAGTTGGGAGATTCTAAATGTGCAATCCTCAATGCGCAATGCGCATGTAAGGTCCAACTTGACACTGTAGGAGCGAAGTCGGGCATCCCATCGACAAGGCCCCGAAGGGGCCGCAAGAATGTAGCCAGGGCCGTCAGGCCCTAGTTCCGGTCGCGAGAGGCGGTCGGAGCCCCGAAGGGGCGGCAGAAGGCGCGTTCTGTCGCCCCTTTGGGGCTCCGAACCAAGCTCGACGCCGTTCCCCAGGCCTTCGGCCTGGGCTACATTCTGTCGCCCCTTCGGGGCGCTGCCACGTGGACCCGACTTCGATCCCACAGTCTCTCCAATTTCAACGCCGCAGGGAGGGCGCGAGCGAAAGAATTGGCGGACCCGCGAGAGGACGCTACGATCCGCCCGACACGCGGAGAAAGCCGATGGCCGCATACGACGACGAGGAGAACGACGAGCCCGAGGGCGAGGAGATGCACTTCGACTGCCCGTGCGGCCGCTCGCTGAACGTGCCCCTCGCGATGACGGGGTCTCTCCTCGAGTGCCCGTGGTGCATGAAGTGGGTCCGCGTCCCCAAAGGCGCCGACGACAAGGCGCGGATCGTGGAAATGGCGCCCAAGAAGTCGGACGAGGACCTCGTGCGCTGCCCCTCCTGCGCCGCCTTATGCGAGCAGGAGAAGTGCCCCTCCTGCGACATTGCGCCCGTCTCCGCCAAAGACTGGGAGGTCCTGCCCTACGCCGCAGATCAGGACGTCGTCTCCCCCGACGCCGCCGACTGGATCCTCCGTCGAACGCGGTGGCTCATGTCACGCCAGACGCGCGAGGAGTTCTTCGCCCGTCCCCTCCTGCTGCCCACGGATGAGTTTTTTCCTAGAAGGTGGACATCGGACCTGCCCGCACTCGAGGACCTGACGGAGCGGATGCGCCTCTACGCTGGGCTTGCCGAGCATCCGGTCAAGGTCGAGGTCAAGGACGAGGTGACATCCCTCTCTCGCAAGGGGGTGTCGCTTGGTAGCTGGTTCGCTGGGGGCTGCATCTGGGCCCCGCAATGGCGCGATGGAATCGCCCTGATTCAAGTGGAGCTGCTGGCACTCGAGCACCGATTCGACATGGTATCGACACTTGCCCATGAGCTGGGACACCTCTTCGGGTTCGTCCGTCTGGGCTGCGCCAAGTCGCCCCCTAGCGACAACGAGGAGCTCACGGACCTCATCGCCGCGATGCACGGGGCAGGGGTCTTCGTGTGTCGCAGCGCGCAAGACTATCATCGTGGCTGGAAGGGGTACCTGTCCCAGGCTGAGTTGTCCTTCGCGCTCGCGCTGTTTTGTGCGATTCGCGGGATCCGCGGCGAGACCGTCGCTCCACATCTCTCCGTGGACCCGAGGGCATTCTTCGACACAGTCCTCCGCTTCCTCGAGTCGACCCCCGCCGCCGTGCGCGAGGTCGCCTCCGTCCTCCGCTGAGGCCGCCATGTTCGCCAGCACGATGCAGGACCGTCCGCTGACGATCGCTTCCGTGATCCGCCACGGCGCCTCCGTCCACGCGCGGAGCGAGGTCCGCACCTGGACGGGGACCTCGTCGCGCGTCGCGACGTTTGCGGAGGTCGCCTCCCGCGCGGCCCGCCTCGCCACGGCCCTCGCGCGGCTCGGCGTGAGCGCCGGCGACCGCGTCGCGACGTTCGCCTGGAACACCCAGGAGCACCTGGAGGCCTACCTAGCCGTGCCCGGCATGGGCGCCGTCCTCCACACGCTGAACGTCCGCCTCTTCCCCGAGCAGCTCGCCTTCGTCATCCGCCACGCGGAGGACCGCGTGATCCTCGCCGACGCCTCGCTCGCGCCGCTCCTCGCCAAGGTGCGCGCGCAGATCCCCTGCGTCGAGCGCATCGTCGTCTGGGGCGACGAGGACGCCTCCTCGCTCGGCGAGCCGCCTCGCTACGAGGCGCTCCTCGCCGCGGAGGGCGACGGCTTCGCCTGGGTCGACCCCGACGAGCGCGCCGCCGCGGCGATCTGCTACACGAGCGGCACGACGGGGAACCCGAAGGGGGTCGCCTACAGCCACCGCTCCGAGGTGCTCCACGCGATGGCCGTTTGCACGGGGAGCGTCCTGGGTCTCTGCGACCGCGACCGCGTGCTGCCGATCGCCTCGATGTTCCACGCGAACGCGTGGGGGTTCCCCTACGCCGCGTGGATGTGCGGAGCGGACCTGCTGCTGCCCGGCCGACACCTCCAGGCGGAGCCGATCTGCCGGCTGATCGCGGCGGAGCGGCCGACGGTCGCGGGGGCGGTGCCGACGGTCTGGAGCGACGTCCTGCGGCACGCGGAGGAGACCCGCTCCGACCTGTCCTCGATCCGCCGCGTGCTGTGCGGCGGGTCAGCCGTGCCTCGCGCGCTCATGGAGGCGCTCGAGAAGCGCCACGGCGTCCGCGTGCTGCAGGCCTGGGGGATGACGGAGACGAGCCCGCTCGGCGCGATCTCGATCCCGCCGAAGGGGACGCCTCCCGAGGAGGAGTACGACTGGCGCACGCGGGCCGGGCGCCTGGTCTACGGGGTGGAGGCGCGCGTCGTCGAGGGAGAGGCAGTGCTTCCATGGGACGGGAAATCGATCGGCGAGCTCGAGGTGCGCGGGCCGTGGGTGACGGCGGCGTACCTGCGCGACGACGACCCCTCGCGGTTCCACGACGGGTGGCTGCGGACGGGGGACGTCGGGACGATCCACGCGAACGGGTACCTCCAGATCACGGACCGCGCGAAGGACGTGATCAAGAGCGGTGGGGAGTGGATCTCGTCGGCGGACCTGGAAAACGCGATCATGGCGCACCCCGAGGTGCGGGAGGCGGCGGTCATCGGCGTCGTCGACGAGCGATGGGGCGAACGGCCCCTGGCGTGCGTCGTGCGGAGGGAGGGCTCGGTCGTCGAGCCCGGGACGCTGCAGGCGTTCCTCACCTCGCGCGTGGCGCGGTGGTGGATCCCCGAGAGGTGGGCCTTCCTCGCCGAGGTCCCGAAGACGAGCGTCGGGAAGTTCGACAAGAAGCTGTTGCGCGCGCGCCATGCCGAGGGGGCGATCGAGGTGGTCTTCGTGCGGCCCTGAGCGTGTCGAGTCGGCCCTACCCCGAGCAGATCTCCACGCCTGCCTGCTGGGCGGCCTTCCAGGCGGCGCCGGTGGCATGGGCGGTGATGATCATCCTCCGCACGACGTGGTTCCCCGTCTTCGTCTCGTAGGCGCCGACGCTCTGGAGGAACCTGCGCAGGGCGCGTTCGTCGCACCAGCTCGTGACCTCGATGGCGCAGTGATGTCCGTTCCCCACGACGAGGTCGAGCTCCGCGTCCTTGTGCGTCCATCGTTCGGCCTTGACGCCGAATTCCTTCGAGATGAATTCCTGCGCGAAACTGCGGACGGCTTCCTCCGTCTGAATGCCCCACCGGGACCCGAGCGCCGAGATGCTGTCACGCGTGGCCTTGAACTCAACGCCAACCAAATCGAAGCGCTTGTCCATGTCGGAGCGTTGCGCCTCGAACCGCTTGTCCATGTCCACGCGCATCTGCTCGAAGCGCTTGTCCATGTCGGTGCGTAGCGCCTTCAGCTCGGTCATCATCTCCTCGAATCGCCGGTCGACCGCCTCGAATCGCCGGTCGACCGCCTCGAAGCGGCGATTCGTGTCCTCCCGGAAGGCCCGCAGCTCCTGAACGACGACCGATTCGAGCATCATGCGGCTCACCAGGTCGCGGATCGCAGAGTCGTTCTCCATCAGCGAGAGCATCTGGTCGCGGAAGCTGGCGTCCCGAGCCATGGGCGTCGGCGCCTTCTTTCCCGCGTCCCCGTACTTGCGAGGCATCCGGTCCTCCGCGTGAGTCGACCTCCGCCTGGAATCCTACCACTGCACCGTCGGGCCTACAACGCCCGACGGTAACCCTCGGAACGCCGCCGGGGTAGAATCCGCAGGGTCCGGAGGTCGATCTGATGCCGACTCGATTGCTCGCGCTGCTTCTCGCGGCCCCGCTCCTCGCCCAGGACCCCTCCTGGCCGATGAAGGGACACGACGCGAGGCGGACGGGGCGCGCCTCGGTGCCTGGCCCCCGCAAGGGCAACTCCGTCTGGCGGTACGTCGCGCAGGACGGCGTCGTCATCAACATGGAACCGACCGCCACGCGCGAGGGGGTGTTCTTCGGGACCTGGGGGTGCATCCGCCGGCACGGCGCGAACGAGGCCGACTTCGACAAGTGCGACGGCAAGGTCTACGGCGTCGGCCTCGACGGGCGCCCGCTCTGGGAGCCCCTCCTCCCCGCGCGGACGTCGTGGGCCTACAAGCTCACCTCGCGGCCGCACGAGGCGCAGGACAACAAGCTCCCCGAGGGATTCCACCTCGACTACTTCAACGGCACGGTCGAGGGGACCCCGATCGTCGACCCCTCCAACGGCAGGCTTTACGTCGGACGAGGGGACGGAGCGGTCTACTGCATCGACCCCGCGGGCGGCAAGGTCGTCTGGCGATTCCAGACCCTCGACCCCGCCGTCCCCGACGACCCCGAGGGAGGAGGAGAGGTCATCGGCGGCCCGGTGATCACGAAGGATGGCCTGATCCTATTCGGCACGTTCGGCTGCCCCGCCGACGCCGACCCGCCGAAGAAGATCCGCCACGAGACGAACGCGCTCTACGCGATCACCCGCGAGGGGAAGCTCGCCTGGCGCGTGCCCGCGAAGGGGAGCGAGGCGAACGGCTACGTCGCGGCCATGGCGCTCTCACCCGATGGGCAGGTCGCCTACGCGGCAGGCCACCTCGCCGACTCGCGGAGTCCGTCGCAGATCGTCGCGGTCGAGGCCGCGACGGGCAAGGAAGTGTGGAGGCAGAAGCTCGACAGGTACGGCGGGCAGGACCTCGCCGTCGGCTGCGACGGCGTCGTCTACGTCGCGGGCATGAAGGTGAAGTTCCTCGGCCTGTACCCCGTCGCATTCGCGCTCGACGGCGCGACGGGGAAGCCGCTCTGGGGGCCCGTCGCCGTCGACGGGGAGAAGACCGAGACGCACTTCGCGGGTGGCATCGCGCTCTTCGAGGAGGGAGGCGTCGTGCGCGACGTCTATGTCTCCACCACCTCGCTCCGCGAGCGGAACGGCAAGGAGGGGCGGCTCCACCGCCTCGACCCGAAGTCGGGCGCCGTCGCGGCCTCGTGGGACCCTGCGAAGGCGACCCCGCCGTGCGTCGGGGGCCTCACCGACGTGACGCTCGATTCGGAAGGAGTCGTCTACGTCGGCGTGCGCGGTCACGCGCCGTGGTTCTCCGCGAAGGAGTCGCGCGGCCGCGTCTACGCGCTACGGCCGAACTTCGAGGTGGCGTGGTCGTTCGAGGTGGACCACCAGCTCGACTGGGCCTCGCCCGCCATCGGCCCCGATGGCGGCCTCTACTTCGGATCGAGCGACACGCTCGGCGTCGGGCACATCCTCGCGCGCGGCGAGTCGGAGGACATCAAGGAGGCCGACCCGGTGCTCTACGGCATCCACGACAAGTAGGCGTCAGGCGAGGGACGACTCGATCGCGGCGGCGAGCCGGGCCGCGCAGTGGCCATTTCCGCCGAAGAAGAGGATGCGTCGCATGTCAGCCCAGCTCCACGAGCCGGACGCCCCGGTCGGCGAGGCGGGCGAGGAGGAGGTCGGCGTCGACGAGGCGGTCCGCGGCGATGACGCCCTCGCCGGTGAAGCGGCCGCAGGCGATCTCCTCCGCCGCGATGGCCGCCGGCATCGCGGCGACGACGAACCCGTCGCGCTCGGCGACGAGGCCGAGGCGCCGGACGCGCCCCTCCCCTTCCACCTCTATGAGGTAGCCGCTCCCGCGCGGGGCGACGAGTCGGACCGCGGAGAGCGCCGCAGCGAGCAGCCGCGGTCGCTCCATCGCGACCGCGAGACCCCACGCCGCGGCCAGGTCGAACGCGCGGTTCAGCCACGGCATCCGCATGTCGACGTGCATTGCGACCTCGCGCAGCGTCGGCCAGACGCGCGGGAGCGTCACGGCGTCGGCCGTCTCCATCTCACGCCCCTCCAGGCGCCCGAGCGGTCCGGCGTCGAGTCGTCGCACGCCGCTCCACCCGACCGTGCGGACGAGGCGCCCTCCGCGCAGCGCGCGGATCGGCCTCCCGACGGACCGCAGCATCGACATCGCCGCGCCGGGCCGGGCGCTCGCGGTCGCCTCTGGGACGAGGAAGGCCTCGACGCGCGTCGGGCGCGCGATCCCAGATCGCGCGACGAGCGCGGCGGTGACCGCCGAGACGGAGCTGCACGCAGTCAGGAGGCGGGCCCGCGTCGGGCGCAGCGCGAGGATGCGCTCGGCGTGGTCGAGGGCGTCGGAGAGGTCGACGACGTCGTAGCCGACCTCGTCGGCGAGGCGCGCGAGCAGGTCGCTGCGGACCTGGAATGGCCCGGCGGCGTCGACGACGACGTCTCCCTCGTGCAGCGCCGCGCGGATCGACGAGGCCTGCTCGACGTCGAGGCGGAGGTTGCCGCCGCGTGAGGCGACGATCGGATCGATCCCGCGCCCGCGCAGCAACGCGACGACGGCTGCGCCGAAGAAACCTGCGCCGCCCGCGACGACGATGCGGCGGGTCATCGCGCGCGCGCGGGCAGGTCGTAGCAGCGGATCCACCCCCGCGTCGTCCCCGCGAGAAGGCGTCCTCCATCGGCGGAGATTGCGAGGGAGCGGACGGAGTCGCCGGTCGCCTCCCCGACGCGCGCGACGAGCGCTCCCGTTGCGGCGTTCCACAGCGCGAGGGTCCCCTCCTCGCCGCCGGTCGCGGCGATCGCCCCGTCCGGCGTGAGTGCGAGGCAGAGCGGGTCGCGATCGTGCGCCTCGACGCGCCAGGCCTCGCGGCCCGTCGCGAGGTCCCACGCCATGAGCGAATGGTCGCGGCTCACCGAGAGGAGCCTGCGTCCGTCGGGCGTCCACGCGAGGCCCTGCGTAACGCCCTCCTGGCCGCGGAGCGAGGCGACCTCGTCGCCGCTCGCGAGGTCCCAGATCTGCATGACACCTCCGACGCCTCCGGAGGCGATCCGCTTCCCGTCGGGCGCGAATGCCACGGCGCGAACGCCTCCCTCGCACCACGAGAGCGTCTTGACCTCGCTCCCGGTCGCTGTGTCCCACAGCTTCACGGTGTCGTCTCAGGAGCCGGTGGCGACGAGGCGACCGTCCGAGGAGAAGGCGACGCACGCGGTCGTCGAGCAGTGCGGCGTGGCCGTGGCTGCGGGCCTTACGCGGGCCAGGTCCCAGCGCCAGACCTCGCCGCGGGCGCCTCCGAGGAAGGCCACGGCTCCATCGGCCGCGAGGGCGACGCAGCCGAACATCGGTGTGCGCGCGGAGGCGAGCGGCGCGCGCGAGGCGTCCTTCGGGTCGAGCGTCACGAGTTGGCCGCGGAGGTCGCACGCGACGAGGCGGCCATCGGAGAGGAAGGCGACGCAGCACACGGGAGAGGCGGCCCCGCGAGCGGGGGGCCACTCGGCGACGAGGCGCGGGGGATCCTCCGCGGCGAGCGGGACGCAGAGGGCGAAAATGACGGACAGAGCGCGCATCATGGACGTCGAGTATATCACGGGAAGGCGCCTCGGGGCCGCCCCTCGAGGTCGGCGTGGTTCAACCGATGGCGTTTCTCGGTGACACCGAGTCACGGGCCTCGTAGTCGTAATCGTAGTCGTAGTCGTTTTGGCCTGAACGACTACGACTACGATTACGACTACGATTACGAACGGGGAGAATCTGTGCCCCGATCTGAACCACGCCTCGATGTCAGATGTCATTGCGACGCCGATTTGATAGGGTACTTCCCCGTTCGAGGGCACCGCCATGCTCCGCCGACTCCTCGTCCTCTTGCTCCTCGCGGCCGTCGCGTGCGCCCAGGACCTCTCCGAGCAGACCCTTCCGAAGTGGCTCGAGTACATCTCGCCGTCGCCCGACGAGCTGAAGTGGCGCGAGGTCCCCTGGCGCACTGTCTTCTGGGATGCCGTCGTCGAGGCCGCGCGCGAGGGGAAGCCTCTCCTCATCTGGGCGATGAATGGCCACCCGCTCGGCTGCACCTGAAACAACGGCGTCCGCGGCCGTGCCGCCGCATGGTCCGACTCCAAGGTCCAGGAGCTCGCGAAGCAGTTCGTTCCCGTCGCCGACGAGGTCAACTTCCTCCAGACCGTCAGGGGGCCCGAGGGGGACCTCTTCCGCAAAATCGCCGAGCAGGGGCACTATGCGGGGCGCACGAAGCCGACGAACACGAGGCAGGGGATCTACTGCGCGACGCACGACGGCACCTTCCTCGCGTCGATCAACACGGCGGACCCCGGCGAGATGGCGCGGATGCTCGAGAAGGCCCTCGCGAAGTGGGCGGCGCTCCCCGAGGAGGCGCGCGCGCCGAGGGAGGAGGAGCCGCAGGATGCCGTGAAGAAGGCTCGCCCCGAGGCCAGGTTCCCCTCCACCGGGATCGCGATCGTAGAGTACACGCGCGACCTGCCGCGCGACGACGCGCCGAAGGACTGGCGCGGCGAGGCGTGGAACATCGATCACCTCTGGATCACGGGGAAGGAGGCAAAGGGGCTGGTGCCGATCGAGCGCGGGGTCGGCGCGAGGCGCCTGGTCCCCTCCCCCATCGCGCGGCGGATCGCCGTCTTCCATCTGGTCGACTTCGTGCGCGGGCAGACGTCCCCGAACGCGCCCGACAACGTCGAGAAGGCGCAGATCACGAGCGAGGTGACCTCCATCAACGGCGATGTCGTCCACGTGCGGCTGGACGGTTCGTTCCGCGTGGCCGCGAAGGGGCGGTGGCCCGTCCGCTCCGACCAGCCTCTCCAGGAGCAGGAGCGCGGCGTGGAGGGGACCCTGCTCGGAACGGCCGTCTACGACACGGCGGCGGGGAAGCTCGTGGCGATCGACTTCGTGATCCTCGGGAAGCGGTGGGGAGGGACGCAGTACAACGGCCGGGCGGACGACCTGGCTCCCTCTCCCGTGGGATTCGCGTTTCGTCTTGCAGGGGACACGCCGGCCGACCGCGTGGCTCCGCAGTTCGTCTGGTCGGACTATTGGGCGAGGTGAGATGAGAATCGCAGCGTTGCTGATGGCCGCCTCGGCCGTGTGGGCGGACCCCGGCGCGGCCGTGACGGTCGCGGGCCAGGCGAAGCAGCCGCAGGTCGCAGTCGACGCGGACGGGGGCGTCTACGTCGCGATGCTGCGCGAGGGGAACATCGAGGTGTCGATCTCGACCGACCGCGGGAAGACGTTCTCGGCGCCGAGCGTCGCGATTGACGCGAAGGGGGCGGCGAAGGGGGGGATGCAGAGGGGCCCTCGCATCGCCGTCGACGGGAAGAGGGGGATCTACGTGACGGCGCCGGTGGCGCTCGGGGGGACCGAGTCCGACCTGTGGCTGACCGTCTCGCGCGACGGCGGGAAGACGTGGAGTGCGCCTCTGCGGGTGAACGACGCGCCGGGGAAGGCGCCGGAGTGCCTGCACTGGCTCGCGGTTTCGGCCGACGGCGACGCGCACGTGGCGTGGATCGACTCGAGGCCGATGGGGGCGGGCCCGAACAGCCTGGCGTACGCGCGGGTGACGGGCGGGACGAAGGCGGAGAAGAGCCAGCAGTTGGCCGGGCCGGTGTGCGAGTGCTGCGCGCCGGGCGTGTCGGTGGATGCGAAGGGGAACCCGCTTGTGATCTACCGCGAGGGGGGGAAGAAGTCGGAGCGGGAGATTTACGCGCTCATCTCGACGAACGAGGGGAAGTCGTTCGGGAAGCCGGTCCGGATCAACAAGGGGGACAGCAAGGTCGACGGCTGACCCATGGACGCACCGGCGATCGTGCAATCGCCTGATGGGAGTCGAATCGCGGCGGCGTGGATGGACAAGCGGAACGGGAACCGGAATCCCGACGTGTGGCTGTCGGTCGCGGTCGGGGGAAAGTTCGGCGCCGAGGGCTCGATCACCTCGGAGTCGGACGGCGCGCAGAACCACCCGACGCTGGCGTTCGACGCAAAGACCTCGACGGTGTACGGCGCCTGGGAGGACGGCCGGAAGGGCGGCAAGTCGATCCACGGCTGCGCGGTCGGCAAGGCGCGCGCGGAGTGGGCCATTTCGGACGACGCCGACGGAGGCTGCTCGTTCCCCGTCGTCGCGGCGGGCGGCGGCCTGGTCGTCGTCGCCTACGAGGCGAGGGACGGCTCCGAGGCGAGGCTGCGCGTGCTGGCGGACGCGAAGTAGCCGTGATCCGTTGGACGGAGCACAAGGACCACTACCGGCTTGATGTCTCGCACGCAGGGTACGTCGCCCTCTACGGCTGTCTCGGCGCGAGCGTGGCAGGCACCGGCCTATTCATCTTCGGCATGTTGCTCTTCGAAGGTCACCTCGGCAGGGATGCTGGCTGGGGCGGTCCAATTTTCCTCCTCGCCCTCGTCGGGTATGTCGCGTGGACCTGCCTTTCATCCACTCGGAACTACCGTCGCGAGTGTGGATGGGTCGAGCAGACGATCCGGGGAGGGATGGCGCGGTGGGGTGGTCCGCGGGAGCCCGAGATGCCGAGCCCCATCGCCGTGACGCGGTTCGAGTCGTGCGGGGATGGCAGCGGGGGATTCTCCATCCAGGCCGTTCTGCCAGACGGCCTGGTTCAGCGCGTGCTGGGCCCATGGCGACATGTGCCGCTGGACAGGATCCAGCGAATCACCGTGGACCTGAATGCGAACCTCGAGACCGTCGAGGCCTCGCGCGCGACGGTTCGTTCCGTCGCTCCGACGTCGGATCTGGGCGCACGCCCTGACATTCGCGCCGCGATCGAGGCCTGGAGCAAGCACTCCGGCCCCTACCGGTTCGTGATTCGAGATCGTCAGCGAGCTCTCATCAAGCTCATCGCTGGCGCATTCCTATCGTACTTGTGGGTCACGAATCGCGGAGACTGGAATGGGCCCTACCTGTACGGCGTGCCCGTGGTCGCGGTCTGGGCGCTTGCGGGCGCCTGGTTCTACCACTTCCGATATGCGTGGGTGGAGGTCCTCTCGCGGGGCGGGAGGGCCAGATGTGGACGTGGACTGCGGGTCCTCGCCTCGGATGTCCCGGTGCAGTCCTTCGAAGCGGTACCCTCCGCCGCGTGGCACGGGAGTACCTCCTCGTGGGGGATCTCGGCGCTGCTCTCGGACGGCACGCGCATCCGGGTGGTTCGATGGCCGCAGTCGATTCCGAAGAACCAGGCCATCTCGATCGCCTACCTGCTCAACTGGGCGCTCACCCCGCCCGAGTCTTCACCGGAGGAATAGGCGCGTGTCAGGCGAGTCTCGCCGCGCCCGCGTCTGACCTCGGTCCGGATCATCCAGTCCGCCGAGGACGCCGAAGGCGCCGAGCTGCGATGCACGCGGAGTCTGTGGAGGGCTCGGCGTCTTCGGCGTTCTCGGCGGACTGATCCCGAGGTCTGTGACGGTACGCCCGGCCTCGAGTCCACCGCGTCCAGGAACGAGCCCTGACCCCTCCCTCACGCATTCAGCACCTTGCCCAGCACGTCCAGGATCCCATCCACAAGCGCGTCGAACGCAATTCGAAGGCGCGACGCGGCACGCCTGGGCGCCCAGAGTTTCGCGAGGTGCTCCCCCTCACGACGGTCCATCTCCTCCCGCCACTTCCGCTGTCGTTGCGTGAGCGAATCGGTGTCCGAGAACCCGCTGCCCGGACGGCCGCCGACGTTCACCATGTGCGTCTCCGTCTCGTAGCGAATCGCCTCCGAGAGGCCGACGACCGACGCGAGTCGTCCAGGAGGATCCAGTCCGTAGTACGCCAGCCACTCGCTAAGGACCAGGCCGTGCTCCTCGCAGAGGGCCGAGAGGACGCGTTGGAAGATCGCCTTTTCCATCGTGTCCAATCCGATCCACGGCTTCTCCTTCTGCCCGGAGACGGAAGCGTAGTTGAGGTGCGCGTGCATCTCGAACACCACTCTCGCGGCACCGCACCGAAGGCATATCGGCGCGGAGGACGGATCGGTCGGCGCTTCCCTTCCCCACCGGGGGATGCAGCCGGACCAGTCGAACAGCTCGTCGTCGAGCAGGGCCCGATGGCATCCAGGGCAGGATGGCTCGGCATTTTGTGCCAGGGGTACGGGTAGGATCCGTCTGCACGCGGAGCAGACGCAGTACCCGCGCACAGTCCACCACATGCCTATGAGGAGCCCGTCCTCCTCCCCGCAGGCGGGACAGCGTGCGGTGACCGAGTAGGCCATCTGCCGGGCCTCCAGCGCACTTGGCTTGACGTGCATTGCGCCTGAGGCGGTTCCCGACCAGCCGCCTCTCTCTGGCGCCTGGGGTCCACCTGTGCGCTCACGTTCCCTGCGACGGCGTGGCCGCCTTCACGAGAGTCCCCGTCCGCAGGTGAGTCTGCAGGCGCAGAGCCTCGTTCCTCGCGCGGCAACGCCGGGAGTGTACGTGTCGACCACGATATGCGTCAATGCGGACGGAGGCACGGGGTGTCTGGAACGGGAACGAGGTCCAGGAGTTCAAGAGCGAGCTTCCGAACCTCGAGACCGGGGCCCCGAACCTCGAAATCGAGGCTCGGAACCTAGAAGTCGAGGTTTCGAACACCAGGCGCGAGCTCTCGAACCTCGACGGCGAGGCTTCGAACCTCGCGGGCGATGTTCGGAACTCCGAGGACGAGGTCTTGAACTCCGCGCACGAGGTTCGAAACACCGAGCGAGGGGTTCGGAACCTCAACCTCGACGAAGAAGTAGCCGGGATTGAAGTTGCGACGCACCAAACTGGAACACGGAGGGCGACGGCCATGGGGCTCGAGAAGATGGTCGAGCGTCAGAGCGTACCGTTCGAGTGACCGCATGGGGTTGCCGAACGATAGGCGCCTACCCCTTCACGTACTTCTCGAGCCGCTTGCGCAGGTTCTCGCGCGCGCGGAAGAGGAGCGACTTCACGGCGGGCACCGTGAGCCCCATCGCGTCGCCGATCTCCTGGTCGGTGAACCCCTGGTACTTGTCCAGGATCACCGCCATCCGCTGCCCCGCAGGCAGGCTCTCGATCGCGTCGCGGACCTCCTCCACCATCTCGTCCTGGCGCACCTTCTTCGTCGGCCGGTCGAAGCCGCCGTCGCCCGCCCCCTCCAGCGCCTCACCGGGGACGACCTGAACGATCTTGTGCCGCGCCCGGTCGCGCACCTCGTTCAGGCAGAGGTTCGACGCGATGTGGTAGAGCCAGGTCGTGAACTTCGCCGTCGGCTCGTACCGCTCCCGCGCCTTCCAGACCTTGATGAAGACCTCCTGCGCGAGGTCCTCCGCCCCGGTCGAGTCGTTCACGTAGCGGTAGGCGGCGTTGAAGATCCCGCGCTGGTGCTTCTCGACGAGCTTCGCGAACGCGTCGCGGTCGCCCGCCTTCACGCGGAGCATCAGTTGCACGTCGGATTCTTCGCGGTAGTCGGGAGGCATGCGTCGGGTTACGTCGAGCCCCGGCGCTTCTCAATCCGTCCGATCCGCGTATCGTGCTCTCTGAGCTGACGAAGCATCTCGTGCAGGATCAGGATCTGCTGGTCCGATCGTCTTTCGTGATGCTCGTTCCAGCGCTCCAACTGCCGGAGCCGTCGCTCGTCCATCTCGACCTTGCGGTCGAGGCGCGCCAGCGTCCTCTCATTCTGTTCGATCTTCTTCTCGTTCTGTTCGATCTTGTTCTCGTTCTGCTCGATCTTCTTCTCGTTCTGCTCGATCTTCTTCTCGTTCTGCTCGAAGCGCTTCTTGTCGTCTTCGGAGCGCTTCTTGTCCTCTTCGAAGCGCTTCTTGTCCGCTTCGGCGCGCTCGACCATGCGCTCCATCATCCGCTGCGCCCAGGACGGGATGTTCTCCCCGTTTTCTCCGTTGCGTTTCGCCATCGATGCCTCCTGGCCGATTGTAAGGGATGCGACCGGGGGCCGCAATCCCTACGCCTTCTTCAGGACGCGACGGCTCCCGTCCCGCACCGTGAGGCCGATCGCGTCGAAGTGCTCGAGGAGCGGGATGACGTACTTGCGCGTTGTGCCGACCTGGTCGCGGAAGGCGGCGCTGACGACCTCGCCGTGCTCCTGGATCTGCTTCACGACGAGCGCCTTCGCCTCCTCGACGCAGTCCTTGTGGAAGTAGACGTCCTCGGTGGCCTTCACGACCGTCCCCATCTCGACGAGGAGCCGCAGGACCTTCGTCACGTCGTCCGGCTTCGCCGCCGTCGTCTGCGCGATCTCGTCGGGGCGCGGCGTGACGAAGCGGGCCTCCTTGAGCAGCGCCTCGATCCGCCCCGCCAGCTTCTGCACCTCGTTCGAGAGCTTCATCTGCCGCTCGGGCAGGCGGAAGAGGGCGTTCTCCTCGGCGATCCGCTTCTGCTTCGTCCCCTCCTCCACCGCGAGGTCGAACACCGCGGGGTCGAGCGTCGCGAGGTTCCGCAGCGTGTGGCGATCGGGGCCGATGCGGATCGGGTTCTCGTTGTGGAAGCGCGAGAGACAGGCTCGCAACCGCTCGATCGCCGCATCGACCCCCGCGCGGTGCAGCAGGCGGCCGTCGGGGAGGGCCACGAGGCGCTCCTTCGCGCGGAGCGAGGCGATCGCCGCGTCGACCCGCGGCCTCGTGAGCGCCGTGGCGATGTCGATCTCCTGCGGCGTGGTCGGCTCGGTCGAGCTCCGCTTCGCCAGGAACTCGACCCAGGCCTCCTCGTTCCCGAGCGACTTCTCCTGCTCCGCGAGCGACTCGGTCACCTCGGGACGCATCCGCCGCAGCTTCGCGCTCGTCACCTCGAGCACGCGTCCCCCGCCGATCGTGATCATCGGCGACTGGATGCGCAGGACGAACGGGTCGCCGGGGGCGCAGACGATCGGCTCCTCGAGCCGCATCTGGACGAACCCCTCGTCGCCGGGGGCGTACTCCTTCCGGTCGAGGAGGACGACGACGCCGAGGATCTCCGCCGTGCCGACGTGCAGGCGCACGGGCATCTGGTCCTTGAGCGGGCCGTGGGTGTCCCCGAGGTACTGGAAGCGCGCGTTCACCATCGTGCCGGGGCGGAAGTAGCCGGGCGTGACGACGACGTTCCCTCGAATGACGTTCTCGGGGCGGACGTCGGCGATGTTGATCGCGGAGGAGTGCCCCGCGCGGATCTCCTCGACGTCGTTGTGGTAGGCCTGCAGCCCGCGGACGCGCCCCTTCCGCTCGTGCGGGAGGATCTCGAGCGTGTCTCCGATCCCCGCGTGGCCGCTGATCGGGACGCCGGTGACGATCGTGCCGAACCCCTTCGCGCTGAAGACGCGCTGGATCGGCATGCGGAAGACCCCCGCGACGCTCTTCGTGGGGAGGGCGGCGATCTGGCGGTTCAGCTCGTCCCAGAAGGCGTCGTACCCCTCCCCCGTCACGACGCTGATGGGGCAGATCGGCGTCCCCTCGAGGAAGCTCCCCTTGACGAGGTCCTTCACGTCCTCCACGACCAGTTCGACCATGTCCTTGTCGACCATGTCGACCTTGGTCACGACGACCATGCCCTTCTTCACGCCGAGGAGCCGCATGATCGAGAGGTGCTCGCGTGTCTGGGGCATGACCCCGTCGTCTGCGGCGACGACGAGCATGACGAAGTCGATGGAGGTCGCCCCCGCGACCATGTTCTTCACGAACCTCTCGTGGCCGGGGACGTCGATGATGCCGACCTTCAGGCCGTTCTGCAGGATGCAGGGGGCGAAGCCGAGGTCGATCGTCATCCCCCGCTCCTTCTCCTCGGGCAGGCGGTCGGGATCGATCCCCGTCAGCTTGCGGACGAGGGAGGACTTCCCGTGGTCGATGTGGCCGGAGGTGCCGACGATGACGTTGAAGATCGGGGCGGAGTCGGGCTTCATAGGCCGGCCGATCTTATCCACGAAGACACACGAAGACACACGAATCCGTACTCCTTCGTGTGTCTTGGTGTGTCTTCGTGGATCGGATTACGCAAGCTGCTTGCGGAACCGCGCGAGGCTGATCATGAGGATCGCCGCGCAGCAGACCGCGAGGCCGATTGCCTGCGGGACGAGGTCGATGGTGTCCGCGGCGCGGAGGATGATGCCTCGCAGGATCTCGAGGAAGTAGGTCACGGGGATCCCGAAGCTGATGAGGTAGATCGGGAAGGGCATTTCGCTCCGCGGGAAGATGAAGCCGGAGAGCAGCACGCTCGGGAGCATGATGATCATCGCGAACTGCGCCGCCTCGAGCTGGGTCGAGGCGAGCGTGGAGAGGAGCACGCCGAGACCCAGAGAGCAGACGATGAACAGCATCGACAGCGCGATGAGGAGGGGGAGGCTGCCGTGGATCGGGACGCCGAAGACGTAGACCATCACCGCGAGGACGAGGAGCACCTCCCCCAGGCCCACGATCGAGTACGGCACGATCTTCCCGAGGAGCAGTCCCGCGCGGCCGACGGGCGTCACGAAGAGCTGCTCCAGCGTCCCCTGCTCACGCTCGCGCACGATCGAGAACGACGTCAGGAACAGCGTCACGAGCTGCAGGATGATCCCCGCGAGGCCGGGCACGAAGAAGTGCGACGACTCCAGGTCGGGATTGAAGAGGAGCCTCGGCCGCACCTGGATCGGCATCTCCGCGTGCCCCGCGGGGTCGCGCGCCGCCGCCGCCTGGCGCGCCTCCGCCATCGGCTTGCCGATCCCCATCGACAGGTTCAGCGCGAGGAGGTTGGACGCATTGAGCGCGGTCGTCGCCACCTGGGAGTCGCTGCCGTCGATCAGCACCTGCGCGATCGCAGGCCTCCCCGCAAGGATGTGATCGGAGTAGTCGGCGGGGATCCGGATCCCCACCTTCGCGCGGCCCGAGGTGATCGCCCGGCGGAAGGACTCCTCGTCGTAGACGTGGTCGATCACCTCGAACGTCCGCGTGCTGGAGAAGGCCTCCACCAGCTTCCGTCCGCTCTGACGCCCGTCGAGGTCGTAGACGACCGTCGGGATGTGCTCGATCTGCGTGTCGATCGCCACGCCGAAGATGATCGTCTGAAGCACCGGGATCACGAACATGAAGAAGATCGTCGAGGGCTGCCGCTGGACGTGGGAGAACTCCTTGCGGAGGATCGCCCAGAAGCCGCTCATCTGCCGCTCGCGCCGGACGGCCTTCGCGGGGGCCTGCGGCGGGGGCGCGGAGGCCGGCGGGGGCGCTGGGGCAGGCTCCTGCGACTGCGCGAGCGTGACGAAGACGTCCTCCAGCGTCGGGTCGATCGCGCGCGTCCCGGTCGCGGGGGCCTCCGCGCAGAGGCGCTCCTCCGAGACCGAGTCGTCGACGAGGACGTGGATCGCCTGTCCGAAGAGCGTCGCGTCGCGGACCCCCTCGACGCGCCGGAGCCTCCCGAGCGCCGCGGTCGGCTCGGGCGAGGTCACCTCCAGCCGACGCGTCCCCGGCGGCGTCACCTGGGGGAGGCGCTTCAGGTCGGCGGGGCGGCCGCAGACGACCCAGCGGGAGTTCTGGATGTAGCCGACCACGCCGCACCGCTCCGCCTCGTCCATGTAGTGCGTCGTGACGATCTGCGTGACCCCCTGCGAGGAGAGCTCGAACAGGAGGTCCCAGAGCTGGCGTCGCGCGACGGGGTCGATCCCCGCGGTCGGCTCGTCGAGGAAGAGGACCTCGGGGTCGTGGATGATCGCGCAGGCGAGGGCGAGGCGCTGCTTCCAGCCGCCCGACAGCGTCCCCGCGAGCTGCCCGAGGCGGTCGCCGATGTTCGTGAGGTCGAGGACGCGCTGCTTGCGCTCGGCGTGGCGCGCGGCGTCGAGGCCGTAGATGCGGGCGTAGAAGTCGAGGTTCTCCTCCACGGAGAGGTCGTTGTAGAGGGAGAACTTCTGCGACATGTAGCCGATGCGCTGGCGGACCTCCTCGGCCTCGGTGGTCGCGTCGTAGCCGAGGACCGTGGCGCGCCCCTCGCTCGGCGCGAGGACGCCGCAGAGCATGCGGAGGATGGTCGTCTTGCCGCTGCCGTTCGGGCCGAGGAGGCCGAAGATGGAGCCTCGCTCTACCTCGAAGCTGACGTGGTCGACGGCGAGGATCGAGCCGAAGCGGCGGGTGAGTGCATGAGCTTGGATGACGGCGGACATCGCAGGGATCATAGCCGCGACGGCCGCCGGTTCACGCTTCTTGTGATGGGGTCGCCGGTCGTGTTGAATGGCGCGGATGGAGGAGCCCACCTTCGAGCCGCGCCTCGTGAGCGAAACCGACGTGCCGCAGATCCTGGCGCTCGTCAGCCAGGTGTACGCCGAGTACGGCCAGCGCCTGAACACCGAGGAGGAGCCGTGGTGGCTCACGCCGGGGACGTACTTCCGCGAGCACGGCGGCGAGTTCTGGGTGATCGAGGCGGAGGGCGCGGTCCGGGCGACGGCGGCCGTGAAGCTGGAGGGGGACCACGGCGAGCTGAAGTGCGTCTACGTGCACCGGTACTGCCGGCGCAGGGGCTGGGGGAGGCGCCTGACCGAGCTCGCGATGGACCACGCGCGCCGGGCGGGGATGCGGCGGTTCGTGCTGTGGAGCGACACGCGGTTCCTCGAGGCGCACCGCCTCTACGAGCGGATGGGATTTCGGCGGACCGGCTTCCGCGAGCTCCACGATTCGAACGACACGAAGGAACACGGCTTCGAGATGGACTTCACTTAATCCTACAACGCTAGTTTCGCCAGCCCCGAAGGGGCTGTCCAAGAGAGCCAG
>Ga0209514_10003056_pt1 | contig 24694 bp, 17 predicted proteins | sample Subgrocontami58m_FD_187452 | JGI IMG/M metagenome (GOLD analysis project Ga0209514, IMG submission 187452) | Subsurface groundwater microbial communities from S. Glens Falls, New York, USA - GMW37 contaminated, 5.8 m (SPAdes) (version 3) | ecosystem: Environmental > Aquatic > Deep subsurface >...
AATTACAGGAATAATGAAAAACTTGATGACATATATTGCTTACACTGCAGGAGTTATTTTTATTTTACTTGGGCTGGCAATTTTATTTACAAATTTATTTCCAGCCCATCTTCCTTCTCAATTAAAAATAACCATGGGAATTGTTCTTTTTCTTTATGGCACATTCAGAATTTTATCTACTATTTTCAAGGTTAAAAGACGTATAAAAGATGAGGGTTCTAACTAAAATAGCTTTTCTGTTTCTTTTTTTTATTTTGACATTCTCAGCTTGTAAAGAGCGTCAAACATCTCCAATCAAAGGTTCGCTTAAATGTTATGTTGATGAATCTCTTTACAATGTTGTTAAAGCTGCGAGAGATACTTTTATTGTGCTTTACCCCGGTAGCAGTATAGAATTAGTTTCAGTTAAAGCACGCGAAGGAATAGCAGCAATTCTTAATCAAGAAGCAAAAATTTTTATCAGTACCAGGGAATTAAATGCTGAGGAAAAAGCATTTTCCGAAAAATCAAAATTAGAGTTGCACCATTTTAATTTCTGTTATGATGCCGTTGTTCCTATTGTAGATGAAAACGATTCGAAATTTCAGATTACAGTCCAAGAAATAAAAAATTTAATTTTCGGACAAATGAAAAACTATAAAGTTTTTGTTCCAGAGCACAATTCCGGCATTTATGAGTATTTGAAAGAAAACATACTTGATAAAAAGGAACTACTGAATATTACTGCAGTAAAAAGTGAAGAAGAAGTAATCACCAAAATAAAAATGACGAAAAAAAGTATTGGATTTGTTGGAGTAAACACATTAAATGATGTAAAAGGAATTAAAATTTTAGAATTGGGTTCAAAAGTTAGGAGTGATGGAGAAGTGTTATATTATAAACCATATGCTGCTTATTTAATAACTCAGAATTATCCTTTTACACGGACAACAACTATTTATCTTAATGAAAAAGGCATAGGTTTGGCCTCCGGTTTTGCAACTTTCTTAACAAGTTTTGAAGGCCAGAAAATTGTAGCTAAAAATAATTTGGGACCTGCAACTGTTCCTGTAAAAATGGTGAACTAAAACGGCGGTAAATATGAAAAGAGCATCTATTATAATTGTCGGTTTAATCTTTTTAATGTCTTACAAACTGATCGCTCAAAATTATTATGAAGACGCGGAAAAAGCGATTAAGAAAAAAGACTACGCAGCAGCTATGAAAATTTCAAAAGAGTGTTTAGATAAAGATTCTGCAAGCACAGCTCTTAAGATATTAATTCAACTGCGTGAAAAAGATTATAAAAACGACAAACAACTTTTTGAATATCTTGGCGATGCTTATGCCAAAATGAATGTAGCGGAACTTGCAATTACAAATTATGCAGAAGCTGAAAAATACGATTCTTTGGATATTGCACTTAAATTCAAATCGGCGGATCTACTATACAAATCTAAAAGATATAAAGAAGCAGGAAATACTTATTTAAGGATTATTCAGCTCGATCCTAACAACGTAAAAGCGCTTAAAGAAACAGCAACTATCTTATTTTTAGCAAAATATTATAGTGAGTCAGCCACTTATTATGAAAAATATTTAGCTCTTGAACAAACACAAGACGGGTATCAAACAATTACAAAGGCTTTTTTAGAATCCAAGAACTACGAAAAAGCTTATAAGTATGCAGTTGAAGGGTTGTCTAAATATCCAGGCGATGCTGTATTAACTAAGTATGCTGCAATTGCGTCTTTTGGTACACAAAAATTTGAAGATGCCGGGAAATATTATTCAGCTATTCCGGACTCACTTTTAACCATAAGCGATCTAAAAAATGCCGGCAAAGCATTTCAGATGATTAAAGCTGATTCCATTGCTATTAAATATTATGAAAAGGTGATTGAAAAAGATAGTACACAGTCTGGTTTATTCATGGCGATGGCTGATAATTATTACCGAAATAATAATTTTGAACTGGCAATAAAATACTACGAAGCTAAAATTAATATAGACCCTACTTATGAACAGGCATATCGTAACATGGCGTTTGTTTATTTCAGAATTGAAAAGTGGGATAACGCACGCCTAGCATTTTTAAAAGCAAAAGAGTTAGTAGATACAACATTTGCAACACAATATTGGCTTGGGCAAACTTATATGCGAATGGATTCAACCGAACAGGCAGCAAGTCAATATAATATAATTCTTAAGCTTGCTGAAGGAAAAGAAAAGCAATACAAGGACGAAATATTATCAGCCAACGACTTTCTAGGCAGACGAGCTTTTCAGAAAAAAAATTATCAGCTTGCAATAACATATATACTAAGAGCACTTCAATCGAAACCAAGCGAATGGAGATTTATGGAAATGCTTGGTGCATGTTATCAATCATTACAAAATTATGATGAAGCAATAAAATGGTATAGGGCAACTTTAAAATATAATCCTAAGAGTGAAGTAGCTAAAAAAGGTCTCCGGATGATGAGTGCCGACTAGCTTATACTGTAGCAAGAACAAATTATGACTCAAAATAAAATTAGTAAGTATTTCAATCCGTGGCACCATGTAAGTTATGGTGATAATATTCCGCAATTTGTAAATACGATAATAGAAATTCCTGAAGGCTCAAAAGCAAAATACGAACTTGATAAGAAAAGCGGTCTTCTTAAATTAGACAGAGTTTTATTTTCAGCAGTTCATTACCCCGCGAACTACGGATTTATTCCCCGCACATTAAGTGATGATGAAGACCCGCTTGATATTCTTGTTATATGTTCTGTAGAAGTTGATCCGCTTTGTTTAATCGAGGCAAAAGTTATCGGTGTTATGGAAATGGTTGATAATGAAGAGAAAGATGAAAAAATTATTTCAGTAGCCAAGAACGATATTTCCGTGAATTATATTGACGATCTTGAACATATGCCTCCGCATACAATGATACAATTACAGAGATTCTTTGAAGACTATAAAAAATTAGAACACAAAAATGTAGTTGTGGAAAAAATTGTCGGAAAAGAGGAAGCATATAAAATTATTCTTGATGGAATAAAACGTTACGAAGATATTTATGGAAAGGAATTATAATGGATAAAATTAATTCGATAAATAATTCGGAACAAAACGAAGCATCAGGGAATTACAAACTTTCTAATTCACTTTTGTATTTATATTCACTTCTGGGATTTATTTTCCTCATAATGATTCTCGGCATGGCATATTTTCTTTATTTCATTTTCAAATAGAATCATCACAGTATGTTATAAATAAAAAGACGCGTTACCGCGTCTTTTCTTTTTTAAAAATTATCTTTTATGTTATACTTCTTTTGCCTGTATTTCCAGAAGAAATACATTGGCAAACCTGCCGCTATCAATATTAATCCCATCATAGCGTTTGATGTATCGGAAATAATAGTGTTCATAAGAAATAAAAATGAAAAGACAACGAATATTATAGGAGTATATGGATAACCCCAAACTTTATACGGACGCTCAGCATCTGGCATTTTCTTGCGTAAGACGAATACACCATAAGCACCAAGCATATAAAATAAATATGCACCGAAAATTACATAATCTGTAATTGTATCAAACGAACCGGACATTACTAATACACACGACCAAATTCCCTGTACTACCAAAGAAACATGCGGAGTTCCAAACCGAGGATGAACTTTACCCAAACCTCTAAAAAATAAATTTGTTCGCGCCATTGCATATGGAACCCGCGCAGTTGCAAGTATGCTGCCGTTAAGAGCGCCAAATGTAGAAATTATAACAGCAATAGCAATTAACGATCCACCCTTTGTTCCGAAAATTTTTTCTGCTGCAGTAGCGGCAACAAGCGGAGATTTTGCCATCTCATCAATCGGTAATACGTACAGATAAGCAACATTTATCAAAACATAAACACCTATAACAATTAGAGTTCCCCATAATAAACTTAAGGGAATATTCCTTTTCGGATTTTTTACTTCACCGGAAACGTAGGTTACACTGTTCCAAGCATCATATGCCCAGAAAGCACCCGCAAAAGCAAGACCAATCATTGCTATTAAATTATTAGAAGTAGATTGCGGAATTGAAAACCCGGAGTAAACATTTGAAAAACTTCCATTTCCGAGAAGAAGTAGAAATACTGAAATTAAAATGATGGAAATAATTTTTACATAAGTTACTATTGTTTGAACAACTCCGCCGAAGACAACACCGATATAATTAACACTCGTTAAGAAAAAAATGCAGAGAATGGCTACAGCTTTAGTTCCAAAATCTAAAAACGGATGAATGTTTCCAACAAGAGGCATGTATAGTGCAAAATCTTGTATATGCTGAGGAAGCTGTGGATACTTAATAAAGTAGCCGAGGTATTCGGCAAAAACATATGCTATTGCGGCTTGGCTTCCGGTTTGAATTACTGAAAGAATGGACCAGCCGTAAAGATATGCTGTGAAATCGCCGTACATTTTTCGGAAATAAACATACTGTCCGCCGGTCGCGTCAATCATTCCGGCAATTTCAGCATTAATAAGCGCACCAATAAATGTAATAATTCCGGCTGCTATCCAAATAATAATAAGCAGTTCGGGAGAGCCGAGTTGTTGCGCCATTGATGATGGTTTTCGAAATATTCCGGAACCGATCATAGAACCGGCAACAATCATTATGGTTGCAGTTAATGTTAATCCCCGAACAAGTTCAGTCTTTTTATTTTTCTCTTCCATTACTATCTTTAAAAGTTGGCACAAAATAGTTAAGTGTTACGAAAAGTCCAATGGAATTATAAAGCCGTTAACATAATTCCCAAATCAGCCGCTTGCGCTTTGGAGTTTTTTTCCTAAAGATTTGCTAATCAGTGTTTCGGATAATTAATGAACCAAATTTTTATGAAATAAAAATAATAACTATCTTGGCGACGTGCATTTTATGTTTTTATACTTTTTGAAAAAAAATGAGGTTTAGATGGAAAATGTAAGTAATAAAAGCAAATCCAGTGATATTCCCTTTTACTTTTTGATGGGAATTCTTGGATTCTCTATCATATTTACAGTTGGTTATTTACTATATACTGTACTTTTCGGTTGATCATACATCGTAATAATATACTTCTACTAAATAAATGAACCGCTAAGATTTTTTTAGAAATTATTTGGTAAAATATATATTCGACGAAGCTTGTATTTAGTAGTATTGAAACTAATCCGATTATTTTTTCACTTTACCTATCAAAAACACATGATGAAATTACACTAATTACAATTAAATCCCATTTATCGTTTAGTGATTAATTTTTTTTTAACGGATGAGCCTCGGTATTAAAAACATATTTATCCAACGCTTTTGTTCCATCAGTTGAAAAGAGCAAATAAAAATATTTGAGTGTCTCTGCGAAGAAAAAACTCTCAATCGAATCGTTTTTTTCTTTTGTTACAACACTTTTCAATGCTGAATAACCTTCATCAGCTTTACAATATTTAACTAGGCTGTCAAAAAAAGTTTTTCCCATTGCAATATACTTTGGGTCTTTAGTGTAGTAATAAAGATAGAATGCAGACTCTATAATCTCTGGACGAAGAACATAATTAGCATATAAAATTTTATTTGTTTTATAATCAAACTGTTCGGGTTCAATATCAAAATGTGTCCACATATAATAACATGATTCCAGAAGCTGAACAGCACGCTTCAGGTCGCCGCCGTAAGCAAGTACCGCCGGAAGAAAAGCATCTAGCGCACCGAATGTTGAAGAAGTTTGTTTTCCTGTGTTCATATCAACTTGACCGTACCACAGTCCCGTTTCTATCTTTTCCGGTAAATATTTATTTACTGCGGAGATACTCTCATCATACATTTTCTTAAAATCTTTATCACCAAATAAATACCATGACTTTAGAAGGTATTCATAATATGAATCAATCATTCCGCTAATATGGCTTTCAGTATTTTTCCATTCACCGGTTTCAACATCTATTGTTGTCCCGACAAGTCCAATCTTTGATCTGCGTTTGAATAACTCAACGATTCCTTTCTTGGCTTTATCATAATAAACTTGGTTACCAGTTAATTTGCCCAGTGTTCCAAACTCTAACATTAACGTTCCTATCTCTGCGGGATTATTTATCTTTCCCTTTGTCTCTCCTGTTTTAAGATTAACATTTACATACGGCATTCCTGTCGGAGAGTTGAAAACGGGAAGCAATCTTTTCCCCAGATCTTCAGCCAGAGTTAAAAATCTTTTATCCCCATCAAGTTGATAGGCAGAAATTAATCCACCGAGCAAGCGAATAGTGATTTCAAAATTTTGAACGGATAAATTTTTATCGAAAGATAATTTTTCAAAGATCAATTGTTTCGCTTCTTCAGCTTCTTTTGTTAAACCCATTAATAACATTGTATCAAACGCATCTACTGGGGTCATTAGTAACGATTCACCGTACCAATCGCGGTATGTTTTGCTTAATGGTTTTAGCTGATCATGTCCCCATGCATATTTTTTATAAGCATTCCAGGCATAAAGAAATTCCTGTTTAACTTTTTCGGCATAGAGAGTATTATCGTCTTGATAGAAATTTTCTGCAGCGATAGAATGGCTGGTGAAAAGAATTGTAATCGCAATTAATAAAATTAATTTTGTTTTCATTATAAAATCCGTTGTATGTAATTAAAAAATAGTTTTTAATAATTGAGGGGTTTCGTTATTCACCTTGATTATGAACTCACCGAATAAAGTGTTTGCCCACGCAAACCATGAACGTGAAAACTTTGATGCATCGTCTTTATCAAATGATTCATGCATAAAGCCGGTTCTTGCGTGAGTATTCTTCAAAGTTCTAATACACATTCTTATTTCATCCTCGTTATTGCTGGTCAATCCCCGCATAATAATGCTTAAGTTCCAAATTTTACCGAATCCCGCATGCGGGCCCCCAATTCCTTCTCCAGCTTTTCCTTTGAAAAAGTATGGATTGTTTTCACTAAATAAAAATTTTCTTGTGTTAAGATAAACTTCATCATTTTCTCCAACCGAACCAAGATATGGAAGAGCAAGTAAACTGGGAACGTTCGCATCATCCATAAAAAGTTTATTACCGAATCCGTCAACTTCGTAGGGAAAGATTTTACCGAAATCAAGATGATCTGCAATACAATATTTTTTTAACGCAGTTTTTACTTCGAGAGCAAAATTTCTGCAATGATCGGCGAAAAGTTTATCGTTTATTACAACATCAAAAATTTCCACAAGATTATTAAGAGCAGTAACCGCAAAAAAGTTTGACGGTACTAAAAAAGGAAAAGTAGTTACGTCATCTGAAGGACGGAACATTGAGCAAATCAATCCGACAGGTTTTACAGGATTACCATAACCGCCTCCGGCAAGGGTATCCAACTGCCAGGAAGTTTTTCTTCCGAATTTATACGGTCCTAAATTTTCTTTTCTCTGCTGTTCTCTAAAGGTTTTGAAAATCAATTTTGCAGCACGCTTCCAGTTTTCGTCGAAAACAGAAACATCATTTGTTGTTTTCCAATATCCGTGAGCAAGACGAACAGGATAGCATAGAGAATCAATTTCCCATTTGCGTTCATGAAACTCCGGTTTCATTTCGGTTTCATCTTTTTCCCAATAACTTCCTGTTGGTCCATTATTAAAAGCATTTGCATAAGGATCAATCAAAATACATTTTGTTTGGCGGTTGATTACGCCGGCAATCAGATCGCGCAATTTTTTGTCATCATTTGTTAAAGGTAAGTAAGGCCAGACTTGTGCAGTTGAATCGCGAAGCCACATTGCATTTATATCACCTGTTATTACAAATGTATCAGGCTTTCCATTTATTATTTGGTGTGTAACGGTTGTATCAAGTGTATTCGGATAACAATTTTCAAAAAGCCATCCAAGTTCTTCATCCGCAATACTTTTTTTCATCTCGGCAATTTTTGATTCAACGGCATCACTTATAAACTTACGATCACCAAATCTTGGACGTTTACTTACAAAATTATTTTTGTTGAGCACAGCTCTTTCTAAATATCCGGATTCATTTGCAATTAAATCTTTGCCTAATGTAATGCCGGCAAGTGCAAGTCCGCCGCGTTTAATAAAATCTCTTCTAGTAGCCATGCTGAATCCCAGGTTTTTTCATAGTTAAAACAATTATTTAATAATTAATTGTAAAATAGGTAATGGAAGGAAAAGTAAAAAAGATTTTTCTTGAGCCGTAAATGTCTATTTGCTATGTTGCAAACAACTCATCAAGTGGGTTCATTTTCTAATCAAAAAATAATAAACAACGGACAGAAGATTTTTCTGTTCATAAAAATAAAAAAGGAGAATAACATGGTAGAATTAACCTCACTTTGGTTACCCATCCTTTTATCGGCAGTAATTGTTTTCATCGTTAGCTCCATCATACACATGGCAACACCGTGGCATAAAGCGGATTACAAAAAAATTCCGGATGAAGGCAAAGTATTAGATGCGCTTCGTCCATTCAATATTCCAACCGGCGATTATATGGCGCCTTTAGCATCAAGCATGGATGATATGAAATCGCCTGAGTTTGCCGAGAAAATTAAAAAGGGTCCGGTTGTTATTTTAACCGTAAGACCAAATGAAATGTGGAAGATGGGACCAACTTTAGGTCTCTGGTTTCTCTACTCAGTTGTTGTAGGATTTTTTGCCGCGTACATTGCAAGTCACGCTCTAGCCGCCGATGCACACTATCTACAAGTTTTTAGATTTGTAGGAGCCAGCGCTTTCATGGGATATACTTTTGCGCTTTGGCAATTTTCTATTTGGTACGGAAGATCTTGGAGTACAACCATAAAAGCGACAATTGACGGCTTACTTTATGCTCTTTTAACAGCCGGAGTTTTTGGCTGGTTATGGCCGAGATAGGTTTTTAAACTTTTTTCTTCGCGAACTTTGCGACTTCTCTGCGACCTTTGCGTTTAAAGCTTTAAACGCAGAGAACGCAAAGTATTTCGCAGAGCGCGCAAAGGAAAGAATTTTATTGAGGGATACATTTCTTATAGTTAAGTTGTGAACGGTTCTTTTACCGTTCACAACTTTTCTTTTCTCTACTATAGAAATTTTTATTTGTTATAAATTGTAAAAATTTCTCCTTCCATATTCTGATTTACTAATTTGAAAAATTGCTGCAGAGGTGTTTTACTTCGATTTAATTCTGTCACGGAGAAATTAACTACTCCGTAATGGTAAATAAATTAAGGAGGAATACTATGTCACAATTGAGATTTAAAGAATACCCTAACGGAAAACTGTACATTTCAGATGAGCTTTTAAAAACACCAACGATTAAATTAAATAATGTTAGCGGAAATCAGGTGATAATCACACTTGGTGAAGCAGTTCAAATGTGTGAATTTCCGATGAGACTGGAAAGCAATTTAAATAATCAAATTTCGTTTCTATTATCATGCAAGTTGCATGGGATTCTACCAAAGGTATATATCTATGAATTAAAAGCGAGCCATTCCATTGTTAGCACTAATTACATTTTGTTTATAACCGGTTCATACAATGAACAAATGAAATATTTTGAAATGTTCTATCTGCCACAAGCTGAAGAAATATTTGAAAATCGGTTGCATTCTCAAAACTGGAGTCTTATCAATCCCGAATCTAGCGTGGGCAATATTGCTCAGAAAGGATTTGGACTATCTTCAATGGATTCATTCGATAACCTGCTAAGGAAAATACGGAATGGTGATTACATAATTAAAAGTATGTTTTAGTGATATAAGGAATTAGATTATGAACAATAATCAACCAGTTACAAATTTAAATTATACTAAGATCGGCGGTTGGCTGATTTTAGTTGCCATCGGACTTGTCTTGAGTACGGTCTCTGTTCTTCTCTACATACGCTCTAGTATTCTTCCAGTTTTCAGAGCAATTCCGGTTTCACAGTTAAGCGGCGAATTACAGTTCTATCTATTTCTTGATCTTGTACTTAATCTTTGTTTGTTGATCTATATAACCTATGTCATTGTTTTGTTTTTCAAAAGACGGGAAGCTGTACCGAAACTTATGATCTCCCTTTATATTTTAAATTTTGTGTTTATAATAATAGATCGCTTTGTTATCAAAAATATAAGTGAATCGCAATGGACTTTTGTAATTATCCACAGTGTTGTTTCTTCGTTGATCTGGATTCCTTATTTCCTCATTTCGAAACGCGTTAAAGGAACTTTTGTTATTCAGAAAGAAGAAGAATGAATGTAGTTACGTCGTTAGTGTTATAAGAATTTTATTTTTCAGCTGCTTCTTTTTCTATAATTGCTTTATAAATTACTTTCGCCATCAATGCTGCACCAGCTTCGTCGGGGTGAATACCATCGGGAAGAAGAATCTCTTTTCCTTCGAACGGTTTGTATAGATCAATCATCTCAACATTTTTATCTTTGCTTATCTTTTCAATTATGGGGATAATATCATAAACAATAATAGAATCTCGGATATCAAAATTAATTTTGAATGCAGGAACTGGTTTGCAAATAAATATTTTAGGTTTGGACGGCAGGTTCTTAAAAGCATCAACAAAATCTCCGTAATCTTTTTCGAATTCATCCTTGTATTTCCAGTTATACGGTTTCGAATCGTTTGTACCGAGCTTGATGATCACTATATCGGGATTGTATGCAAGCGCATCTTGAAACATTTGTTCATTCCAATAAGAATTATCTCCTTTTCTCAGCATAGTTCTTCCGCTAAAACCGAAATTTATTACTTCGTATGTCTCTCCTAATAATCGCCCAAGAACAGAAGGATAAGAATCCTTTTCCCTATTTTCGATACCGGCACCAAACGTTATACTATTTCCAACGCAAGCAACTTTTGTGGGCGTTATTGATTTTCCTTCTTGAGCAAAAGAAACAAATGTTATGGTAAGAAGAAAAAGTAACAGCAATAATTTTTTTGAAATAGATTTCACAGCATCTTTCTGTATTTAAGTTATTAGATATTTCGCTTTGCTCAATAAGACAAATTAATTTTATTCTAAAGTTTTAACTCCCTTAACGGACCTTGCCTCAGTTTCAAGCAGATCAAAAATAACAATTTCATTCTTTCCTTTTTTTAACCAGGACGCTGGACAGTATAATCTTTTCTGCGGACCGATATCCCAATATCGGCCGAGATTTTTTCCGTTAACGTACACAACACCTTTTTTGTAATTACTCATGTCAATGTAAGTATCGGCTGTCTCAGTTAAATCAAATGTGCCCTTAAAGAAAAATCCTTTTCGATCCTGAGAGATGTTTGATTGCTTGATTGATTGAATGTATTTCATATCGAATGGTAGGTTGTAAACTTCCCAGTTCATCAACGTCATTCCATTGAGGGTAGCACGGTCTGTAATTCCCTTTCTGTCTATTATAGATTGTCCAAAATTTATTCTTCCCATCGCTTCTACAAAAATTTCCAGAACAGGATCTTTTACATCACTCTTCGGTAAATCAATTGTTTTTTCTCCTTCACGCCGGTCAAGCTTACCGATATATTTTCCATTCACAAAAATTGTTGCATAATCATGAAGATCAGTTATAGTAAGCTTGCCGCTCTTATGTCCGATCAATTTTGTTTTGTATAGAATAAATCCTTCGTATTGATCGAACATTTCCATCGGTTTCGGTTGCACCGCTTGTTTTGGTTTGGGAAGATTATCCCACACGCTTGAGAACAATTGCATTTTGATTTCCGGAATTTCAATTGACGGAATCGGTTTCGGTAAATCGGGAGTGTTCTTGACATATTTTGAAATTAAATTTCTCAGCGCAAAATATTTGGGCGTTGGTAATCCTTGTTCGTTAATCGGTGCATCGTAATCGTAACTTGTTATGTCGGGCTCATAACCTTTTCCGCCGCTGTTAGCTCCGGCAGTAAATCCAAAATTTGTTCCGCCATGAACAACGTAGAGGTTAAACGACTTTTTATTATCCATTAAGAATTTTACTTCTTTCAAAAGTTCGGTTGTATCAGGACGCGCCCATTGTTCTCCCCAGTGTGTTAACCAGCCCGGATAAGTCTCACTGCTGAATGACGGAACATTTGGATTTCTTTTCTTAGCTTGTTCAAAATCTTTTTCATTAGAACCGCTATCTAAACCGATTGCCGCCCCATCAATGTTTCCGGCTTCTAACATATATGGAGTAGGCCCATCTGCAGTATAGAACGGAACATCTATACCGTTTTTCAACCAAATCTTTCTGAGTTCCTCAAGATAATTTTTATCGTTACCGTAACTTCCATATTCATTTTCAATCTGCACCATTAGGATTGGTCCGCCGTTAGTAACGAGTAACGGCTTGATAATTTTTGAGAGTTGTACTAAATAATTTTTAACTGCCTTCATGTAACGCGGATCCATACATCGAACTTTTATATCCGGGATTTTTAAAAGATAAGGAGGAAGCCCGCCAAAATCCCACTCGGCACAGACATATGGACCTGGACGGAATAGCACCCACATGTTTTCTTCTTGAACAATTTTTATGAATTGTGCGATGTCTCTATTCTCAGTTTTAAAATCGAATTTGCCGGGAGATAATTCGTGATAGTTCCAGAAAATGTATGCTGCAATTGTATTGCAGCCCATTGCCTTAGCCATTTGGATTCTATGCCGCCAATATTCTTTCGGTATACGTGCTGGATGCATCTCTCCGCTTATTATCTGAAACGGCTTTCCATCGAGAAGAAAATTATCGGGAGAAAGTGTGAATGTTTGTTTTTGTGCTGAACAAATGCTGGCAACAACAAATAAAAGCAAAATTATTTTTTTCATAACATTCTTTGGATGACATTATTATTTAATTTTAAGTACCCATGCATTTTCACACGGAGGATTATTTTGTAATGCTTGCGGAATATGAACTGTAAAATTTGATCCGGCCATTTCCAATTTCAGTTTTACTTTTGAACCGAGTAACGAAACGTTTGATTTACTTCCAACAACAGAAGAAGGTAAATTTATTTCAGCGGGAATCGTTTTTTCGTTTTCATCAGCAAGATAAATTGCATACGAAGTCCCATTCTTCAATTGTGTAAAGCAAATTTTTCCTTCTCTGTAAGGTGCGAGAGGACGGGAATTATAAATTGCTTCGTCATTAATTTTCATCCAAGCACCAAGATCTTTTAATCGTGCGTAAGCTTCATCATCCCAAGTTCCATCAGGTGATGGCGCAATGTTAAGCAGAAGATTTCCGCCTTTCGAAACAATATCTACAAGAATATTTATCAACTCGTGCGTGCTTTTGTATTTTGCATTGAATGCATAACTCCACCCTCCGCCCATTATGATGCAAGATTCCCAAGGGTATGGAAGAAGCTTTCCTGGAATCTGATTTTCGGGAGTAAGATAATTTTGATAAGGTCCTTCAACAGCACGGTCAACAACAATTAATCCCTGTTGTTTCTCTCTCGCTTTTCCTACAAGCTCCGACATATTAATATCCTGACTTTGAGGACGCGTTGCATATTTTGCGGAGAGCATTTGCTCTTTCACTTCTTCATCGGTTTTAATTCTCACCCATCCTCCATCGAGCCAAAGAATATCCATTCTTCCGTAATCGGTCATCAATTCCATAATTTGATTATGAGTGAACTCGACGAACTTTTTCCAGCGATCGGGATAAGTCGGAATATTATAATTCACATTCCGGTCGGGGGTTGCAAAATTCGGCCACCAATAATTTTCATTGTGCCAATCAGGTTTTGAAAAATACGCGCCGGTCATAAATCCTTCTTTGCGGAACGCACTAAATATTTCTTTTGCAATATTTGCTTTCGGATTTGTACTGAATGCGCAGTCAGGATCGGTGATTTTATAATCGGTTTGTTTTGTATCAAACATCGAAAAACCATCGTGGTGTTTTGTTGTGAAGATAACATATTTCATCCCGGCATCTTTTGCGGCTTTGGCCCACTTGCCCGGATCAAATTTTGTGGGATTAAAAGTTTTCTTTAGATCCTCGTACTTTTTTTTGTATTCAATATAGTTATCAATGTTTCTTCTTTCCCACCCCTCGTCTTCAGAACAGATAGACCACGATTCAACAACTCCCCATTGAGAATACGGTCCCCAATGCATCAGTAAACCGAATTTTATATCCTGCCATTTTTCTAGCTGCATAAGTACAAGCGGGTCGGTTTCGGGATAATATTTTTGAAGATACTCTTGAGCGCGAGAAGATGAAAACAAGAGTAAGATTAAGAGAAAGAGCAAGAAAAATTTTTTCATGGTTATTTCCTTTATTGTCACTTTTGCATTTTGAATAATCCGAAGTTTGCAAGTGTTGGATCCGTACGCGATTGTTTGATCACTAACTTAACACGTTTTGCTTTTACGGGTTCGAAGCGAAGTAATCGTTTATATCCTACGGTAGTTCCATCAACAAACTTAATCCATTTCTTTCCATCCCAATATTCAAGACGAAATTTTTCTATACGTTGTCCTACTCTGATTTCCTCTTGAAGCATAACAACATCAAAAGTTTTAGTGCTGGTTAGAGTAAATTCTAATTCAGTAGAGATCTTTGTTGAATCGGTTGACCAATAAGTATTCTTGTCAAATAAATTTTTCTGAAAAACTTTTTTCATTCCCGATGATTTTATTATTGCATTAGCTGCGAGATTATTCTTAAATGTTTTATCTAGAATCCTTTTCATTTCGGTTAAACTCTTTATATCGTAATCTGAAATCAAACCGCGTTTATCGGGAGGGACATTAAGAAGCAGAACGCTATTGCGTCCAATAGAACTAAAATATATATCAACTAATTTCTCAGGTGACTTAACCATCGTATCTTCAGAGGCACGGTAGAACCATCCGGGTCTAATAGAAACATCTGTCTCTGCCGGATACCAGAACAAACCGTTAGCTTTCAAAATTTTTTCCCTGCTTCCGAGATTATCACCCATTAAATCTTTCGGCTGGTAAATTTCATCGAGAGGATTTTTCATTGAAGTGGTTGTTTCTTCATTTAATTTAGAAAGATCAATTGGAATAACATTCCATTCAGTTTCTCTACCGTAACCGGATTCTGTCCCGACCCAACGTAAATCCGGCGCCATTCCAAACACTACAGCATTTGGCTGAAGTTCGCGGATAACTTTATAATAAGATTGCCAATCATAAATTTGTTTTTTCCCATTCGGTCCTTCGCCGTTCGCGCCGTCAAACCAAACTTCGGTTATCTCTCCGTAATTTGTTAAAAGCTCACGCAGTTGATTGCGAAAAAAATCATTATACTTAGGTGAGTCACCATAATCTGGATTATTTCTATCCCACGGGGAAAGATATAGCCCGACTTTCAGTCCGTATTCTCTGCATGCATTTACAAATTCTTCAACAACATCACCCTTGCCGTTTTTCCACGGGGAATTTTTTACGCTGTGTTCTGTGTATTTACTCGGCCATAAACAAAATCCGTCATGATGCTTTACGGTAAGGATTGCCAACCTCATTCCGGCATTTTTATAAACACGAGTCCATTGCCTTGCATCAAAGTTTGTTGGATTAAAAGGTTTCTCATCTTCTTTTCCGGCACCCCATTCGTTATTGGTAAAAGTGTTCATTCCGAAATGTGCGAACGCGATAAATTCCAACTTTTGCCAATCATATTGTTGTTTTGTGGGAACAACATTGGCCGCTTTAGCAATTATCTGTTCCGGTGTGTCCGTTGGTTTGATAAAGGCAAAGTTTTTTTGCTTGTTGTCAGTTGTCTGTTGTGAGTAGATGGTTGCAATAAGTGCGTACAACAAAACTAAAACTATTCTTTTTGTCATTAATATTTCCGAAAAACCTTTTGTGGTTTATTTACACACGCATAAATATTTTTTTCTTATATAAGAAATAGAGAAGAGCCCACTCAATTGCAACAACGCAACATGCAAAGATCGCAGGTTGAATACCTTTATCAAACAAGGGGATTAGGCCGCCAAAGATTTTCTTAACAGTTCGTGAATAATCAAATAAAGATGAAGCAAGGTAAACCGTAATTGAGTTCATTCCGATTACAACAAAAAAGAATGACCACTTTTTAAAATCAAGCACATCTATCACAAAATAAAATATGGTTAAGAGAAGAATGGACCAGCCCGCAGTATACAAGGCAAATGAACTCGTCCAAAGATTTTTGTTTATCGGGTAAACAAAATTTATGAGTAAAGCTAAAATTAGAAGTGAACCGGCGGCAATCAGTAGATAGCCAATTTTAGTAAAACCGTTTATCTTTTCGTTTTTTATATATGAGCCCGTTAGCGCACCCATTAAAGCAGTGGCAGTCGCAGAAATTTTAACAAGCCATCCTTCGGGATCGTGAATACCGAGATAAAGTTTTCCCGGCATAAGCATTCTATCAATAAAACCGTTTATGCTTCCTTCTTTTGTCAACACCCCGGCACCATAACCAGGAACGGGAATAAAATTTTGGATTGCCCAATAACCGATTAAGATTCCGCCAACCCAATATATTTGTTGTTTCCAATTTGTGTTCAAGAAAATAATTGCGGCAAGAAAATATGCAATACCGATTTGTCCAAGCACACTTGCATATCTGATGTGTTGAGGATTCCAATCACTTTGATAATTGTAAAATACACCGAATAAAACCAACAATGCAGCTCTACGTAAAACTTTGAGATATATTTTGTTTTTTGGAATTCCTTTTTCTAATTGTCGTGAAAGAGAGAACGGCATTGCAACACCGGAAAGAAAAAGAAACAGAGGAAAGATGAGATCGTAAAAACTAAACCCGTTCCATTCAGAATGTTCAAGTTGAGCAGACATCCAAACGAAAAGGGGAAAGCCGGTATATTTTTTTAATACGTGAAATATTTCTTCACCGCCAATTATCCAGAACATATCAAAACCTCTTAATGCATCAAGGGAGAGTAAACGGTTAGATTTTATTTCTTCCATCTTAATCCTCAAATATTAATTCTGAAAAAAAATAGATTTTTACTTCAACAGTTTTTTATTTTACATAACCATCAATTCTCTTTTCTTTTTCCACATACCACGAGTGAAATCCGGAAACTTTTGCGGTGCACTTTTTTGTTTGATTGATCTTTCACTCAGTTCGCAAACCGCACTTATTACAGCGGCATCATAAACATCCATATCCGGCTCAATACCTTTAAGAAGGGAATTAACTAATCTGTAGTCTTCAATAAAATCCATTCCGCCATGTCCCGCACCCTTACTTTGTTCCTCAAGATCAACCCAAATAGGGTGTTCATATTTTTTCATATACTCATCAATCTTTTCCCACGCGTCCGGTTTACCTTCCTGTTCTATATAAATTTTTTGTTCAGGATATTTTCTTACAAGTCCTTTGGTTCCCTGAACATAAATATTTCTGCTGTAGGGACGTGGAGAACTTGTATCATGGGTTAAAACAATTGTCTCACCGTTAATTGTTTTAAGAACAGTTGTAACAACATCGCTTAAAACAAATTTCTCTTTTGCTTGAGGACTATCGGCACCGAATCTTTTTTCTGCATATAAATGAAGTCCGCGAGTTTTTGTTCCGAACGAAACTAGATAGTCAAAATAGTTACCACGGTTAATATCTAAACATTGCGCAACAGGCCCAAGTCCGTGAGTTGGATAGAGATCGCCGTTACGTTTCATCGAGTGAGCGCGCCTCCAAAGACCCTCGCCTTCCATGTCGTGTTTTACTCCTCGCAGATCGTGAAGATAACCGCACTCTGCATGAAGCAATTCTCCGAACAATCCTTTCTTTACCATATTTAAAATCATCATTTCTGTTTTATCATAATTGCAGTTTTCCATCATGATACAATACTTTCCGGTTTTCTCTGAAGTCTCAACAAGTTTCCAGCAATCTTCAATTGTATAAGCTGCTAGTACTTCTGTTGCAACATGTTTTCCATTCCTCATAGCTTCAACGCAAACAGGAACATGCCATTCCCATGGAGTTGCGGTGTAAACAAGATCAATATCATCACGCTGGCATAAGCGCTTAAAATCGGTTTCGCTTTTTGTATATGCTTCCGGTTTTTTGAATCCGGCTTTCACAACCATATCTTGCGCTCTTGTCGCGTGTGCTTCAACTATATCGCAGACAGCAACTATCTCGGCACCTTTTATTTTAATTAAGTTGGAAACATGGTCTGTTCCCATTCCGCCAACACCCACATAACCAATGCGTACGTTCTCCATCGGTTTTGCAGTCGGTGCAACTTTCGCCGGGCTTTTTAATTTCTGCTGCAGCTCCTCAGCAAGTGCAACACTGCTGACCGCAATTCCCACTCCGGCCATTGCACTTTTTTTAATAAAGTCTCTACGATTTAGTTCCTCACTCATTGCTATATCCCTTTTTATTTTATTTAGAAAATTTTTAATCTTCTTATAATTTCTCTTCCGCGTCCATCAACAAAGTAATTATTTTTTTCACGTTTTCTCATCTAAATAAATAGAGTTTTTAATTTCCGAAGCGAGTTATTATTTGCCAACGGTTATCGTGCTTAATCCAAATATCTGTTAATGTGTATTCATATGGAGGAAAGGGATTATTATTTGATCTGCCCTTTATGTAAAAAAACAAATCAACCTTTGCAGTATTTCCATACACCTTAACTTTGGGATTCCGGATGGCACATGAATCAATAATTAATCCGTGAAGAATATTTCTCATGTAATCGTTCTTTGATACTATTCCATTGCGTATAAATTCTTTGTGAAAAATATTCTCCAGAGATAAGGAATCCCGGTTTTGAAACGCTTTCATCAATTGATTCTCAGCATCGAGTAAATCTTTTTCATCTCCTATTTCTTCGTTCATAGTGGATTTTATCAAGTTCATTTCTTTTGATAGTTTTTCAAGATTAAGAGCGCTGATTTCTGTGCTTGCAATATCTTTATTAAAATCTTCTGCTGATGAATTTCTAAATGACTGGTCAGGAGAATGTTGTTGAGCATATTCAAGATTGCCGCTATTAATAAAATCTTTTATGGGTGTAACAACTTTGTAAGATGACATTGGTCCTTGAATGATATAACCATCGTACATCATCTCAATCTTGAATTCGGGATAGCCAAATTTATAAAGACTTGTTTCAGCCGATAATTTTCCAAAGGGACTTCCCTTAAGATTGAATCCTGCATATTGATATTTTGGTTCAAGTTTATTTATCACGGCATCTATTGCGCCGTCTGCAGAAAACACAAAATTACTTCCGGTAGCACGAGCACTATACCAAGGTGCATGCAGATAAATTGTAATTGCCCGTTTACCAATTTCTTCAAATGTATAATTACCCATTCGCTTATCACCAAAACGAATGAACTTCCGTTTATCTGCAATAGGTTGATGGTACTCACTGAATGCATGATGAGCCCCGCTGTAAACAAGCGCCTTCTCGCCTTTAGTAATTACACTATCATGAATAACTTTTGCCCAATTGCCCTCATCTTCACCATGCCAAACCTTCATTCTAACTTGAGGGTTGTCGCTGTCTTTTGCTTCTTTTATCAAACCCCAATCTGGAGAATTATTTACTCCGAGAATTCTAAATTTGCGCGCACCTTTGGGTAATGAGTGATTTAATTTCCATGCAACTTTATAGATATCAACATACTCTTGAAATCCCCAATGAACGAATTGCTGAAAAATAATTCGTCCGGCAAGTTTTTCATCGTATCGAGGTAAGATTAACAAACTGTCGATTAAATGTTGGTCAATTTTCCGCGCAAACTCCATCGCCAAATAATAAATACCTTTATGGTAAAGAAGTGGAATCATTTTTTGTACTAATTCAGGATCTTGTTTTTGATAGTGATTCTCTCCAAGAAAAATTATGTCGTGACATTGAAACTTGCCGAGAATATAATTTTCCGGGGACTGATAATGCAGCTTAAGATAATCAGTTAATTCTTTTTCCAATTTGGGATTAATTGTGGGTAGATTTTGTGCATTTAAAATGGAAAAGAATATGAACAGTAAAGAAATTATTCTTTTCATATTACCTCAAGATGGTTTAAGTAAATATTTATTGTAAAAATTTCTTAATGCTTCACTTATCGGTATTATCACTAAACACAATTGGTCTTGGAGAATTCCCGGAAGTTTGAATTATCGTCTCACAACTTTTTAAGTTTTCCGAAGCAGCTTTAAGTGTAATTGTTCCTTTCTCTTTATTCGATTGAACAATCACCTGGCACTTTCCGTTGAACAAACTTCGTTGATAATTTCCGTCAAGATATTTATCTGCTTCGTGACTGCTTGGATCACCATTGCCAACACCGATTATTTTTCCGTTACCGGAAACCTCGAACTTAATTAGATTATCTGCAATGGGGACTTCTCTTCCATGTGAATCCAAAGCTGTAACTGTGATAACGGAAACATCCTCTCCATCTGCATTGATTGAAAATCTATCCGGGGTTAATTTTATTATTGCAGCTTCATTTGTTGTTTCAACTTTTGCGAAAATAATTTTTCCATTCTTAATTCCTTTCGCTTCAAGTATTCCTGGCTCATATATAACATTCCATTCAAGGTGGGAATTTTTCTCCATCGTTTTTTTGCCAAGACTTTTTCCATTAAGGAATAATTCCACCGTTTCGCAATTGCTTTGTACCCACACATTAATCGGTTGACCCTCATTTCCTTTCCAGTTCCAGTGAGGATAAATATGAAGTACATCTTTGTTTGTCCACCAGGCTTGATAGTAATAAAAATTATTTTTTGGAAAACCGCACACGTCCATCACACCAAAGTGAGAATTTATGCAGGGCCATTTGTAAGGAGTTGGTTCACCGCGGTAATCGAAACCTGTCCACACAAAAGCTCCGGCAAGCCATTCGCGTGCTGCAAAAAATTTCCACCATGGTTCTGTAAGCGCACCCCATCCCGGTTTGTTATGGTCGTAATCATCCACGTAACCTTTTGTAGAATCGTTCGCATAGATTCCACGTGTGCAGAGTGTGCTTGCTTCCTCGCTTCCAAATAAAATTTGATCGGGATGTTCTTTCCGGTATTTATCAATGTTGCTGATATTCATGTAATTAAATCCACGTATCGGAAGTACGCTGTTAATTCCTTCGTATTGATTTCCGTTGTTCGCGGCATAGGTTACAAGACGTGTTGGATCAAGTTTTTTCTGGATTCTAATCAGCGATTGAGCAATTCGTTTTCCAACATCGTTGTTTTGGATTTTCCATTCTTCATTTCCGATTGACCAAACGAAAACGGAAGGATGATTTCTATCGCGTAGAATTAAATGTTCAAATTGATCCGTGAATTCAGGCGTACTTCCCATTAATCTATTTTCATCCATCACAATCATACCAAGCCGATCGCACGCTTCAAGCAATTCTATTGTAGGAGGATTGTGGCTTGTTCGGTAAGCATTAACGCCCATCTCTTTTAATCTTTCAATTCTATAATATTGCAAACGATCCGGCAGGGCAGAACCTACTCCGGCATGATCTTGATGATTGCACATTCCTTTTATAACAACATGCTTTCCGTTTAAGAAAAATCCTTTGTCCTTATCCCAGCGGATTGTTCTAATTCCGAATTCGGTTTCAACTTTATCAACAATTTTATCATCAGCTTTAATTTCAGATACAAGTTTGTAAAGATTTGGTTCTTCAATAGACCAAAGTTTAGGATTTGATACATTCAACTTCTGTGCAAGTAGTTTTTCTTCGTAAGAAGCAGCTGGAATTATTTTCTTCACTGAAGAAGAAATTTCTTTTCCGTCCTTATCGAAAATTGTTGTTATCAGGTCAAACTTTTTGCTTTCATTGTATTGGTTGAAAATCTTTGTTTCAACTTCTACTGTTGTAGATTTTTCTTTTACATCACTTTTTACGAATACACCATAAACAGGAATGTGAAGCGGATCTGTTTTAATTAACCAGACGTGGCGGTAGATTCCGGCGCCTTCGTAAAACCATCCTTCATAATTCGAAACATCAGCACGAACAACTAGAACATTTTTCTTCCCGTAGTTTATGTAATCGGTAACATCAAAAAAGAATTCGCTATAGCCGCTTAAGTTTGTTCCAATGAAATGACCGTTCAGCCACACATTGCAGTCACGGGAAACGCCATCAAACTTTATCGTAATTCTTTTTCCTAAATCAGCATTCGGTATCTCGAAAGATTTTCTATACCAGCCAATTGTGGTTTCCGGGAATTGTCTTCCGATTGGTTTGTAACCATGATAAGTAACATCATTATCTTTGATATTAACAAAAGGCAGCTCAACAGCCCAATCGTGAGGCAAATTAATTGTCCGCCATGTGCTATCCTTAAACTCGGGACGTATTGCGCCCGCGCCATCACCAGCTTTTGCAAAGATAGCTTCAGTGCCATAACCAAAATCATCTTTTGGATTTGATGCATTTCCAAGATGAAATTTCCATCCGAAATCCATCAAAAGTTTTTCACGGGAAGATGATTTAATGTTATTTTGAAAAGCGGTTGAATCAGTTGCTTGAATTGTAAAGAGGACAAAAATTAAAAAGGAGAAAGAATAAAAATTTTTTTTCATAGCAGGCTCAATTTTTCTTAATAAAGATTTTTCTGAGAATGAAAAATATTATTCAATCGCTACTTCATCGGCGAAGATCCAGGCTTTACTGCCCGCGCCTTTATGCCAGTCCGGACAAATACCAATATTCTTAGCAAAAACTTTTAAATAACGTGCGGAAACATTATCAATAGTTGTAGAAAATCTTTTGATCAATAATTCTTGACTTGTACTAGGAATATCATTCATAACTTTAGCGATTTGCTTAAAATTTATTCCGTCATCGGAAACAGAGAACATAACTTCGGTGGGAAGAAAAATCCAAACGTTAGGATTGTTCAAGAAACCTATTGATAAACTATTTAATTGTGTTGGTCTTGTTAAATCAATTACGGCTTCAAGATCATTACCTTCAAAACCCTGCCACTCGCCGCTTTGAAAATTTGTTGTTCCAAACCTTCCATCTGTTAGAGCCATAGCACCGCCGCCATTATATCTTTCATGAAATTTAAATGTGTAATTAGCCGGCGGATATTTTGATTTGGTGAATTTTGAACTCATTGTAAAACTTCGATCATCTGCACTTGTGTAAGTAAAAGCTTTGATAGTAGTAGATTGCTGAATAATGATTGGATCGGTATAACGCGGAGAATCCAAAGTCGGTTCACTTCCGTCCGTTGTATAGCGAATCTTTGCATCTTCCGTTCTACATATTAACCTAACTGAAAGAGTGTCGTAAAAAGTTTCTCCATTAGAAAAAACATACGGCATTATAACACCTTGCTCTACAGGACGCATGGAAAACAATTCTGAATTTTCATTTCCCCACGTTTTATTCGGAGTGTCGCCCATTATAAAAAGTGATTCACCACCATTCATAATTTGTTCATGTGTAAAGTATGCATGATTATAAACTTTACGGTTGGATGCAGCGAACTGAATATATTTATTTTGATCTGAAGTGTACAAAGAGTTTATTATAAATTTTTTCCCGTTTTCTAAATTGATTGTAACTTTATCAAAGATTGGCGATCCGATAGCATAAGTATTTTGTCCAGGTGTAACGGGATAAAAACCCATAGCAGAAAAAACATACCAAGCCGACATTTGTCCACAATCATCATTACCGCAAAGCCCATCCGGTTTTGATGTATATAATTTTCTCATTATGTCATGTACACGCTCTTGAGTTTTCCATGATGCGCCGGCATAATTATATAGATAAGCAAAATTGTGCGACGGTTCATTTCCGTGAGCGTATTGCCCGATCAGTCCGGAAATATCCGGCTGAAATCTTCCTTCAAGTTTGTCGGACTCAGCAAATAAACCATCAAGCTTATTTACAAAGTTTTCATTACTGCCGTAAAGATCTATCAATCCTTTAAGATCATGAGGAACAAAGAAACTATACTGCCATGCGTTTGCTTCAGTATATTGTTGTGTAACAGCTTTCGGCTCGAACGGAGTAATCCAGGAACCATCCGACATTCTTCCGCGCATAAATCCGGTCGTATTATCAAAAAGATTTTTATAAAATAGTGACCGCTGATTATATTTTTTATAATCTTCTTTTTCGCCAAGTTCTTTTGCAAGTTGGGAAATGCACCAATCGTCGTAACAATATTCAAGTGTTTTAGAAACGGACTCATTCTCTTTGTCGGCCGGAATATATCCGCGTTCCCTGTAAAGTTTTTGTCCATTTGGATCTCGTTCAGCACTTACTTTCATTGCTTCAAGAGCGTTCTTTGCATTGAATCCGCCAAGGCCTTTCATGTAAGCATCGAAGATAACCGGAATGGAATGATAGCCGATCATGCACCAAGTTTCGTTTCCATCGAGTTCCCACACTGGAAGTAATCCGCCGTCGTTATATTTAGCTAAGATTGATTTTACAAAATCACCGGCTCGCTTTTGATCAATGATTGTAAACAAAGGATGTTCGGCGCGGAAAGTATCCCACAAAGAAAAAACCGTATAATGATCATAATCTTTCGCCGTGTGAATTTTATGGTCCATGCCGAAATATTTTTTGTCAACATCTGTAAATAAATTTGGAGTCAGCATGGTATGATAAAGCGCGGTATAAAAGATTTTTTTCTGGTCTTCATTCGTACTTTCAACCTGGATTCGATTTAGTTCTTTCTCCCAAATCTTTTCAGCTTGTGCTTTAACTTTATCAAAATCGAAA